>JAEEGL014385661.1_pt1 | contig 13769 bp, 10 predicted proteins | sample 9134231 | NCBI WGS metagenome assembly JAEEGL01 (sample SAMN16246548, study PRJNA631951) | gut metagenome | biome: gut microbiome; feature: rumen; material: fiber-attached | host: Bos | place: Iran: Karaj | collected 2018-10 | reverse complement strand
TTGAACGGATCCAGGATGCCGCTCGTTTCGGAGAGCAGGGCAAACTCGCCGATGATGCCGGGCACCAGTGCATGCAGTTCTTCTTTTTCGATCATACGAAGGCCTCCGGCCCCGTTCGCCTCACCCTGACGGATGACCTGCGCCAACCGCTCCCTGTCCTCGGGAGTATTTCCCACCAGGACCTTGCCGCACCGTTTGAACGGAAAATCAAGTTCGCGGGCCAGATCGCCCATCATCCGGTTGCCTTCCACACAGAACCTCGCTTTCAGCGATCCGGTATCGTAAGCAAAGCCGCCGTGGCAGACGCCGGTGTTGCGGCCGCTGGTTTCATACCCTACATCCGGGTTTTTCTCCAGCAAAACAATGTCCAGCTGATATCTGGAAAGTTCTCTCGCAATGGCGGAGCCTACCACTCCGCCGCCGATGATGATGACGTCCGCTGTCTGCATAATTACCTCTTATAATCAATAGAGTGTATAACCGGGTATTTCGCCCTCAGTATATCATATTATTGAGAAAGATACACGGTTTCAGTTCAAATTATCCGCTGTTCCGACAGTCCGTCCGGCGTCAGGCGGTATACTTTATCCGCCACTTCATCGATAAACTTGCGGTCATGGGAAACACTGATGATAGCGCCGTGGAATTCACTCAGCATCGAACGGATGACCGGCCCCGACAGCGGAGAAAAATTCCGGGTGGGCTCGTCCAGCAGAAGAACGTCGGCTCCGGAAAGCGTGAGCGAAAGCATGAGCAGCTTGGCCCGCTGCCCTCCCGAAAGATGCCCGATGGTCCTTGTCATGTCTTCCGGCGCAAACCGAAGAGAAGCCAGACGATTGTGAATCAAAACCTGCTCCTCTTTTGTGCCCGTCCGGGACAGAAAGCCGGCGGGTGACAGGGATTCGTCCAGAACGTCTCCGTACTCCTGCGGCATATAGGCCACGGTAAGGTCGCTTCGTTTCTCCAGTTCCTCGAGGATGCGCTTCAGAAGCGTCGTCTTACCCGTCCCGTTCTTTCCGATAATACAGACCTTCTCGCGGCCCTTCACCTCCAGACGGACGTTTTGAGCCAGAAGCCGCTCTTCTGCTTTAAGTTCCGGCAGTTCGAGCGACAGGACCAGCTTATTGTTCGCGAGCTCCGAACGGTAATCAAACCTCAGATTGATCTTCCTTTCATACTGCGAATACTCTGTCATCTTCTCCCGCTTTTCTTCAAGTCTTCTGCCCTGCGCCTTGACGGCGTGCATCTTTTTCTTCAGCAGGCGGCCGGTGGAGGGATCCGCCCGGGTGATCGCGTTCTGCTCGTGCTCCACCCGCTGATAGATGCGCCTCCACTTTTCCTCGGCGATTCTCTGATCGCGGCGCTCCTGAAAGGCTCTGGAGTCCTGCAGCTGAAACGCGTGGAGCCTTTTTCCCACGTATTCCCGATACGGCATGTTGGCGACGGTATGCCGAGGAATGGTTTTATGATTCAGCTGTTCGATGTGGATCACCCGATTGGCGGTGTTTTCGATCAGCGTTTCATCGTGGGAGACGTAGAGAACGGCCCGTCTTGCCGCTTCCCGGCTCGTCTGGTTCAGAAACCTTTCCAGCCATTCCAGCGTTTCGATGTCGATGTCGTTGGAGGGTTCGTCGAGGAGCAGCACGGTAGGCTCGCCCGCCAGAAGTCTCGCCAGCTGGATCTTGATCTTCTCGCCGCCGGAAAGCGTGCTCATGGGGCGGCGGTCTGCCAGCAGTTCCGCGCGTATGCCGAGCTCCCGGCAGATCGAGGCGATCCGCCCGGGGTCGGCCTGCCGATACAGCGGTTCAAGTTGCATAAACGCATCGATGCTCAAGCTCTTCTCTTCCGCCGAAAGCTCCTGCGGCAGATAACCGACTCTTTCTCCTTGTGTCACGCGTTCGCCTTCCGCCTCGGCGTAGTCTTCGATGCGCGCCGGATCATAGATCCATTTCAGGAGCGTGGATTTGCCTTCGCCCTCCTCGCCGATAATAACTGCCCTGTCGCCGGGGTTCAGCGTGAAGGAAATCCCGTCCACAAAAACCCGGTAATCCGTTTTATGAATCAGTTTTAATTGATTGATTTGAAGCATATATATCCCTTTCTGTGTTGACGGGGAGACAACCTGCATAAACGCGGTTCTCCCGAGGACGTGTTTTCGGCGCCCGGCGGCACGGCTCTGTTTCGCGATTCGTTTGTCGGCAAAGAAAAAGAAGCACGGGTACCCGCAGATCTCCGAAAACACGAAAACAAAGCATCACCGTTCTTCTGATAATAAACGGCCGGTAAAGCTTCCTGCATCGTGTCCGGAATTATCTGTTCAGCACTCCTTAGCTCCTCCTGAATGTATGATGATTAACTCACTTATACCATATGCTCCGAAGTTTGTCAACGCGGAAGAATACGGAGAAGAATGAATTATGACGAAGAAAAAAGCACAGATCATTATCTGTGCTCTTATAATCTGGGTAACAGGAGTTGAACCTGCGGCCTCTTGAACCCCATTCAAGCGCTCTACCAAACTGAGCTATACCCAGAGGACTCCCAGCCGACCCGGTGAAACCAAAGCCTGCGGGAACCAACGAATGATATTATAACGAACCCGCGGGAGTTTGTCAACCCCTTTATGAAAAATGTTCGGGGATAAATACGGAAAGAATACGAAGCGGATAAGCATGTTCGAACCGCTTCGTTCATCGGGCCCGCTCGAGCTATTGCAGGCTCGATCTGCAAAAAGAAAAGGCAACCGATTTCTCGATTGCCTCTGCCTGCGGATAACAGGAGTCGAACCTGCATGAAGTCTCCCTCACATGGACCTGAACCATGCGCGTCTGCCAATTCCGCCATATCCGCATGTTCCGTTTTACCGGACAAAGGGTATATTATCACAAACGACTGGATTCGTCAACCCCTCTTTTCACTTTTTTTCAGAAAGTACGGCCGGAAAGTGAGATCGATACGCTGACAGATGACCACGATCCCGGGCTCTTCCCGCCAGCCGCCTCACCGGGAGGATAAACATGTTGAAATATATACTTTTATCCTCTTTCTATTCTCTTTTCTGCTCGTACAGGCCTTCAATGGTTTCGGCAAACAGGATATAATAACGGTTTTGCGTTTATTTATCCTATCAGGATCAACGGCGACCGCCGTTTTTTCCTAAGGCGCTGAGGAAATCGGCAGGATAAAAAAGTAAATCCGCATATTTTATCCTCCATACCTCCTGATCTCTGCTCACAGGAAGGCACCAGCGATATCGGTTTGAGGATAAAAATTGAGTTCGGTGTAATTTTATCCTACAGGATGGATCGCGCACCCTGCCGGTCCGGCGGATCCGGCCGCTGAAGCGCTTTCAAGAAAGAGCCCGTTACAGAAATTGCCGCAGACCCTTACCGGATCTGCGGCAATCTGATAAACCGCTGCTTATTCCATCCCCACGCCGTAGAGGATTTTGACCAGCTCGGAATCCTTATCGAGCAGAATGGTCTTCTCGCCGCCGGCCAGCGCGGCCTTCAGCGCGTCGAGGCTTCGCATAAAGTTGTAGAAATCAGCCTTATCCTTCGTATTGTAGGCTTCCTGCAGGATCTTCATATAGGAAGCTTCGCCCTCGGCCTCCAGGACGGCAGCCTTCTTCTCGGCCTCCGACACCAGGATCTTCACCTGCTTGTCGGTCTCGTTGCGGATGAGCTGCGCCTCTGCCTGTCCCTGGGCGGTGTACGATGCGGCGATGTTCTGGCGTTCGCTGATCATACGGGCATACACGGCGTCTTTGTTGTCGTCGGGAAGATCGAGGCCTTTGATGGCTGCCTTCTCGATCACGATGCCGTACCCTCCCAGGTCGGAATTGGACTCCTCGGTGATCATATCCACAAGGCGCTCGCCTCTTGCCGCGATCACTTCCTCCTGCGTCATGGCGGAGATCGTGTTCTTGGTGGCGTTGTACACGGCCACGCTCACGCGCTCGCGGGCCTGCGGCACGGAAGCGTTCAGGGTCTGAACAAACTTCGTGGGGTCGGTCACGCGCCAAAGCACGAAATCATCGGCGATCATGGATTTCTTGTCGCTCGTGATGACGTCCGACTCGGTGATGTCATACAGCTGGGTCGCCTTGGGGATCTTCTTGACGTCCTCGACGAAGGGGATCTTGAACTTGAGTCCGGCCGTTTCGTACACGGTCTCGATCTTTCCGAACTTGGTCACAACGGCAAACTCGTTCTCCTGCACGGTGAACAGGCTGTTCGCCAGCACGATCAGCGCGACTACCGCAACGGCGCCGACGATCCAGACGGTCTTCGATATTTTCTTCATAGCGGCCTCCTTACTCTGCGGCTCCGGTGCTCACACCGGGCGCGGTCGTTTCGGTAAAGCTGTCGAGAGGCAGCAGCGTTTCGGTGGATCCGTCGGTGATGATGACCTTCACACCGGGCAGGATATTCTCCATCGCCTCGTAGAACAGGCGCTGCTTGGTGATCAGCGGATTCAGCTTATACTGCTCGTAAATGGTATTGAAACGCTCCGCCTGACCCTCGGCCTCGGCGATTCGGGCGGCTTTCGCGCCCTCGGCGGCCTGGACGATCTTATCGGCTTCGGCCTGCGCACCCGGGATCTTCTCGTTCTGATACTTCTTCGCGTTGTTGACCTCGGTCTCGGCGCCCTGCTTGGCAGTTTCCACAGCCTTGAACGCCTGCATAACCTCCTGGGTGGGCGGCTCGGCATCCTGAACGGATACGTTCACGATCTCCAGCCCGATATCGGCCTCGGCAAGCTCTTCCATCAGCTGCTCGCGCACGTCGGCCTGGATCTGGCTCTTCGCGGTGGTGATGACCTCATCCACCGGATAGTTGATGATCGTGGACCGGATGCACACCTGCGCCAGGTTGCGCAGCACCGAATCGGGGTCGGCCGACGCAAACAGGTACTTCTCGGGGTTGCTCACCCGGTATTCCAGGTAAAAATCGATATCGACAAAATTGAAATCCGACGTGATCATAATGGCTTCGGAAGCCACCTTTGTTCCGTTGACGGGGGTGGACGCATTCTCCACGTATCCGATCTGCATGCCCCGCGTGGTGGTATCCACCTTGGTCACCTTAGAGATGAACGGCAGCTTGAAATAGAGACCGGCCGTCTGTACGCTCTGCACTTTGCCGAAGGTCGTGACCACGGCCTGCTCCTGCTCGCCTACGTTGTAGAAGCAGTTGCGGCCGATGATAAGGGCCGCGATGATCACAGCCACGATCGCGACGATCTTGCCTGCCTTCTTGGGATCGATCTCTGTCGTGCCGGAGGTCCTGAAAAATCCGCTCATATACCTCGCTCCTTTCCGGTCCGGAACCGCTGCCGGCTGCCCGGCAGTCCCATGTTCCGCAACCGTACTTATTGTAACAAATAATCGCGGGAATGTAAATCCGTAATCCGGCGGGAAAAGGAGCCGCTATTTGGTGCAAAAAAGAAAAATAAAGGAGCTCCCGGCAATCCGGAAGAATGCTGCGACCGTCCTTGCGAAGGTCTTCGGGATCTTGAAGGCGGCAAAGCGCACCGCAGCTCTCACAAAGGGCAGAAAACCGGTTGACAACCGTCATCCCCGGTATTTATAATAGGGATAGTTTCAGCCATTCCGAGATTTATACATGACCATATCATTCCGAAAGGAGCCGCAGCTATGAATATGCATCAGCCGAACATCCCCCTGGAGGACATCCGACGCCTCACTTCAAACCTCGATTACTCCGAAGCTTTGCTGGTGGAAGCTACGCCGGAGATGGTCCGGTCCGCCTGCCGCGACGCTCTGCGCCTGAAGTACGCCGCGGTCCCGGTATTTCCCTGCTACATACCGATAGTGGCCGAGATGCTCGCCGGCACCGATATCGCGCCCCAGTGCGTGGTAGGGTTCCCGTCAGGAGCCGAGACCACGGCCGTAAAGACCGCGATCGCCGAACAGGGCCTGAAGGATGGCGCCCTCGAGTTCGATATGGTGATCAACGTCGGACGCCTGCTGGCGAAGGATTACGATTACGTGGTCCGCGACGTCCGTGCGGTGGCAGAGATCGCGCACGACGCGGGCATCACGGTAAAGGGCATCATCGAGACCGGTTTCCTTTCCGACGCGGATAAGCTGGCCGCCGTGGAATGCCTGGTGGAGGCCGGAGCGGATTTCGTCAAAACCTGCACAGGTTTCGCCCCCGGGCGCGCCACCGTTCATGATATCCGGCTTCTTGCTGCCGCGGCTGCGGGCCGCATCAAAGTGAAGGCAAGCGGGAGCGTGACCACCATCGAAGACGGTCTTACGATGATGCGGGAAGGCGCCGCCCGTGTGGCCGGGCGCGGACCCATCACCCGGCAGCTCGCTTCGATGGGGATCACGGAGCTGTAATACGGCGGACCACGCACCGCTTCCTTAAGATGTAACCGTTTCAACTCCTTTGCGGCGGGCGCAGAGGAGTTTTTTGTACAACCCAGCCTGCTTTGCAGAAACCGAAAGCCCCGGCATCAGGCGGCATTCGTGCGGAGCACGAACGTGTCCCGCAATGATCGATTCGCGGGAGCCCTCTGCCTCGGACCATCCGCGCTTCGCTCCGCTCATCGCGTATGCCGCGTCGGGATGCTCATTTTCCCGGCGGAACAAACCGACGCTTTGTCCGAGGCTGCGGGGCGGTCCCTGCTTCGCAGGAACCGCTCCTGTCCGAAAGGGTATGCCTCTTCCGCGTGCTTGCACGCGAAGAGAGGCATACCCTTTCGGACAGGTCTCCCGCGAATCGTGACCTGTTGGACATGTGGTTTTTTCTTTGTTTTTGTTGGATTTTTACCATATTTGCGGTTGACAGATGTTTGATTTTGTTATAGAATAAACTTAGTTAAATCTCTTATTGTATCCGGATTCCGGGGCCTGCCTCCGGGTCCAGAAGGAGAAGCACATGGCCAAATACTATTCCGAACATATTCAGAAGAGCTCGCGAATCCAGCGCCTGATCGATCACCTGTTCGCCAAACTGCCCGTCGTTGAAGCCGACCGGGCTGTTTTGCTCACCGAAAGCTACAAAGCGACCGAGGGCGAGCCGGTCATCATCCGCCGCGCCAAGGCATTCGATCATATCTGCCGCAATATTCCCATCATCATCCGTCCCGAAGAGCTCATCGTCGGTTCGGCCAGCCAGGCGCCCCGCGGCTGCCAGGTGTTCCCCGAGTTCTCCTTCGAGTGGCTCGAGAGCGAATTCGACACGATGGAGACCCGTGAGGCCGATCCTTTCTACATCGCAGACGAAACCAAGCGCACCCTCCACGAGGTCTACAAGTACTGGAAGGGCAAAACCACGAGCGAACTGGCCACTTCCTATATGGCTCCCGAAACGATCCTGGCCATGGCCCACAACATGTTCACGCCCGGCAACTATTTCTACAACGGCATCGGGCACGTCACCGTCTGCTACGGGCGCATCGCCTCCGAAGGCCTGGAATCCATCAAGGCCGAAGCCGCCGCGGAGCTTCTGCAGTGTCAGTTCGGCGACGCCGACTATGCCCGCCGCGTGCGTTTCCTGCAGGCCGTCATCCTGTCCTGCGAGGCCGCCTGCGTCTATGCCGAACGCTACAGCACGCTGGCGAAAGAGATGGCCTCGAAAGAATCCGATCCCGCCCGCCGTGCCGAGCTGGAGCAGATCGCGTCCAACTGCGCCCGTGTGCCGCGCTACGGCGCACGCACTTTCTACGAAGCCTGTCAGAGCTTCTGGTTCATCCAGATGCTCCTGCAGATGGAATCGAGCGGCCACTCTATCTCTCCCGGACGTTTCGATCAGTATATGGATCCCTTCTTCCAGGCCGATCTGGCCGCCGGGAAGATCACCCGTGAATTCGCGCAGGAGCTCGTCGACTGCATCTGGGTCAAGCTGAACGACCTCAACAAGATTCGCGACGCCGCATCCGCCAAGGGTTTCGCCGGCTACAGCCTCTTCCAGAACCTGATCGCCGGCGGCCAGACGCCCGACGGCCGCGACGCCACCAACGATATGAGCTTCATGTGCGTGGAGGCCGATCTGCATGTCCAGCTGCCTCAGCCTTCCTTCTCCGTCCGCGTGTGGAACGGTTCGCCGCAGGATTTCCTGATGCGCTCCGCGGAACTCACCCGCACGGGCGTCGGGCATCCCGCGTATTACAACGACGAAGTCATCATTCCCGCTCTCCTCTCCCGCGGTCTCAAAATGGAAGAGGCCCGCGATTACAATATCATCGGCTGCGTGGAGCCCCAGATCGCCGGCAAAACCGACGGCTGGCACGACGCCGCTTTCTACAACATGTGCCGTCCGCTAGAGCTCGTCTTCTCCAACGGTATGGATAAGGGCGAGCAGGTCGGCCTGAAGACCGGCGACGTCACGGCTTTCCGCACCTTCGACGAATTCTACGATGCCTACAAGGCCCAGCAGAACTACTTTCTGAGCCTTCTCGTGAACGCCGACAACGCGATCGACGTGGCGCATTCCGAGCGCTGCCCGCTGCCCTTCCTGTCCGGAATGATCAAAGACTGCATCCACCGCGGCAAGAGCGTGCAGGAAGGCGGCGCCCACTACAACTTCACCGGGCCGCAGGGCTTCGGCATCGCCAATATGGCCGACTCCCTCTACGCGATCAAAACGCTCGTGTTCGAGCAGAAAAAGATCAGCATGGCCGATCTCCGCGACGCTCTTTCCGCCAACTTCGGCAAGGAGCGCACGCCCGAAGAAGCCGCCGAAGTAGCGAAGGAAGTGGCGCAGGCGCTTGCCTCCGACGGCATCAAAGTCACCGAATCCCAGGTGCGCAGCATCGTGGAAACGGCCCGCACCGGAGGCCTCTCCGAAGCCGACCGCAGAAAATATCAGGCCATCCGCGAGGAACTGATCGCCGCCCCCAAGTTCGGCAACGATCTGCCCGAGGTCGACGCGTTTGCTCGCGACGTGGCATACACCTACACCCGTCCGATGCAGGAGTTCAGAAATCCGCGCGGAGGCATCTATCAGGCCGGGCTGTATCCGGTATCCGCAAACGTTCCGCTGGGCGCGCAGACCGGTGCCACCCCCGACGGCCGCTATGCCGGCACCCCCGTGGCCGACGGTGTTTCGCCCTCTGCAGGCCGCGATACCCATGGGCCTACCGCTTCCGCCAACTCGGTGTCCCGTCTCGATCACTATATCGCGTCGAACGGCACCCTGTTCAACATGAAATTCCATCCGTCCGCGCTCGCGGGCCGCGAAGGCCTGGCCAATTTCGTGGCGCTCATCCGTTCCTACTTCGATCAGAAAGGCAGCCATATGCAGTTCAACGTGGTCAGCCGCGAGACCCTGCTCGACGCACAGAAGAACCCCGACAAGTACCGTTCGCTGGTGGTCCGCGTGGCAGGCTACAGTGCTCTGTTCACCACGCTGTCCCGCTCGCTGCAGGATGATATCATCAACCGGACCGAGCAGACTTCCGTCTGATACAAGGGCCGGAAGGCCTGCTATCCTCGCGTGCACGAGGATGTAGGGATCTGAGGCCCGCTCCTCACGAGCAGCGAGCCCGGTTCCTCCGGGAGCGGGCGTGGTGCGAGTGAGTCCGTCCGGCTCGGCCGGACGGATGTATCACGAATTCATCGCGTATTCCTCTATTCCAATTACTAAGGAAGAAACTATGGCAAAAGATTATGAACAGGTGAAAGGGCGCATCTTCGATATCCAGCGCTACTCCATCCACGACGGACCGGGCATCCGCACCATCGTCTTCATCAAGGGCTGTTTTCTTCGCTGCCGCTGGTGCTGCAATCCCGAAAGCCAGAATTATGAGATCGAACAGCTGACGATGAACGGGACCACCCGCACCGTCGGTCAGGATATCACTGTGGGCGAGGTCATGGAGGAAGTCCTCAAGGATCTGCCTTATTACCGGCGGTCCGGCGGCGGCCTTACGCTCTCCGGCGGCGAATGCCTGTTTCAGGCCGATTTTTCGGCGGCGCTTCTTCTGGCGGCTCACGAGAACCAGCTGAACACGGCGGTCGAATCCACCGGGCTTGCCCGCTTTGAGCAGATCGAAAAGCTGCTTCCCGAACTCGATTATTATCTGATGGATATCAAGCATATGGACAGCGCCAAGCACAAGGCGTTTACCGGGGCGCCTAACGAGCGCATTCTGGAGAATGCCCGCAAGATCGCGGAATCGGGGGCCTGCAAGCTCATCATCCGCGTGCCGGTGGTGCCCACCTTCAATGACAGCGTGGAGGAAATCAAGGCCATCGCCCGCTTCGCCGATACGCTTCCCGGCGTGGAAAAGCTGCATCTGCTGCCCTACCACCGCCTGGGCCAGGATAAATACGCCGGCCTCGGCCGTGAATACACGATGGCCCATATCGTGCCGCCCGCCCGCGAGCATATGGAAGAACTGCTGCGTGCGGCGGAAAGCGTATCCAAGCTTGATTGCCAGATAGGGGGTTGATCCGAGTGAATGATTATCAAAACGGCCGGAATCCCGTCTCCGATGACGACAAAGCCCGCATCATACAGGAGCTGGTGCCCGGCAAGCAGATCAAGCTGGCTCACATCATCGCGAATCCCGAACCGGTATTGTATCAGAAGCTGGGGCGCGATCCCGCGGTGGATTACGCCAGCTCCGCCATCGGCGTCGTCACCGTGAGCCCGGCCGAAACCGCCATCATCATCGCCGACATCGCGATGAAATCCTCGGGCGTGGAACTCGGTTTCCTCGACCGCTTCAGCGGCACCCTCATCGTCACCGGCCGCTTCTCCGACGTGGATTCCGCCCTGCGCGCCCTGACGGCCTACTGTGAAGCCACGCTCGGCTATACAGTGTGCCCCATCACCAAGACCTGATGAAGAAGATCATCCTGATGGGCCGTACCGGCAGCGGCAAGACCACCCTCGCGCAGGCCCTCAAGGGCGATACGGTGACGTTCCGCAAGACTCAGTACGTCCATTACCACGACGTGGTGATCGACACCCCCGGCGAATACGCCGAAACCCAGTATCTAAGCCGCGCCCTGGCGCTGTACTCTTACGAGGCGCAAGTGGTGGGGCTTTTGCTTTCCGCGACGGAGCCCTACTCGCTGTATTCGCCGAACATCACGAATATGGTGAACCGCGACGTGATCGGCATCGTCACGCATATCGACGTTTCCGGCGCCCGGCCCGACCGCGCGGAGCGGTGGCTGCGGCTCGCCGGCTGCAAGACCGTCTTTTTCGTCAATTCCCGCACCAATGAAGGCGTGGGAGAGATCCTGGAATATCTGCGGGAGGACGGCGACGTGCTTCCCTGGGACGAATGATCCCGGAAGGACCTTCGCCCGCCCCGCATCTCAATCCTTTTCAACGGAGGAAAACCCAATGTTAACACTTGATAAAGTCTATCATGCCGCATTCGTGCTGAAGGACGTGGTCCGCCGCACCGATCTGATCCCGGCGTCCGATCTGCTCCCCGGCTCTTCTCTCTACATCAAGCCGGAAAACCTGCAGGTCACCGGCTCCTTCAAAGTCCGCGGAGCTTACTACAAGATCTCACAGCTTCCCGAGGCCGATAAAGCCCGCGGCGTCATCGCCTGCAGCGCGGGAAACCATGCGCAGGGCGTGGCGCTGGCCGCGCAGAAGAACGGGATCCACGCCACGATCTGCCTGCCCGACGGCGCCCCCATCTCCAAAGTGGAGGCCACCCGCCGCTACGGTGCGGAGATCTGCCTGGTGCCGGGCGTATACGACGCCGCCTACGAACGGGCGCTTCAGCTACGGGACGAAAAGGGATACACCTTTATTCATCCGTTCGACGATGAGGACGTGATTGCAGGCCAGGGCTCCATAGGCCTGGAACTGCTGGATCAGCTGCCCGACGTCGAAGCCGTGATCGTCCCCGTCGGGGGCGGCGGTCTGGCGAGCGGCGTGGCCTTCGCCATCAAATCCCTCAAACCGCAGTGCAAAGTCTACGGCGTGCAGGCGGCGGGCGCGCCTTCCATGGCGAACAGCCTGTCGGACGGCCATCCCGAAGCGCTCTCGGGCGTCTCCACTTTTGCCGACGGCATCGCGGTGAAAAAGCCGGGCGAGAACACGTACGCGCTTTGTCAAAAATATCTGGACGGCGTCGTCACGGTCACCGACGACGAGATCGCCACGGCTGTCCTCACGCTGATCGAAAAGCATAAGCTGATCGCAGAAGGCGCCGGCGCGGTCCCGATCGCGGCCGCGATGTTCGGCAAGCTGCCGATCGAAGGCAAAAAGACCGTATGTGTGGTGTCGGGCGGCAATATCGACGTGACGATCCTTTCGCGCGTGATCAGCCGCGGCCTCCGGAAGACCGGCCGCACGCTCGATATCACGCTGGCGCTTTCCGACAAGCCCGGCCAGCTCACGCAGGTGTCCGAGATCATTTCGAAGCACGGCGGCAACGTCGTGAGCGTGATCCACGACCGGTCCGATCTTGGCATGAAGGTCACCGACTGCTTCCTGCGTCTGTCGATGGAGACACGCGATCAGGCGCACGCCGACGAGATCCGGCAGGCGCTCGCGGACGCGGGATTCACCATCGTCGCGGGATAGTTCCCGGGATCTGTTCGAACATCCTTTACATCTGAAGATCATCTGTCCCTATATCATTCACAGAGAGGAGAATCCTTATGACTACCATCCACACTCCCAACGCCCCGGCGGCCATCGGCCCCTACTCGCAGGCCCAGATCGCGGGCGGCCTCATCTTCACGAGCGGCCAGATCGCGATCGATCCGGCAGTCGGCAAGATCACGGCCGACACCGTCACCGGCCAGACCGAGCAGATCATGAAGAACCTCGCCGCCATCCTGGAGGCGGCCGGTTCCTCGCTGGAAAAAGTGGTGAAAACCACCTGTTTCCTCGCGGATATCGCCGATTTTGCCGCGTTCAACGAAGTTTACGGCAAGTATTTCCCGCAGAAGCCCGCGCGCTCCTGTTTTGCCGTGAAAGCTCTTCCGGCAGGAGCCTTGGCGGAAGTCGAAGCCATCGCGGAAGCATAAGGAGGGACCCATGTATTCATCCTTCCTGGAATCCCGCACGCCCGCCGCGAAGGAACTGGTGAAACGGCTTTCGGCGCGGTATGAGTACGTCTCGCTGCTGGGCAAGCACGTGACCGGCAGGAGCATCGCCGTCAGCACATACCAGACTTCCGTCGCCGATACCCGCGAAAAGCAGTGCGGCTTCGTGGTGAAGATCTTTAACGGCAAGGTATACTCCGAATATTCTTTCACCGATATCACGCCCGAGACCGTCGGCGATCTGGAGAACAAGATTGTGGAGAACGCGGCGGTGAACGCTTCTCTTCTGGAAAACGTGTGCGCGCTCCGCGCAATGGACGACGAACCCCTGAAGCAGGATTTCCGCCGTCCGGTGGAAGGCCGCGAATATACCACGCAGGAGTGTCTGGAAAAACTGGCGGAGATCAAAGACACGATGCATCAGGTGTCCGGCAGGATCATCCAGGCGCAGGCCGGCATGAGCCAGTATGAGACCTCGGCTGTCTTTCTCACCAAAAACCGCGAACTCACGCAGGATTATACCTGGATCGGCGTCACCTGCATGGCCGTCGCGCGTAGCGAGAAGGGGATGCAGAACTACTATTCTCCGTTCGCGTACAATTCCTACGAAAAGAGCTTCGCGGCCGCTCTCGAAGGCTGCCGGAGTGTCGCCCAGACGGCGGCAGATCTTCTGGATGCCACGCCCATCGAGCCCGGTTACTACGAGATCATTACCGAGCCCTCGATCACCGGTCTGATCGCCCACGAAGCGTTCGGTCACGGCGTGGAG
>JAEEGL011538994.1_pt1 | contig 13769 bp, 9 predicted proteins | sample 9134231 | NCBI WGS metagenome assembly JAEEGL01 (sample SAMN16246548, study PRJNA631951) | gut metagenome | biome: gut microbiome; feature: rumen; material: fiber-attached | host: Bos | place: Iran: Karaj | collected 2018-10 | reverse complement strand
TTATGATAAATAATCCTCCAATTTTTAAAAATAATCTTGATAAATATAATAATATAAATTTTATATCAGAAAATCATAATTTAAATAATAATGAAGTAATAAATGATATTATTAATACTACTGAAAATACAAATATAAATGAAAATAAAATTTTAAATAAAATTAATAATAATAAAATTAATGATACTAATGAAAAAGCACAAAAAATTTTACAAGAATTAGAAAAGCAAAATAAAAATATAATAAATTATCATTTTCTTCATAAGAATTTAGAAGATTCTAAGTCTAATCAAAATATATTTAATAATAATATAATTTCAAATAAAATAAGCCCAATTAATAAATTATTTAATGAAGGTAATAAATTAAATAATCAAAATAATCAATTTAAAATTCCTCAAAGGTCTCAATCACATAATCGATATAATATAAGTTATTTTAATCAATTAACTGAAAATAATAAAGATATTTCTTTGATTAACATTAATTTTAATAATTTAAGTTATATTAATAATATTAATAATAATAATTGTCCTATTAAAATAACAGGTAAAAATAATAATCCTATAAATTTAAAAAAAAAAATTCTTAATATAAATACTGATATATATAATAAAGATAATTATCCAATCAAAGATGAAAATAAATCCTTAAATTTAATATCAGAAAAAAATGATTTATCAGATATTAATATAGGCAATAAAAATTATAATGAAAATTGTATAACTGAAATAAGAAAAATAAGTCCAATAAAAAGAAATTATCATAATATATTATATGTTAAAAGAAATTTTAAAAGAAATTATATAGATTTTGATAAAAAAAGAGCAATATCTGCTTTTAATCAAAGAAAATTATTTAAAGATAAATTATATAATCAAGATAATAAACATAATGCATCATTTTTGTTTGGAAATAGAAAAAATTTATTAAATGTTGATAATAATAATAATTTGAATAATTATATTTATTCAAATAGTAATAATGATATAATTAATATAAATTATTCAAAGAAAAAAGAAAGAGTAAAAAGTAATGTAAATTTTAATAATTTCAATCGAAAATTAAATAGTAATTTATTAAAGATTAAAAATAATTATAATAATTTATATAATCAAAATAGTCAAAATACTATTGATTCAATTAAATTAAGAACTAAAAAAAATAATTCAAATTTACTTGTTCCTTTACCATCAATTGATATTCCCAAATCCTCATATATCTAATATTTTATTTATTTTTTATATATTAAATTTTTTAATTTAATATTGTTTATAAAATAAATCTGTTTAATAATTATATATTATATTTTATTGTTTTCTAATACTTTATTATAATTTTTAAATGTAGATATTTTATCAAGCATTGAATCTAAAGTTTTAATATATTTAATATGATTTGAATAAACTTTCATTTGTTCATTTATAATATCTTTTGTCATTTTTAATATATTTTTTCTATGTTTTTTTTTATTTTCTTCTTCACTTTCCTCTAATATATTAATTTCTTTAGAATATTCTGATAAATAAGTATCCAAATTATATTTCCCTTTTGTAATTAAATCAAATAATATATCATTTTCCTCTTTTGAACCAGTCAATTTAGGTTCTAAAGATAATGTCTTATAAAATTTCAAATTATCAATTTGTTCTTTTGAAAATATTTCTAATTTTTCCCAAACATTAAAAATATAATTTATTTCTTCATTTAATTTTAAATTTAGAATATTTGATAAGAATGGTATTATTTCTAATAATTCTTTATAAAATACATCAATTAAATTAATATTAATATTTTTATTTTTTGAATCTGATTTATATCGATTTAAAATATCACTTATTAAATATAAGAATTCAATTCCATTTCCATTAAAATATATGATTTTTTCTTTTATCATTAAAATAATATTATCTAATAATTGAGGATGAGAATAGATTTCTGTTAATATTAGTTTAGATGCATTTTCTATTTTTTCTTGAGTAATATCTAAAGTTTGAAGTTTATTTTGAATATTTTCCATTATTAAAGAATTTTTTTCTTTTGTTAATTCTACTTTATCATTATTATTTTCATTTCCTTCTTCAATATCCATATTATTATTTACAATTAATTCTTCTTTAATTTTATAGACTACTTTCTCTTCACTCATAATTAAAATAAAATTAAATTAAAAATCAATTAATAGAATAATTTATTAATTATTAAAAGGTGAATAATAAATTTCAAATATTAAAAAAATGAGACAAAAACATAAATCACCAGAAATAGAAAGAGAAATATTAAAATTACCATATCAAACACAAAGAGATTTTAGAAATGCCTTAAAACCTCATTTATTTACTTCTGAAAGTTTTGTTCCAACAAGATATGAAGGAAAAAAAATAGAAACAAAAAAAAATATATTAAGAAATAAATTAATAGATTTTCATCAAAAAATAAAACAAAAAAAATTAATTATATCTCAAATTTCAAAAGAAACAAATATATTTTCAAAAGGTTATAAAGGAGTTTCAATTGAAAATAATGTAAATAAACAAATAAAAAGAGATAAAATGTTATATGATGAAATATTAAAAAAGTATCAAGAACAAGGTTTTGATGCTAATCAATTATTGAATGATAAAAATGAAATTTTTAGAAAATCAGTATTTTTAGAAAAAAATAATAATTTTAGAAACTCACTTCATGTTACAGGAAAAAATGAAGGAATACAACTTCAACAATATTTAGAAAAAGTTGATAATATATTAAAAGGGAATTATAAAAAAGAAAATTTTACATTTAAAACTGAAGTAAAATTTAAAGAAAATTCTGATAATGATGAAGAAGATGAATTTAAATTAACAAAAACTCAATTAAAACAAAAAATAAAAAAATTAAAGATAGATATAAATAAAATTAAAAAGACAATTGAAAATATGAATTTAAATTATAATTCTGATAATAATACTTATAGAACAATTAGTTATTTAGATGGTAATAACAATGACTATCAAAATATTATTTCTTCTACTAAAACAAGTTATTTTGATATTTATAATAATACTAAATCAAAATTAAATTCTACTAATGATACTTATTATACTTATAGACATAAAAAAAATAAAAGTCATAATTTAAATACCAATTTTAGTAATAATGTAAAAAATTTTGTGAGTGAAAATACAGAAAGTGAAGAATCTAGTAATAATAATAATAATAATGTAGATAATCAATTTAAAACTATTGAAACTGTAAGTAATGATTATAATAAAATAGATAATAATAATATAAATGATAATAAAGATGATAATAAAATAGATAATAATAATAAGATAAATGATAATAAAGATAATAATAATATTAAAAATATACCAATAAATAAGATTGAAAATTTAAATAATAAAAATAATAAAAATTTAATTTCATCTCAATCAAATATAGGAAAAAAAAGTAGAAATCATAAAAGTTTTTTAATGAATGAACATTTAATTTATACTTTTTCCCCTAATTCTTTTAGAAGAACAAGTGCATTAAATCAAATACAACTTCATAATGATAAAGATTATAAAGATATTAGTAAAAGAATGAATCAAAAAATAAAAAAAAAATTAAAAATTGAAATGGAAAATGATTTACATAAATTATATGAAAATGTAAAGAAAAAAACATTTGAAGAAAGTGAAAATGAAATAATTGATTATTTAAAAAAATACAATAAAAAAATTCCAGAAAGAGAAAAGTAAAATATATTTTATAATATAAATAATTAGTACAAAATCAGGTTCAAATTTACATGGTTATTCTTCAAGATTTAAACAAAATATAAATTCTGCAAATATTCCAGAAATGGTACATAATTTAGTTATTAAAACTGCAACATATCAAAATATTGATAATAAAAATCTTGAAAAAGAAATTGATATTGATAATGTTATAAAAGAAATTGAATATAATTATACTGATGATATTTTAAAACTGAATGAAGGATTAAAAATTAGTAATTAATTTAAAAATTTTTTTTTTATTATAATTTTTTTTTATATGTTTTTATATATACTATAAATAGTAATAAAATTTTTATTTATATAATATTTTATTTAAATAATAGTTATTTTTTTTCTTAAAAATAAATAAAATAGTTTTTAATATCTTTTTTTTATAATAAAATATACTATATTATTTATATTTTCATTAAAATTTATTTTTTTCTTTTTTTATTTAGAAAATTCATATTTTCAAAATTTGGTAAATTAACCAAGAATTTATTTTCATTTTTGGAAAAATTTTGAATATAATGATTTTTAGCCATATTATTTACAGCATTTCTATATTCCTGATTATCTAATTTTTGAATTAAATCATCAAAAAAATCTATATTTTTTTTTAAGTTAAATTTCTTTTTTATTTCTTTTTTATTGTTGGATAAATAAACATGTGTAAAAAAGTCAGAATATCTAATATCAAATAATTGAAGAACACTTTCATCTTTTAAAATGTTTTTTAAATTTAAAACAATTTGTTTATTTGTATCAACATCACATTTGTACTTAGAAGAAACATTTTGAGATAAAAAATCTCCTAATTTCATATCCATTAAATTAATATTTCCTTTAATAGTAATATCTTTAGTTATATCATATGCAATTTTTCTAAATTTATATCTTTGAAAGTTGAAATAAGATCTAATAAATTCATTGAAAAAATATATAATGAAATTATGAAAGTGACCTTTAATTTTAATTCTGATATTATCAGGTTTAAATTTACTAGATTCATAAGGTTTAATATGTTCAAATATCTTTTTAATGTTTTTTTTCCTTCCTCTCTTAACTTTTTTTTCACTTTTATTATTAATTTGATTATCTTCATAATTAATCTGATTACCATATTTTTCAAAGTCACTTGGTTTATCAGGAATAATATTTTCTTGATTTAATTTAGGCAAATTAGACTTTGAAACATAATCAATAGATTTTTCACCAGAATCTATTTTTTCTTCAATTGGATTTTCATTTGAATAATCTGTTTGATACGTTTTTTTCAATGGACCAGCAAAAAATTCAAAATCAGGATTTGATTCTAAAAATTTGTTTCTCTCTTCATATTCTTCATCATCATAAATAATTTGCCCTTCTGAATCTTTAATTATTGTAAATCCATATAGCTCAAGGATATCCATATATTTAGTTTATTTATTTTTTATTCCTTTTCCTTAAATATGATTTCATTTTTTATTTAAGATTTTTTTTATTTTTCCTTTTGTTTTTTGTTTTTTTTGTTTTTTTGTATATTTATTTTTTTATTTTTTTTTTTTTTTTTTTGTTCATTTTTAGATTAATATGATGAAAGATAAATTTTTTATTGTATCCTTCATTTAATGTTTGAAATATTTTATTTACTTTAACTTATTATTGTTTTATCCTATTCTATCTTAGTATCCATATATTTTTTTTATTTATTTTATATGTATTGAATAATAAAAGCGCTATTAAAGAAATTTTTTTTATTTTGTTTTGTATTTTTTTTTTTTTTTTTGTTCAATTTAGTAGATAAATTATGGTAAAGGATAAATTTAAGTATCCTTCATATTTAAATAAAAAATATTTTATTATTATAACTTTTATTAAATTTTTAGATTGCAAATAATTAATATTGTCTATTTCTGGTAATATTAGGTCATTATTTTTGCTTACATTATAAATAAATAAATTAATTAAAAAAAATAATAAAACAATATATTGTAAAAAAGAATTATAAAATATAATTAATTAAAATTTAAATAATTTATAATTTAATTTTTAAATTTAATCACAAATTAAACTAATACTATATATCATAATAAATTTGATATTTTTGCTTTTATATAATTCTATACATCTCTGCAATTTCTTTAGCATATTTTTTCCTAACTTCATTTGACTTTATTTTCAAAGTAGGAGTAAGTAAATTATTTTCAATAGTAAAAGGTTCACTAGTAATATAAATTTGTTTAACCATTTCAAAACCTTTTAAATCATTTTTCTTTCCAATTTCTTCCATATCTTTTAAAATTTGTTTTTTAAGTAAAACATTATCAAAATACTTTTCAACATTTCCATTACATGAAACACCAATACTATTTAAAAATTTTTCACATTCAGATTTTTCAGGTACAACAACAGCAACTAAAAAAGAAAAAAGACTTTCCCCATGAATATAAACTTGACTAATATATTTACTTTCACCTAATAAATTTTGTATTTTTTCAGGAGCAATATATTCACCTTGACTTAACTTAAAAATATTTTTAACTCTATCAATTACTTTAACAGCATTACCATGATTAGTTAAAATAACACCAATATCACCTGAATGAAGCCAACCATCATTATCTAAAATTTCTTTTGTTTTTTCTATTTCTTTATAATAACCATCAAATACTAAAATTCCTCTTATACAAATTTCTCCTTTTGGTTCAATTAATTTTGTTTCTTCATTATAATTATTTGAATAATAATTTAAATCTGGTACATCAATTAATTTTAATTCACATGGTGTGTTTATTCCTCCTAAATGACCACATGATGTGTCATTTACATTTGCTAATAAAACTCCTGCACAATCTTCTGTTTGACCATAACCTTCTGTTATTGGAATTGAAAATGCTATTCTTAGGAAATTTATTATATTTTTTTCCATTGGAGCTGAACCTACAAGAATCCATTCTAAATTTCCTCCTAGAATATTACGAAATTTTGAAAATATTAGTTTATCATATAATATATGGGTTAATATACCATAATTTTCATAATTTTTTAATTTTTGTTTTATTGCTTCTTGTATTATATTTTTTAAAGGATATTTCATTAATGAAATTTTCTTAATTATCTCATCATATATTCTTGTTAAAATTCTTGGTACACAACAAAAAAAAGTTGGATGTAAAATTTGACAATCTTGTATAATTCTTTTTGGATTTCCACTATAAAATCCATATTGTGCACTATAATATAAAACAGCTGCAAAAATAATTTGTTCCATTATATGAGCTAAAGGTAAAAATGAATAATAAATATCTGTATTTTTAACTGTTCTTCCAATTGGATCAACTGCATATACAGAATTTAATAAAGATCTATTTTTTATCATTGCTCCTTTTGGATTTCCAGTAGTTCCACTTGTATAACAAAATGTAGTATATGTTTCTGGTGTTGATTTTTTTAATGAATTTCTTATTTTTTCATCATTTAAATTTTCTTTTCCAAGTTTTAAGAAATCTTCATATTTATATACTGTAAAACCTAATTCTTTACATTTTTCAATATTTTTTTCTATAATTTCTTCATTTTCTTCTTTATTAGATGCAATAATTAAATTTTTTAATTTTCCTAATTTATTTTCTATTTTTAATTTACATATTTTTTCTAAAACATTACTTTCAATTAAAACTGAAATTAATTCAGTTTGATTTAAAATAAATTCAATTGCATTTACACCTAAAGTATCATATAATGTAACAACTGTTATTGAATTTAATTGACATCCTAAATATGAAATTATCCATTCTTCTCTATTTTTACTATAAATTCCAAATAATTTATTTATTTGATTTTCATATTGTATTTCAGGACAAAAATTTAATTTTTCAATTGCAAAAATAAATTGATAAATTAATTCATTTGCTTCTTTAAATGTTTTCCAATTGTAATAATTGTCATATTTTTCTCCTTTAATATGTTGTCTTGTTCCTATAAATTTTTTTTCTGGATTATTTTTTAAATTGTATTCAAATGCATCGATTAATGAGTTTAAATTTTTTTTTGTTGATATTGGTAATTCTTTGTTTATATTGAATGGACTTCTTAAAATTTTGGTTTCTCCTTTTTTTGATTCTTCATCTTTGAAAATTCCATATTGAAAAGGATTTTTATTTCCATAAAATTGATATGAACCCATTTAGAAAAAAAAAATATATGATTTTTTTTTTTTTTTTTTTATGTGTAAAAAAATAATCAATGTTAGGGTGACGTCATATTCTATTTTTAAATAAATAATATTTAATTTTTTTAATTGGAAATTAATTTTTTAAGAAAGAGGAAAAAAATATTATATTTATTGAAATTTGTTTTGATAATTCAATACGAAGATTTTAATTAAATAATTTATTTTTTAAAATATGAATTTTATTAAATATATTTTATTTCATTTTATTTTTTAATTTGATAATTAAACTTTATAAAAATTTAATAACTAAAATGTTTAAAAAGTTAAAACCCTATAATCAAAAAGTATAAATAGATAAAAATAGAAAAAAATTTAACATTATATTCAAGAATTTCTATTATATTTCAAAGGAAAGAAAAATAAACTAAAATAATTGGAATAAATATCAGGTAATTTCAATAAGAATTTTCCTAATTCTCATTCTATTTAAAAATGAATTATTAATAAAATATAATGTTTAATAATATAATATGACTAAAAAATAACTTTATTATTGTTTTTAATTATATATTTTATTTTCTTATCCCAAGTTCAAATCATCAATAAATATTAATAAAAAATTAGTAAATAAAAAAAATTCAAAATATTGGTTATTATAATTATGAATTGTCAATTTTGAATTTAAATAAAAAATAATAAGTTATTTTATAGAAAATTATAATATAATTTATAAAAAAAACAGTCGAAAATATGGAAATTATTTTAGATTACTTACATTTTATATTAATTAAATTTGTTGCTTTTAATAGGGTAAAAAATAAAAGAAAAATTGAATATATATTATTTTTTTAAATAAAAGTATAATATATTATTATATTAATTAAGACTATTAAAAATTAAATTAAATAATATTTTAATAAAAACTATATTTAAGTTATGTTATTATTTTTAAGTTATAAATAAAAATAAAATTGGATTGAAAAATGAAAAAACCAAATTTTATTATTTCAAATTTAATAATTATCTAAAATATTATATATATTTTATATATTTTAATAAATGGGGATGGTAAGAATAAATCTAAAATTTTAGTGTCAAGCAATAAAAAAAAAAAATACTTTTGATAAATCTAATTCATCAGATAACAAAATAGGTAATTCTCCAAAAGAAAATAATTCACAAGACACAAAATTTAATATTTTTAATCTAATAAATAATAAAGAAGTTAACAATAATAATAATTCAAATTTTATTCTTTGTGAATATGTTATTTTAAAAAAATCTTTAGAAAATTTTGTACAATTATTAAATTGTTTTGAACAAACTGAAAAAGTTCAAACTAACTTTGAAGGAATTGATAATGGAAAGGATTTAAAGGAAAATGTAGAAATATTAATAAATAATAATAAAATAGACTTTTGTTTTAAATATAAATTCGAAAAAGCAGCAAAATATAAAATTAAAATTAATTGTCTGAATCCATTAAGAAATATAAATTATATGTTTTGTTCATGTACATTAATGAAAACAATAAATTTAAAAGATTTTGATACAAGTTATATTTCAAATATGAGTGGATTATTTTCATATTGTTGTTCTTTAGTTTCAATTGATTTAAGTAATTTTAATACAACAAGTGTAACAGATATGAGTAGATTATTTTATATGTGTAGTCAATTAAAAGATTTAAATATTTCAAATTTTGATACTTCAAGAGTTACTAATATGAAAGATATGTTTTATGAATGTAGAAGTTTATCTAATTTAAATATTACACATTTTGATACTTCTAATGTTACTAATATGAGTGGATTATTTTTTAATTGCATTTCTTTAGAAAATATTGATTTAAGTAAATTAAATACTGAAAATGTTATTGATATGAGTTATATGTTTTGTTATTGCAAAAAAATTAAGAAATTAGATTTGTCTAATTTTAAAACTGAAAAAGTTGAAATTATGAATCATATGTTTTTTCGATGTACTGGTTTAAAATCTCTTGATTTGTCTAATTTTTATACAAATAATGTTAGAATTATGAATGAAATGTTTGCTGAATGTAGTTCTATAGCATTTTTAGATCTTTCTAATTTTAATCTTGATAATGTTACTGAAATGACTAATATTTTTAATAAAATGGATAAAAATTGTGATATTATGAGTAAAGATCCTAAAATTTTAAAAAGTAAATAAATATTTTTTTATTATTAATTTTTTTTTATTAATATTCTTTGAATTTTATAATTTAAAGAAAGTTTTTAAAAAAGGTTTAATTAATTTTTTCCAAAAAATAAATAAAAATTTAAATATATTATCATTTTAATCAAATTAAAACTTTTATATATTTTTATTAATAATTACAGTTACAATAATTAATAAAAACAAAAATGACAAGTTATTTAAGACAGAAAATAAAAACTAATTTAGAATATCAAGGAAGAAAAGTAACTACAGATATTCCTCCATATAAAACAATAAAATACATAAAAGAACTAGCAAAAAATTTATTTTACCCAATAAATTCAGAAATAAGATTAATATATCAACATAAAGATATAACACCATATGAACAAAGTGTAATTGGGGATTTTTTTAAAAGAAAAAACCAAATTTATATAAAAATATTAACATATGCCCCACAACAAAAAGAAAGAACATTAAAATATGAAGAAGAAAAAAAAAATCAAATAAATAAATTATCATTATCACAATCAAAAGGAGTTTTTATATGTTCTTGTAAAAATGATTTAATTGGAAATTATTGTAGAAATTGTAAAGAATTCATATGTAATTCATGTAGAATTAATAAAGAACATGAAAATCATAGAGTAACTCAAGTTGATATTGAAAATTTAATTGAAAGTGTAAAATTATATGCAATAACTTTACAAAGTGAAGTTTTATCAAATATAAAATCAACAAGAGATTTTTGTAAAAGAAATGAAATAAAAAATAATAATATAAAAAGAAAAAATATTGATGAAAGACATAAAATAATTCAAAAAAAATATGATAAGATATATGAAATATATAAAAATTGTATAAATGATATAAATCAAAATAATGAAGAAAATAATAATGCAGATTTAATTTTAGCAAATTATATTCAAAATACAAATGGAACAAATGATGATATAGAAAAAATATTAACAGAAATTTATATGAAATATACTAAACAAAGAAGAGGAATGTCAGCAGAAGATTTTAATGAATATTTTAAAACTTTAGGAGAAAAAGAAGAAGAATTAGAAATTCAATCAACTGATATTTTAGCATTTAGAGTAAGATATGAATTAGATGAAAAAATGGGTCAAATTTATGATAAATTAGAACAAGTTTTAGATATTACTTTAAATTATAAAATTCCTTTAGGATTAGATTCTAATTCTTATTATTTATATAATATTGTTAAAGAAAGAAAAGAAAAGGAAAAATTACAATATGAAAATATTCAAAATGAAGAAAAAGAAAATGAAGAAGAAGAAAAAAAAGAATATGAAGAAGTAGAAGAAGAAGACAAAAATATTCCTTCTAATGATGTGAGTGCCAAAGAAAAAGATATGATTAATTCAATGGATAAAAAACAAGATGAAGATAATCAAAATATTGAAAATGAAAATGAAAATGAATTTAAAAAAGACGAAGAAGAAGAAGAAGTAGAAGAAGATAATCAAAAAAAAAAATTAGGAGATATTAAAGATAAAAATTTAAAACAAAGTATTGAAAAAATAGATTTGATTAATAAAGGAGTTTTACAAAATAACAATAATGAAAATGAAGAAGAAAATAATTTTGATGTTGATAATGAAAATAATGAAAATGAAAATAATGATAATGATAATAATGAAAATGAAAATAATGATAATGATAATAATGAAAATGAAAATAATTATGATGAAAATAATGAAAATAATTATGATGAAAATAATGAAAATGAAAATATGAATTATATGGAAAATGAAGAAAATGATCCAGAAAAGAATGCTTTAATGCAACAAAATGCAGGAAATTATGATTATAATGAAAATGAAAATGAAAATCAAAATCAAAATGATGAAAATTAAATAATAATAAAAAATTAACACATTATAAAAGTAAAAAAATTTTTTTCATATCTTTTAATTTTTGATTAAATTTACTTATTTTTAATATATTTTTTCATTTCTTTTTTTTTTAATAATTACAAAATAATAAATTGACAAAATTAATTTACATTTACATCAAAATAAATAAATAATATTAAATAAAATTAAACAAAATAAATTTCCTTTTAATATATAATTTATATATAAAAAAAAATGAATGACAATGTAGCATTTGAAAACTCAAAAATTGTTCGTTCAATTTGGAAAAATACATTTGATAAAATATTAGAAATAAAAATATCAAATAAAAGAGCATTAACAGAAATGAGAGAAAAAATAATGAATGAAGAGAAAAAAAAAATAGATTTAAAATACAAAAAACAATATGATGGACAATATACAGAAAATAAAATAGAAGTATCAACAGCAAAAAATCAGTCAAATTTAGAAAAAATGAAAAAAAAAAATGATTTAGTAAATAAAATAATAGAAGATACTTTAGAAAAATTAAAAGAATTTGCAAATCCAAATAATAAAGAATATCAAAGTTTATTAAAACAATTAATAATTGAAAGTATGGTAAAATTACTTGAATCAACTTGTTATATTCAAATAAGAAAAGAAGATGAAAAATATGTTAAATCAATTTTAAAAGAATGTGAAAAAAATTATTCTGAATTTATGAAAAAAGAAACTTCAAGAGATTATAATTGTAAATTAATTATTGATAATGAATATTATGATAGTGAATATGGTGGAGTTAAATTAATGAATAGTGATAAAACTATTATTTTGGCAAATGGTTTACAAGATAGATTAATGCTTTGTAAAGAACAACATTTACCAGAAATTAAAAAAATGCTTTTTCCTAAAGTTAAATAAAACTTTTATTTGAAATTTTAAATGGTTTATTTAATAATAAAATTATTATTTTATATTTAAAAAAATTTTAGAAAGGGATATCAAAAAATATTTTTTTAAATGTAATTTATTTAATTTTACTTTTTTTATTTTATATAAAATATTATATTTTTCATTTATAAATAAAATATTTTAAGCTTCTTCAAAATTATTGTTAAAATTAATTAAATCTCTTAATTTTTTACCTTTCACATGAGTATTATAAAGTTTTTCTCCTTCACAAAAAGCATTTTTATAAATATTTCTTGCATTTTTTAACTTTTCAATTTTTTCATTTTGAATAATGATTAAATTATTAACATATTTATATTTCTCTTCACTTACATCTTTTTTTTTTTCTAATGATTTTATTTCTTTAGATAATTGTTCATTTTTAGTATTTAATAAACTATATTTATTTTTATATTGAATTAAATCTGCATGTTGTTTTTTATACCATTCCATTTTTTTCATATTTTCTTCATTTGATTTAATCATTTCTTCCATTTGTCTTTTAATAAGAGAATTTTCTTCATTTGAAATTTGTTCTTGAATACTTTGAAAATCATTTATTATATTTTTTATTTTTTGTTCTACTTTATTTGATAATTGTGTTCTAAATTCAATTTCTTCTTTATCTTGATTTAATAATTTAATTTTAATATTTTCAAATTTTGAATTAACTAATTGAATTAATTCAGAAATATTATCAGATGTTATTTTTAATATTTTATTTGGGTCATTTAAAGTATCATCATTTACATAATCATCTTCTTTTTTTTGAACTTTTTGTTGTAAATATGTAATTTCTTCATTTTTAGCTTGAATAGTTGTTGATAATTTATTTTCTAAATTCCTATTTTCATTTTCTAAATCAGT
>JAEEGL011190502.1_pt1 | contig 13769 bp, 9 predicted proteins | sample 9134231 | NCBI WGS metagenome assembly JAEEGL01 (sample SAMN16246548, study PRJNA631951) | gut metagenome | biome: gut microbiome; feature: rumen; material: fiber-attached | host: Bos | place: Iran: Karaj | collected 2018-10 | reverse complement strand
TAAAATGGGTGGGGCATCGAGCCCCACACCATTCTATGCAAACAACAAGGACTCGGGACCAATTACCCGTAATCTCTTTTTGAATTAACATATTATTAACTTTTCCCGAGTCAACTTTTTTCAGGACGATACATCCCATCCGAGTCCTCCGAGACACCCGCTGCTAGTCCCATCAGGGGCGCAAGATAATAGGCAGGTGGTGGAGCCGCAGGCGCAACCCCTGTAATATAGGCATGAATCATTATGTTTAGCCCCATCGGGGCGACAGATAATAAGCAAGGGCGTAGCCCGTCCAAAAATATCCGCGCGCTTAACGCGCGGCTTTGTGTGTCAGCCCCTTTGTGCGAGAATCATGTCGTGTTAGCGTGCCGCTTGCTTTGCGAGAGATTACTGTAGCGCTGCAGGCGACTCCTATACTCCTTAACTCCGTAGCGCCAATAGTCATCCATTGTCTGATTATATCCGAGTTTGTCTCCTATTTTACTATTTAAGGTTATTTAAGTAAAAGATAATGTGATTATTGAAACAAAATAGTAATTTTGCGGCAGATATTAACTTAAAAAACTAAAGATATGAAAAAATTATTAGCTATCAGTTTAGCACTCGTGCTCGGTGCATCAATGAGTTTCGCTCAAACAAAAGCATCTGCCAAAAGATCAAGTGCTCCCGTTAAGAAGGAGTTTGTGAAAATGGATAAGAAGGCTGATCCTAAGATGGAAAAGGAAATAGCCGCTAAGATGAAAGAGAAAGCCGAAGCCGAAGGTATGCAGTGCGAAAAAGCCGCAGGCCACAAGTGCGCTAAAGAAATGAAGTGCGAAAAGGCCGAAGCCAAGAAGTGCGCTAAAGGCGACATGAAGTGCGAGAAAATCGAAGGCAAAAAATGCGAGAAGGCCGAAGGTCACAAGTGTGCCAAAGACGAAGGCCATAAATGTGCCAAAGGCGAAGGCCCTGAGTGCGCTAAAGCTTGTGCTGACAAAGAGGCCAAAGCTTGCGAAAAGAAATGCGAGAAAGAGGCCAAAAAGCAGTGCTGCAAGGCTACTTGCGAGATGACTTCGCCCCATTGCGCCAAGTGTGGCACCGCCGAACAGCAGTGCGGCGACTGCAAGGACTGCGCCAAAAACTAATTGACGGCTAAAACCCATTATTCTTCATCAGCTCCATTGCGATGAAGAATTTCAAAACGAATCATGATATGCGTGCTTTCACGGCACGCATATCATATTTTATAATTCCCCAAAAATAGGGTTAAAATGATGGTTTTGGGGAAATATAAAGGAATTTTTCTATTGATTTGAGAGGATAAGAATGGCACGCATATTTCTTTTCAGCCCTGCCAGCTTCACACGCTTCACGGCACTGTGGCTGAAGATGCGGCTGAACTGCTCCTGCGTCATGTCGAGGATGGCCTGAGCATCGAGTTGCAGAAATTCGTCGCTGGGTTGGAATTCGGGCACATGATTGCCGGTGGCATGGCGGTTGTGTGGGCAGCACAACTGGCACTCGTCGCAGCCGTACACATGGTTGCCTATGCGCTGCTCAATCCATTCAGGCAGCCGCTCGTCGTGGTTCTCGATGGTTTGGCACGAAAGGCACTTGTGGGTATCAACCATGCCGTCATGCAGTGCCTGTCCTGGGCAGTGTCGCTCACAGGCATGGCACTCGCCGCAAGTTTCGGTGCAAGGCGCGTCGGGTGTGAGTTCTAACTCGGTAATCACCTCGCACAGCACATAAAACGAACCCTTGCCGGGTAGGATAATCATATTGTTGAGTCCCACAAACCCGATGCCCGACTTCTGCGCCCAGTAGCGTTCGCGCATAGGTGCCGAGTCAACGCACACACGTGAAGCACAACCGGTTTTCTCCAGGATGAATTGTGCCAACTGGTGGCCACGGTCGCGCAGCACCTAGTGGTAGTCGCGGCCATAGGCATAGTAGGCAAACTGTGGTGCATCTTGTGGCTGGAATCGGTTGGGGTAGTAGTTCATGGCCAGGCAAATCACCGACCGTGCGCCGGGCAGCAGCAGGTGTGGATCGCGGCGAATGTCGTCGTGCCGTTCGGCCCACGCCATGCACGAGTGCTCTCCGCTGGAGATCCACTCACTGTAGCGCTGCACAGCATCGTCGTCAACGGCTTCGGCTGTTGCAAAGCCACAGGCATCGAATCCCAGCCTTTGGGCTTCGGCCTTGATGAGGGTCTCTATGCTGGTGCCAGGGTTCATAACGAGGCAGGATGTTACATGGGCAGTTTGCCGAAGTCGTAGCCTTGCTCCTTGAGCCACTCAATGGCTTTTGGAAGAGCATATTTCATGTTCTTCTCGGCCTTGAGCGAGTCGTGAAACACGATGATGGAGCCATTGCGGGCCAGGTGCTTCACATTGTCGAGCACCTGTTCGCCGTTGAGTTTCTTGCTGTAGTCGCGTGTCACCAGGTCGTACATGATGATGGCGAACCGGGCGCGCAGCACCTTCGACTGTGCCCAGCGAAGCAGTCCGTGCGGCGGGCGGAACAGTGGCGAGTGAATATACTCGTTGGCGGTGAACACATTGTGCAGATAGGCCTTGGTCTTCATGTAGGCACCTTGGGCGTGGCTCATGGTGTGGTTACCTACGCTGTGGCCGCGCAGCAAGATTTCCTGGAACAGCAGGGGATTGCGCTTCACATTCTCGCCCACGCAAAAGAAGGTGGCCTTCACCCCATAGTGATCGAGCGTGTCGAGCACCCACGGCGTGACCTCTGGAATGGGCCCGTCGTCGAAGGTGAGGTACACCGTGTGCGGCTTGTGATGGATGCGCCACACCGTTTCAGGGAACAGCATGCGGTAGGCGAGTGGCGGACGTTCAACGAGTTTAGTGAATCTCATATCATCAAAAATAGAGCGACGGGGCTTTGATGACCCCGTCGCCTGATGTGAATGATTAGTTTCGGGTTACATTTTGATCCTCTTGAGCAGCAGCTTCGGCGCTAGGAATGGAAAAACCTCCATTTTCTTCACCGCCACCTTGCTGTTGCTGGCGTTGAGCATCTTCGTACATGGCCTGAATCTCTTCTTCAGTGTATTTCTCCTCCAGGCGCTTGCGCTCTTCAAAGGCTTTCACATAGTCTTCCACCTCGTTGGTGTAGACGCCCATGCTCTTCACCTTCTTGATAAGGGCATCGTAGCCTGCGGGATTCAGTTCCTTGTAGCGTGCTATGAGTTGTGGATAGTAATACTCCATCACATTATGGTCATAGCTGCTCAAACCATTCACGCGAGTGTCCAGCGACTGATAGTAAACCATATACTGCGAGTAGCGGACAATCTCGTCCTCGATAATGCTGATGGCTTTCTTCACCAGTTCGGGCTTGTTAAGTTCAGTACCTATGGTATTATAGACATTGGCGAGTCGCTGTTTGCCACCCATGTTCAGGGAGTAGGGACAAGCCTTCTCGGGCAACTTCTCCTCCATGAGATTGATGATGTTGATGGCCTTCGCAAAGCGGTCGTTGATGTACTGGTCAACGGGTTTGCCCATAAATTCGCTTTGTCCGTTTGCCTTGGCCTGCTTGCCTATGATACCCTCGTTGACCAGGTCATAAGCCAGGCTCACCATAGCGGCGCGGGTGGTCTCTACCATGCGGCGTACGGTTTCGTCGAGGTAGATTGAGCCCGGTTCTGCCTTGTCAAGTCCGCCCCAACGGAACTTCTTGGTGATGTTTTCATACATCTTGTCGGTGAAGCAGGGCATGTCGGCACGCGATTCATTATCGTACTTGATAGGCACTACCTGATAGGCCATACCGGTGTTGCGAATGTAGGGAGCGAAACGGTCATAGAGGTCATCGGCCACAGTCATGGCAAAGTAGCACGGACGTTTCCAGCCTTCGGCAATCGACGATGCGATGAGGTCAAGCGTCATGATGTCACTTGAGGTCATGCTTCCTTGCTGGATGTTGACGGGGATGGCATCGAGCACCTGGTCGCGCTCCTGCTCGGTGACCACGCCAGCCTTGATGGCCTGTTCTACATCAATGGGGATGAAGGTGCTGGGATACATCACGTTACCTGAAATGCGTCCGTCTTCACTCTTGTTGGATTCGTCTTTGTAGAATTCTTGCAGACTCTTGATCAGCGGAGTGGGTTCAGTTCGGGATTCGGGGTCGACGTTGCTGCTCTGACGGTCGCCATAGGCATAGGAGTACTTGTCGGCCTGCATGGGCAGCGGTTTGGAATCATAGGCAGCACGTTGCATCTGGGCAATATACCAGTCGGTGGCGAGGTAGCTCAGGTTCACTACACGCACGTCGGTACGATAGCCTTCTACCTCCTGCAGATACCACAGCGGGAAGGTGTCATTGTCGCCATTGGTGAAGATGATACCGTTCTTATCGATGCTCGACAGGTAGTTCATGCCGAAGTCGCGTGCGCAGTAACGGCCCGAGCGGTCGTGGTCGTCCCACGTCTGGCTCACCATCTGCAGTGGCACGAACAGTCCGATGAGGGCAGCCACAGCGGCCACAGCCATAGCGGGCTTGCTTGCCGATACTTCGTGGTTAACGACAGCATCTTTCTCGGCATCGCCGGTAGTCTTGCTGCGTTTCATCAGCCACACAATGCTGCGCCAGATGCCTGCAACGCCCATACCTATCCAAATGGCGAAGGCATAGAACGAACCGGCATAGGCATAGTCACGTTCACGCGGTTGCAGCGGCGTCTGGTTCAGGTAGAGCACAATGGCGATACCCGTCATGAAGAACAGGAAGAACACCACCCAGAACTGCTCGGTGCCACGCTTGCTCGAGAACACTTGCCACAACAGGCCAATCAGACCCAGCAGCAATGGCAGACAGAAGAACACGTTGTGTCCCTTGTTGCCAGTGGTGTAGTCGGCGGGCAGCAGACTCTGGTCACCCAGACGGGCATTGTCAATAAAGGGAATACCCGATATCCAGTTACCGTGCGTCAGGTCGCTGGCACTCAGACCCTGAATATCGTTCTGGCGGCCGGCGAAGTTCCACATGAAGTAGCGCCAGTACATATAGTGCAGCTGGTAACCGAAGAAGAACTCGAGATTCTGGCCGAACGAGGGTCGCATGCCAGTGGTACTCATTCCGTAATTCTGAGTCACAAAGTCGATGATGTTGTAATCTTGAACAGGATTGCCCTGTTCATCTACAATCATATCTTTCGAGATATCAACATGGGTGAGCGGATGGTTCTCTATATCCAGGAAGTCGTTGTAATACTTCACATGGCTCGGCATCGACGAGTGCATGCGCGGGAAAACCATACACATGTCAGAAGGATAGGCGATGTCGAAGTCATGGCTGGTAGGCACATACTGGTCGGGATCGCTCTCGTTCTGCTTCACTACGCGGCTATACTGCATGTCACCATTCTTGGACCTGTACTTCAAACTTGAGCCGGTGAATTCAAGTTGTGGAGAGGCGGTATATACCTGGCCATAGAGCAGCGGCGACTTGCCGTACTGGTCGCGGCTCAGGTAGCCCTTGAGGGCAAAGGCGCTGTTAGGCGAGTTCTCGTCGAGCGGCGTGTTGGCACTCGAGCGGATGAGAATGAGGCCGTAGCAGGTGAAGCCCACGAAAATCATGAATATGCTCAGAATGATGTTGCTGAACACGCGCGTAGGCACTTTCTTCAGGAAGCGGAACAGATACACGCCCAGCGCAATGAGAATGATTGCGGGGATGAGCAGGCTCGATCCGATGAAGGGAATGCCCGACAACAGGATGGCCACCATAAACGAAACCTTCATGAGCATCTCGTTGTTGCCTTTCTTCAGTTCCCAGAGGCACCAAGCGATGGCTGCCAGCAGCACGATGGCATAGAAGATGGCACCCGTGTTGTAGCTCATGCCCAGCGTGTTCACGAAGAAGCGGTCGAAGTAGCCGCCCAGTTCCACAAAACCTGGTTCAAGGCCATACAGAATCACACCCACGATGGCAAACGACACCAGCAGCGTGATGAGCGAGCCCTTGGTGTTGGAGTTCTTGGTCTTGCGATAGTAGTAAACCAGCGCGATGGCAGGGATACACAACAGGTTGAGCAGGTGCACACCCAGCGAGAAACCGAACACATAGGCGATAAGAATGATCCAGCGGTCGCTTGTGGGTGAGTCGGCACGGTTCTCCCACTTGAGAATGAGCCAGAACACCAGCGCGGTACAGAAACTGGAGAAGGCATACACTTCGGCCTCTACTGCCGAGAACCAGAAGGTGTCGCTCCAGGTGTAAGCCAGCGCACCACACAGGCCGCTACCCATGACCACGAGATATTGTGCAAGTGTCATTTCGTCTTCCTTGCCGTCTTTCACCACGAGCCTTTTCACCAGATGCGTGATGGTCCAGAACAGCAGCAGGATGGTGGCGGCACTTAAGATGGCCGACATGGCGTTGACACACTTCGACACTGCCATCACATCGCCACCGGCAAAGCAGGCAGCCAAGCGGGCAACGAGTATAAAGATGGGGTTGCCGGGCGGGTGGCCGACTTCTACTTTATATCCTTGAGCAATGAATTCGGGACAATCCCAGAAGCTGGCTGTGGGTTCAATGGTGAGCAGGTAGGTAATGGCTGCTACCAGGAATGTGAACCAGCCGAGCGAGTTGTTGATAATGTTGTATTTTCTCATCTGAGTTTATATAGATAATATTGTTATTTGCCTAAAAACGTGCAAAGATACTAAAATAAACGGAAAGTATAAAGTGTTATTACATAAGCCTATTAAAAATAAACCAAATTTAAACTTTTAGGTGTGTTGAGAGTCAAATAAGCACCACAGAAAAGCGATTTTATTGTTTTTTTGAAAAATTTGGTATAACTTTGTGTTATTAAATACAGAACGCTATGAAAACTTTCAAGAAAATATCGATAGTAATCCTGTTCGTGGCAGCCCTCATGGGCGGCGCTCAGGTTCAGGCGCAGACGCTGCGCGACGCCGAGTATCACAGCATGGGTCGCATCTCACCCAATGGCACTGTGCGCGATGCCAACTATCAGTCAATGGGTTTCTTCGACAAGAACGGCAATGTGCTCGACAAGGCTAACCGCGTAGTGGGCAAGGTGAAGAACTTGCAAATCTACAACCCTGAGGGCGATCGCATTGGCTACATCAATACCGATGGCACCGTGTGCAATGGCGAGAGCCTTGTGCTGGGCAAGATCGAGAAGAACGGTAAGGTGCTCGACAGCGAGAAGAATGTGATTGGCTATGCGCAGGGCATCAGTTTCGAGTGGATTGCCTGCTACTTCTTCTTCGACTTCTTCAAATGATGATGCGCTGCAATGAAAGCTAAAATTCTGTCTTTAATTCTAACTATTATATCGGCGGGAGTGGCCTACGGTCAGTTGCCCGCCGACTCTGTTTTGCGCCGCTATGCCGCACAAATGCTCATGGTGGGCTTTAAGGGCGACAGCATCAACGACCAGAGCGATGCCGCACGCTATGTGCGCGACCTCAAGGTGGGCGCCATTGTGCTTTTCGACGTCGATCTCACGGGCGATGCCACGATCGGCTCGCGTAATGTGACTTCAACCGGGCAGCTGGAAACACTCACCAAGAAGCTGCAGAGTTATGCCGACTATCCGCTGCTCATCGCCCTCGATCAGGAGGGTGGGCGCGTGGTGCGCATGAAAACACAATATGGCTTCCGTCCCATTGTGTCGGCAAAGTATCTGGGTGAAACCGACAACGAAGACACTACCCGCTTCTATGGTCACCGCATGGGTGAGGATCTGCACCGCTATGGTGTGAACATCAACTTGGCGCCGGTAATTGACCTCGACAACCCGCAGTGCCCCGCCATAGGCAAACTCGACCGCAGCTATGGTGCCGACCCCAGCCGAGTGGTGCGCCATGCCCGCTGGCTTATTGAAGAGCATCACAAGCAGGGCGTGCTTTGTGCCGTGAAGCATTTCCCGGGCCACGGTAGCGCCATCAGCGACTCGCACTGGGGCTTTGTGGATGTGACCCAGACTTGGAATCCCACCGAACTCATCCCGTTCAGGCGACTCATTCATGATAACCTCATCGATCTGGTGATGACGGCGCACATCTTCAACCAGAAACTCGACCCCGACTATCCCGCCACGCTCTCTCGCAAGACCCTCGAAGGCCTGCTGCGCAAAGAACTGGGTTATGACGGTGTGGTGGTGACCGACGACATGTATATGGAGGGCATCATCAACCAGTATAGCATCGAGCGTGCCCTGGTGCTCGCCATCAATGCCGGCGCCGACCTCATCTGCGTGGGCAACAACATCAACACCGGCTTCGAGCCCGACCGCCCCTTCCGCCTGGTCGACATCATCGTGGCCGCCGTCAAGCGCGGCGAAATCCCCTACGCCCGCCTCCTCCAGTCCCACAACCGCATCGAGCGCCTCCTAAAGAAACTCAACTCCCTCCAACCCAAGTACTAAACACAAAAAAACGACGCACAGTTCTGCGTCGTTTTTCTCATCTTATTGTCGCAATTCCTGCGTCGTTATGGTTTCTCGTTTAAATCGAGGAACTAACACCTCCCACATTCTTCGGTGCCTCTGAAACGCATGGTTATTGTGGCATTCATCTATAATCTGAAAGTTGTTACATTGTGAGAGTGAAGATTGAATCAGTAGTACTAAGGTCTAATACGTTTATTTGATGTACTTTAGATAATATTCTCTTGTCATGAAGCCGTCGCAGCCGGTGCCGTCCCTGCGATAGTTTGTGCAACCGAGGAAAGGTTCTTTCTTGCCCGGTTTGACAATCAAGTAACCGTCGCGACATTTGTCACATTTTAGAATGGTCATTTCTCCACCACGAATATCGTTGGTGATAAAGTCGCATATTTCAGGTTCGTTGGAACAAATCCACAGTTTCAGCCCGTATGCTCTCTTGTATCTGAGCTGCAATGGATAGCCGCAAATCGGGCAATACTTTGTCTCGTATTTGCTGGCTTGTTTCTCGTCGAGCGTGCCACGCAGTTTCACATTGGGATATTCGCTCACCAGTTCACGCACGAAATCAGATGGACGCTGTTGTGGCGTGATGATATACACACGGTTCTTTGTTCGTGTCAAGGCCACATAAAACAGCCGCCGTTCCTCGGCATATTCGATAGCGTGGTCATCTTTGACCACATATTTCAATACAGGGTCATCTTGAACCTGCGAGGGAAATCCATAAATTGAATCAATGGCGTTGATGATAATGACGTTATCATATCCCAGACCTTTTGACCGATGCACGGTCAAAAACTCTAACTCAACGTCGGCAAAAGTCTTTGACGTGACATTACCAGTCTTCTCCCAGTATTGAAAGTCGGCTGATTTCGTAAGGTTGAAGCCGTCAAAGCCGTATCTACCTAAAAGCAGAATAGATGACTTAGGGTTCTCGGCAAGTATTTCTCTCATGATTTTCTCAACAGTCTTGCCAACAAGGAAATACTTTCCGCCTTTGCCCTCATATTGCTTTCGGTCAACATTCTCCGTGTAGGTCTGAATGATTACAGGATTCTTGATATGTTTGGGCGAAATGAGGGCCTTTTGAATTTGCTTCGTGTTCTTCTGAATGAAGCCACCGGCGATGTCAATCACCTCCTGGGCGTTGCGGTAGGTACGAGTGATGTGAAGTTCCTCGCCATAACCAAACGTCTCGCAGAAGTTAGTGAACAGAGTGATATCCGAGCCCGCATAGGCGTAAATGGATTGCCAGTCGTCGCCCACGGCGATAATCTTTGCATCAAAGAGCTTGCTCAGTTCTTTTGTGAGATTAAACCGCTGACGAGATATGTCTTGATATTCATCAACGATGACATATTTGAAGTCCAGCTTCTCACCTCGAATTACTTCCTCGCGCAGAATGCGTGCCGAGTCGTTAATCATGTCCTCAAAGTCGATGGCATTCCGTTCTTTCAACCGCTTTGCATACTCATGGTAGCATTGTTCGGCAACGGCCATGAATAGCTTGGTGCGCTCGTTTTGTGTGGATGTCATGAAACGACGGAACTCGTCCATGCCGTAGTCGTTTGTCTTGAAGTTCTGAAGGAATGTACACATCAACCTTACCAGCTTGGAGATATAACGATTTTCCTCAGTACAAACGATTTTCTCGAAGATTTCTCTCGATGAACGTGGGCGCAGCTCGAAGCCTATTTTCTCCAGCTTCTCTTTAAGATGGATAAGGTAGTCGCGCCCGTCATTGTAGAGCGAGAAGGTATAGACTAGAGCAGTCTGGTGTTCTTTATGCAGACGAACCTTGTCATTGATGGCTCTTTTGTATTGCTCCAACTGCTCGGCATTGTATCTGCTGTTCTTGCCGTCTTCCGAGATGCCGAAGTGTTCGATATAGGCCACCTTGCCATCTTGCTCAATCGTGAAGTCGGGCGTATATGGCTTGTACGAACCTTTGATGTTGAACGGATACGGCTTCTCGTAGGTGTAATCAATACCATTCATGTAGAGGAAATTGGCAATGCGTACTTCTTGTGCGGAGCGTAGGGTCTCATAGGCAATGGTTAGGCATTTGCCTGTGCGCTTGTCTATGATTTGCTCGGCATATTCCTCCATATTGCCGCGCAATGTCGAGAAATCGGCCTTGGTGATGTAGTTGAAGAAGTCGTTCAAGTCATTTCCCTCATACGGTGCTTCGAAATAACTGCCGAAAAAAAGTATGAGTTTGTCAACCACTTCGGGGTTTTCAAGGATGTTCCCTTTCAGATAATTGTTGATCACATCAAACATAAATCCCTGGTCAACAATTGTTTTTGGCACGTCGTCCTGTCGCCGCATGATGGCATAGCCAGTCTTGTGGAAGGAGGTGATGGGGCAATCAATCTTCAATGCTTTGTTGATTTTGTCACGCAATTCGCCTACGGCTTTGTTTGTGAATGAAATCACAAGGATTTGGTCGGGATGTATTCCCTTGCGTTCCACCAAATACTTTACTTTTGCGGCTACTGTGGTGGTTTTCCCAGCACCCGCTCCGGCAATCACAAGTGTATAATCCTCGTCAGAAAGCACTACGCGGCGCTGCTCGTCATCAAGTACGATGTGAGCATCAACCTGAGTGAGTATGCCGTCAATGTATTGTCGCTCCGATTGTAGATGAGATGCCACAAAAGCATCGTTGTGTGTTTTGATTGTGGCAGAACCCTCTTGTACATTCTGTAGCTCATCATATAAGTCGAGGAATGAGCGCAGGCGGGTCTCCACTATATTCCGCTTATCACAAAACTCGGTTAGCACATCCGAGTTTTGTAGGGCTTTTATCTGCTGATAGAAGTCAGTGAAATCCTCGACCAAAGAACGGTAATCACTCCTTGCGAGAAATCTGTCAGCCGCCAACAGCTCGTCGCGCCTACTCTCAAACTCAAGCAAGCGACGCGCCTCGACCGATGAGGTCTCCTCAACGGAAGAATTTGCGTTTTTGCGCCGACCAAATATATTTCTAAAGAATGACATCATTCAACTTGGTTTCATGTTCAGGTGATTATTAATTTATAACATCAAATGTATCTATTTCCCAATGGTCACTATATCCGTTGCCGACATATCGGATATGAGGGAGTTTTGATATGTAGCGTTTTATAGTGCGAACACCTTTTCCACTCCTCGGTTAGGTCGAGTTCCTTGAGCAGGTCTTCCAGTATCTTGTAGCGGGTCATGGCGTTTTTGTTGGCGGGCATAGTGGGGTGGTTTTTTACGGGTTTCTTGAATGGTTTTTGTTTCTGCTCCACAAAGTTACGCAAAATATGCGAATGCTATGTTCGCAAAAGGCAAAAAAGGGGAAAACTATTAGAAATCGTGTTTTTATTGCCCGAATCGGCTGAGCCGATTTATAGGTTTATTCGTGTTTTTGGCTATGGGCGTGTCGGTAGAGCTCGTAGCTGTTCACGAGGTTTTGCCACAGGATGTAGCAGCCGGGGGCAACGGTGGAGACGGGGTTGAGGTAGAGTGAGGCAATCCAGATGGCGAAGGCGGTGTTTTTCTGCCCCAGCGCCTGTCCGCCTTCGAGCACGGCATTCCAGCGGCCGCCCACATTTCGGCCCAGCGCAAACTGCACGAGGCACACGATGAGGCTCATCAGGGCAATCCATAGCAGAAAACCGAGACTAGCGTGCGAGTGCGCAATGTTGCGCACAGTGATGCCGGTGACGATGGTAAGCGACACAGCCCACATGTAGAAGGAAAGGCTGGGTTCCTTTACCACCAGCGCGTGGAAGCGGTGCCAGTAGTGCTTCACCAGGAAAGCTGCTGCCATGGGCAGGATGAGAATCTGGGTCACGCGCCTTAAAATCATGAAAAATGCAGGGAGGAATTCCACATTCACCTGTGTGTCGATGAGCGGGAACACGGCGGGAATCATCAGTGCCGAGATTATGTTCGACAGACAGGAAAACGTAGCCATGCTGGTCACATTGCCGCCCAGCCTGCCCGTGATGACAGGAGCGGCAGCGGCGCAGGGGCAAATGATGCACATGAGTACGCACTCCATGAATATTAACCCCTTTCCGTCAGGGAAAAAGCACTTGGTGATGACCACAACAAGGGCAATCATCAGCACTTGCAGCAGCGACAGCCAGATGTGCCAGCGCGTGAGCCGCATCTGCTTGAAATCGACGCGGCAAAAAGTGATGAACAGGATGACGAACAGCAGCACCGGCACCGCTGTCTGGAAGAACGGCAGCAGCGTGTCGCCCGCCTTGTCGAGCGCATCTACGTTGGCAAAGAGCAGGTATAGCCCAGTGCCGCATAGCATGGCTACGGGCAGCGTCCACTTCTTGATGATGTCGATAAAGCCGTTCATCGCTTTCGAATGTTATTTGTTACGATACTTGATGACCCCCACATAGGTAAGCAGCACCACATTCATGAGCAGGGCATAGATAATGGCAGGGATGGCCATCTTGGGTTCATTGAAGATGAAGGGACTCGATGCCACGGCAATGGCCTGTGCGGCATTCTGCATGCCCACTTCGATGATGATGGTGCGTCGTTGCTGCACTGGCAGTCGCACGGCTTTTGCCATCAAGGCTGCCACGCCTGCCGCCACGATAATGAGCAGCGTCAGGCCTCCACCCAGGCTGCCAATGTTTTGTCCGATAGTTTCGTGGTGCTGTACAAAGAAGATGCCCGCCAGCAGCATGAGGGCTGGGAAAGCTATTTTCGACAGTACACCGTCGGTGGCGTGCGCCGCATTGGGCCACTTGAGCCTCATGCCAATGCCCAGCAAGATGGGGATGAGCATGAGCACAATGTTTTGAATGAGCAGGTTGCCCACTGGCAAATGGATGTCGGCTGCCAGACTGTTGCTTTGGCTATAACCCACTGCCCAACTCATGATGAGCGGCAAGGTGAATAGCGTGATGATGCTGCTGAAGGCCGTGAGGGTCACCGACAGCGCCACATCGCCCTTGGCCAGCTTGGAGAAGATGTTCGACGAACTTCCACCAGGGCAGCAGGCAATGAGTATGAATCCAACGAAAAACAAAGGTTGCAAGTCGAGTATCAGGGCCAGCGCAAAGGCAATGAGTGGGAGCACTACGATTTGTCCCAGCAGTCCTATCGTTGCAGCTTTAGGTTGTGCAAAGATGCGTTTAAAGTCGGCCAGGTTCAGTGATAGACCCAGGTCGAACATGAGCACTGAGAGGATGGGAATGACGAGTAAAATAGGATTCATGGTAATCTATTGATTTTTAGATAATTGTTGTATGTATTGATAAAGTTTGCGATAGAATGGGTGTCGTGTGAGTGTGTCCGAGTCGCCCAGGATGATGAGTTTCATGCGGGC
>JAEEGL010760388.1_pt1 | contig 13769 bp, 13 predicted proteins | sample 9134231 | NCBI WGS metagenome assembly JAEEGL01 (sample SAMN16246548, study PRJNA631951) | gut metagenome | biome: gut microbiome; feature: rumen; material: fiber-attached | host: Bos | place: Iran: Karaj | collected 2018-10 | reverse complement strand
CCTTGAGTCTCAGTTACTGGTACTCTTTGAACACGATGCGCACCGCTTTCATACTTCATTTTTGAATAAACATTATTTCCTTTAATCATAAAGCTCACAAGAGTGAATCCCCCACCTTCAGAGTATTCTTCAGTAATTGGCTCAACTTTCCATCCTTGCTTTTCTGCATATTTAAGATACATTCTATATAAATCTCCAGCAAAAATATTAGCTTCATCTCCACCTGCAGCTCCACGTATCTCAACAATAACATTTTTTCCATCATTAGGATCTTTTGGAATTAATAATATTTCTATTTTATGTTCTAATTCTGTTTTTTTTGCTTCTAGTGTTTCAAGTTCTTCTCTTGCAAATTCACCCATTTCTGGGTCTTTTGACATTTCTTTCGCTGCTTCTATGTCATCAATTATTTTTTTATATTCTTCGTAAGTATTAACAGTTTCCTCTAAATCCTTTGCTTCTTTAGAAAGTTCTCTTGTCTTTTTAATATCTTTAAGAACATCTGGATTTAACAGTTCATTATTTAAAAAATTATATCTCTCTTTTATTATTTCTAATCTCTCAATCATATCTCATCTCTTCTTTTCTATAATTATTATATCAAATTTTAAATTTAAAAAAAAGGAACTAAGATTATTGTTCTAATTCTAAGTCCTCTTCATCTAATACTACTAAGTCTTTTAAATCATCGTCCCCATCATCAAACTCATCTTCATCAGAAATTTGATTATCAAAATCTTCTTCATCTTCCATTAAATCGACTTTATTATCTGTTTCTTCATCATCTTCTTCTTCCTCATCATCATCTTGCTCTTGTGCTTTAACAACTTTATCTGAGGTGTGATTTTTTCTTAAATCCCATTTTCCATCATCTAATAAAAGAAAATTTTTATCTGTAGTCAAAGTTGTATAGTAATCTCCTATTTTCTTTTCGATTGTTGATTTTGGTAATTCTAGTAGCTCAACAATTTTTGTAAATAAATCTAATGTATTCATTGCACCTTTTTCTTCTAGAATTAAGGATGTTATCTCTTTATATGATAATAATTCTAAATCTTCTTTTTTCATTTTATCTAAACTCATATTATCCTCCACGAGTAGGTTTTCTCTAACATATTTTAGTATTTAAAAAATACTCAATAAAACTTATATCACTATTCATATCTAAAATCAATATTTTTTTACATTTTTTCAGGAACATTCATTCCCATTATATTAAGTAATAACATATTAGTATCATATACAGTTTTTGTAAGTGTTAACCATGAGTTTCTTAAATCTTTATCTTCTTCTGTTATAATCTTATTTTCTGAATAAAATTTGTTATATGTACTTGTTAGTTTGTAAATATACTCTGCTATCTCATTTAAAGATTTTGAATCATATGCTCTTTTTAATATTAATGGCAAAGATAATAGTGTAAGTATTATTTCTTTATCTATATCATTTTTTATCTTATTAAATTCTTTATATTCTATATTTTGCTCTTTTGCTTTATTTAACAATGACTTCATCCTAATTGTTGAATACAATAGATATGGTCCTGTTTTGCCATCTAAATCGCTAAACTTAGCTGGATCAAATATGTAATCTGTTGCTCTATATGGTAATAAATCTGCATATTTTAATGCTGCTAAGGCAATTGTTTCTGATACTTCTTCTCTTTTTTCTTTTTCAACAATATTTTCATTTAATCTTTTTCTACATTCTATTTTTATTAAATCTATTAATTCATCAAGAGGCATTACTCCACCTGCTCTTGTTTTAAATGGTTTTCCATCATTTCCATTCATTGTTCCAAATCCATAGAAACCTAATTTGATGTTTTCTGGAACAATTCCACTTTTATAAGCTGCTCTAAATACTTGCGTGAAATGTAATTCTTGTCTTATATCTGTTGTGTACCATATTTCATCTAATTTAAATCTTTTAATTCTCCCATAAATAGTTGCTAAATCTGTTGTAGCATATAGATATGCACCATCACTTTTTTGTAATAATATTGGTGGTATTTCTTTGTCATCAGTTTCTTCTTTAACATCCATTACAGTTGCATTTTCACTAATATATGTTAATCCTTTTTTGTTTAATAATTCTAGCATTTCTGGAATATATTTAAAGCTATCTCTTTCACCTTCCCATAAATCAAATTTTGCATTTAATCTATCATATGTTTCTTTTATATCTTCTTTAGAAAGAGTAGATATTTTATCCCATAAAGTACTATATCCAATGTTATTATTTTGAATTTCGTAAGTTATCTTTCTTGCCTCATTTAAAAAGTTTTCATCTTCTTTACTTTTTCTTGATGCAGTTGGATATATTTCTTTTAAATCTTCTTTTGTTATTGGAAGAGAAAAATCTTCTCCTTGATAGTTATCATTAAAACAAATTAAATCTTTGAATCTTTCCTTCATTTCTAGTACTACTAATCCTGCTTGTAGTCCTGAATCACCTAAATGAACATCTGAAATTGTTTTATTTCCCAAAATTTTTGCTAATCTATTTAAAGCTTCTCCAATATTAGCACTTCTTAAATGTCCTACATGTAATGCTTTAGCAACATTTGCCCCACCATAATCGAGTAATATTGTCTTTTCTTGCTCTTTATCAATATTGTTTTCTATATTATTTTTTATTTCATTTACAAATTCTTCTAAAGATTTCTCTGATAATGATATGTTTATAAAACCTGCACCAGCAATGTTAACATTAACAAATTTATCATTATTATCTAATTCACCTTTAATTTCTTTAGCTATTTCAATTGGACTCTTATGATAAGTTTTTGCAAGACGCATAGCATCATTTACTTGAAATTCACCTAAATCTCTTCTATTTGATAATGATAAAGTAATATCTATATCATATCCTTTATTTTTAAAAATTTGACTAATCTCATTTTCTAATTTTTTAAAATAACTCATGATTTTACCTCTTTCATCCTATATATAAATTTATTTTTATCTATTTTATATACTATTATTATATTATTTTTACTTATTTCTATTTTTTCTACTTCTATTTTTGTTCTTACTTCATTATTATTGTCAATTATTTTTAATTCTTCGTTTTGAAAATCTAATATTATACTTGTCTTTTCTCGACTTTTTATTAGTCGTTTTATTTTTTTATCAAAAATATAGTGACAATCTTCATCAAAATATTCAATTATGTCTTTATTAATATATGCATTACCTTTGTAATTGTAATTAGTATCTTGACTATTTAATTTAACAATAATATTTATTTTATCCATAATTTCCTCGTTAAAATACAACACGAATTATAACATATTTATTGCATTTTTTATACATATTTTTTTATTATTCATTCACAATATTAATGAAATGGAATGATTTAATGAAAATAATTAAAAAAATTATTAAACTATTTGTCGTTGTAATAGTTGTTTTATTTATTTTTTGTTTTACTTTTTATGGGTATTCTAAATTATCTTTAAAACTAGAAATAAAGAATGCTAATAATATATCACTTTATGATAAAGATGGTAATGTTTTTTTTGTTGGAAATGGAACTAATGAATGGATTAGTTTGGAAGATATATCTGCTAATTTAGTTAATGCTACAATTTCAACTGAAGATAAAAATTTTTATAAACACTTTGGTTTTGATATTCCAAGAATTCTTAAAGCTGGATGGACAAATATTATTAATGGAAAAACATTACAAGGTGCTTCTACTATTTCCCAGCAGTATGTTAAAAATCTTTTTTTAGATTTTGATAAAACATGGGAAAGAAAATGGAATGAATTATGGCTTACACTTAATATTGAGTTGCATTATAGTAAAGATGAAATATTGGAAGGATATTTAAATACAATTAATTATGGACACGGAATGTATGGGGTTATGAACGCTTCTAAATTTTATTTTGGGAAAAGCGCTAAAGATCTTGATTTAGCAGAAGCCAGTATGTTAGTAGGTATTCCTAAATCTCCTTCCAACTATTCTCCATTAATAAATTATGAATTATCCAAAGAAAGACAATATTTAGTACTAAGTCTTATGGAAAAAAATGGTTATATTACAAAAGAAGAAATGCAAGATGCATACAATGAGGAAATTCAAATTATTGGAAAAAAGAATAATATTAATTTAAACACAGTTATGTATTATCAAGATGCCGTATTTAAAGAGCTGGAAACATTAGATGTTCCAAAATCATTTTTAGATACGGGTGGTTTAAAAATATATACTGCTTTTGATTTAAATGCTCAATCAATACTTGAGGAAAAAGTTGGAGATAATTTAAATAATAATGGTGAATTACAGGCAAATGCAATTATGATGAATCCTAATGATGGTAGAATTATCGCTCTATTAGGTGGAAGAGATTATTCTTTATCACAATTTAATAGGGCTACCTCTTCGAAACGACAAATTGGATCTGTTATGAAACCAATACTTTATTATTCGGCTTTAGAAAATGGTTTTACTTCTTCTACTTGTTTTACAAGTGAAGAAACTACTTTTGCTTTTGCAAATAAACAGTATTATACTCCTCATAATGCAAGTGATGTTTATGGAAATAAACCAATTTCTCTTGCAGCAGCAATAGCATATTCTGATAATATTTATGCAGTTAAAACATTATTGTTTTTAGGAGAGGATTCTCTAGTAAATATGGCAAAAAGAATTGGCATAAATTCTGATATGCAAGAGGTTCCATCTCTTGCCCTTGGAACTAGTGAAATGAATATTATTGAGCTTACAACAGCTTATTCTGCTTTTGCTAATTTAGGATATAAAGTTAATCCACATTTTATAGTTAAAGTTGAAGATTCAAATGGTAATATTTTATATGAAGCAGATGAAAATAAAGAATTAATTTTAAATTCTAGCTTAGTTTATATTTTAAATAATTTATTAACAAATACTTATGATTATGATTTTGTCGATTATAATTATCCAACTATCATTGGAATTGCAAAAAAATTATCTAGGAAGTATTCAATTAAATCAGGGACTACTGCTACTGATAGTTGGACTGTAGGCTATACTCCAGATTTAGTTATGTCTGTTTGGATTGGCTATGATGATAATAAAGAAATTGAGACAAAAGATTATATGTATAGTAAAAATATATTTGCAGATACTATGGAAAAATATTTAAAAGGATTGGATGAAAATTGGTATAAAATGCCAAATAATGTAGTTGGAGTTCTTGTTGACCCAATTAGTGGTATTCCTAGTACGGAAACTGATAAAAAGAAAAAGATTCTGTACTATTTAAAAGGTACAGAACCTACTAATAATCAAATCGTTTTTGATGAGATTATGGAATAATTATTTCTATTTCGTCTCCAGTTTTTGCTAATGAACCATTTCCATCATCAGTATCAAGATGAAGTTCTAAAGTAAAATCTTCACTTTCTTTAATCCAAACATCATCAAATGTAGTTGTTTTTTCTCCTACTACTTTTGCTTGAACTTTTTCTACTCCTACTAATCCAAGTTCTTTTCTTTGTGTAGGATTAATATGTAAATGTCTATTTGCAATTATGCAACAAGGTTTTGTTATTTCCCCATTAGGTCCTACAATAGTTACTGTTGCAGCATTTTCCAAATCTCCACTGTTTCTTATTGGTGGATCAATTCCAAGTCCAAAACTATCGGTTTTGGATATTTCTACCTGAGTATAATTTCTAAGTGGTCCTAAAAGCCTTACACCATCAAAGGCTCTTTTTTCTGTTTTAATAGTTACTTTTTTATCAGATGAGAATTGTCCCGGTTGAACAAGATCTTTTACTTTGCCAAGAGGTTCATCACCAAATAATACTTTATAATCTTCTTTTGTTAAGTGTATGTGTCTATTTGATATTCCTAATAATACTTTCATTTTATCACCTTCTTTTTTATTATAACACTTTATATTATTTTTAGTAATTAAAATAATATTTTTATTCTATACTAGTATATTCATATTATATTTGTTATAATTTATATGATAGAGGTGGTTTCATTGCTTATTTATATTTTAATATGTTTTTTAATTGTGTTATTTGCATTAATTTTTACAATTTATGTAATGAACTGTAATAGATTTAAATCAATTATTATAAAAATTAATGAAGCTGAGGAAAATATTAAATTACTATTAAATGAAAAGTATAATTTATTATTATCACTAAAAGATGTTGTTAATAATAAAGGAAATAAAGAAATATTTGAATCAATTAATGAATTAAAAATTGATGATTTTGATAGTTTTGAACTTAATCAAAAGTTATCGAAGTTTGACAAAGATGTAATAGAGTTGAGAGATTTTAATAAAGATGTTGAATTTTCAGAAGAAGATAATAAATTGTTTGACGATTTTGAATCTATAAATACCGACTGTATCGCATCAGAAAAATATTACAATGATAATGTTAATTTGTATAATACGCTTTTAAGTTCTTTTCCATCTAGTATAATAGCAAAAGCTAAACGTTATAAAGAAAAGAAAACATATTCAAGTGAAAAAGAAGAGATATTTGAAATACTAAAACAGTAATCAAATATCTTTTATTTTCCAATCAATTGGTTTAATATTATTTGCTATTAAAAAATCATTCGTTTTTGAAAATGGTTTACTTCCAAAAAAGCCTCTATATGCTGATAGTGGAGATGGATGGGCAGATTCTATTACTAAATGCTTTTTATTTGTAATTAAATACTTTTTACTTCTTGCATCGCTACCCCATAATATAAAAACAACTGGAGTTTCTTTTTTATTAATAATTCTTATTACTTCGTCAGTAAATATTTCCCACCCTTTATTTGAATGAGATTTTGGACTATCTTTTACTACTGTTAGTGTAGAGTTTAGAAGTAATACTCCTTGTTCTGCCCATGAAACTAAACTTCCATGATTTGGTGGTTTAATTCCTAAATCACTTTCTAGCTCTGAAAAAATATTAATTAATGATGGTGGCTTTTGAATACCTACTTTAACTGAAAATGATAATCCTTCAGCTTCTTTTTCTCCATGATAAGGATCCTGTCCTAATATTACTACTTTTACTTTTTCATACGGTGTTTTTTCAAAAGCATTAAATATTTCTGACATCTTTGGATATATTATTTTGTTTTTATATTCATTCGATACAAATTGTTTCAAATTAATAAAATAATCTTTTTTATACTCATCTTTTAAATACAAATCCCAATTATTACCTATCATATTTTACTCCTCTTTTATTTTGTTTCTTATTTTAAATAAAGCATAAATATTTATAAGTGTTGCAAGTGCAGTTGTTATATCTACAATTGACCATATTAGGCCAGTTTTTAATTGTTTACTGATTACAATTACTATTATAACAATAATTAGAACTATTGTGTTTGATATATTTTTATATAAGTATTTTAAATTTATATATCCGTAATAATAAGAAGTTATTATTGTTGAAAATGCAAATAATGAAATAATAGTATTTAATAGGTATATACCTATATTTTTAAAATGATATTCAAATGAATAATTCATAATCTCAATACTATTTATATTATTAATCTTTGTAATATCAATATTTGTAGTTAAAACTATAATTGCTGATAATGTACAAATAACTAACGAAATAAAATAGGTACCAATTATTTGTACTTTTGCTTTTTCTATGTAATCATCATTATTTGATAAGGCACATATCATTGAAGTTGTTCCCATTCCTGCTTCATTTGAAAAAATTGCTCTTTGAAATCCTATTATAAGCGGTAATGGTATTAATGATTTAATTTTAGTTCCTTCTTTGATTATATTTAATAGTAATTGAGGTACTTTATTCCAATTAAAAATAATTATATATAGTCCAATAATTATATATGATATACCCATTATTGGTACGATAAAAGATACTATTTTTGATATTTGATTAATTCCTTTTTTTATAGAAAAAATAGTAATGATTGATAAAATTATCGATATATAGACTTCTTTCATTTTAAAAGCATAAGACAATGACTTAATTATTGTATTGGATTGAATTAAAATAAAAGAAAATAAATATGTTATTATTATTAGTACACAATAAATAATTGATAATTTCGGACTTTTTAATTCTTTTTTTATATATACTTGTGGCCCTCCGATGATATCTTTTTCAACTTTTTCTTTATATTTTACTCCTGCTTTTACTTCCATAAAAGTATAAAAAGACATTATTATTGTTGAAATCCATATCCAAAATATTGTACCAATTCCACCAGTAACAATTGCATATGCAATACCAGAGATGGAACCAACACCTATTTTACTAGCAAGCGATAAATTAAGAAGTTTAATTTTGGAAAATGTGTCAACTTTATTATTATACTTTACTTTTTTTGATAATAAATTAAATGGAAATTTAAAGTAAAATATTAGATAAAATCCTGTTATTGTTAATAAAAGTGTTGTAGCAAACCATAATATTGAGTTTATTCTAATAATCATTATGTCACCAATAAATTATATAAAATAAAAAAGTTGCTTATGCAACTTTATTTATGATACTCTTCATTATTAATAATTTTAAATGCTCTATATATTTGTTCTAATAAAATCACTCTAAATAATTGATGTGGAAAAGTCATTTTTGAAAAAGATAACTTATAATTAGATAATTTCTTTATTTCCTCATCTAACCCATATGATCCACCAATTATGAAAGTAATATTACTATTTTCTAAAAATGTTTGACTTATTTTGTTTGCAAATTCTTCTGAAGTTATTTGATTACCTTCTAACTCTAATGTTATAAGATAATCTTTTTTATTTAGTATTTTTAATAGTTTTTCTGCTTCTTTTTTTAAAATAATTTTTTTGTCAGGTAAAGATACGTCTTCTAATTCAAATATTTCAATTTGATGATATTTGGTTATTCTCTTTTTATATTCGCTAATAGCATCATTTAAATATTTTTCCTTAATTTTTCCTATACATATTATTTTAATCATTATATTTCTACCAACTCTGTTTCTTCATATTGTTTTGCAATTACTATTTTTTTATCATATACATCTTTTATCACATTTTTTACTTGTTCAAGTGCTAATTCTTCAGTATTATTTTTTTCACTTAAATGAGCAAGTATTATGTATTTTGTTTTATCTCCTATTGTTCTTTCCAAAAAATGACCTGTGTAATTATTTGATAAATGTCCTTTATCACTTATTACTCTTTGCTTTAAAATATATGGATATGGCCCCTCCATAAGCATTTTTTCATCATGATTTGACTCAATAATATATGCATCTAAGTTTTCCAACATTTTATAATATTTTCTATTGATATATCCTGTATCAGTCAAATACATTATTTTTGCTCTTCCATCATTTATTATAAAACCAAAAGCTGGTACATCATGAGACGCATTTATTATCTCTATATTAAAATCATTAATAATTAAATTATTATTTTCAACTATTATTATTTGTTCCTCTGGAATTATCTTTCTAATTTCTTCTTTCAATTCTTCTTTTATAAATACAGGTGTGTTAATTTTTTTTATTAATGATGCTAAACCTCCAACGTGATCACTATGAGTGTGACTGATGATTATTCCATCTAAGCTACTAGGATTCACATTTATTTTTTCTAATGCTTTTTTAATTCTTGTATAATTTACTCCTGCATCTATTAATAATTTTGTGTTATTTGATTCTAAAAATGTACAATTACCTTTAGAACCACTCGCTATTACTTGTATTCTCATATCTAGTAAAAATTTGCTGGATTATAGAATTGATAATTTCCCCTGTATGGAAAACCTGTTGAAATTCCAAAGTGTAAATGGCATCCTGTTGAATTACCAGTAGAACCCATAGTACCTATTAAATCACCCATTTGGACTGTTTGTCCTTCTTGCACTAGTAATGCAGACAAATGCGCATATATTGTATAATATCCATTATTATGATTTATTATTATATAATTTCCATTTGGATAAGCATATCTTGAAGTTTCTACCGTTCCATTATTGGCGGCATATATAGGAGATCCACAACCAGTACATGAAATGTCTAATGCTTCATGAATCTTACCCCAACGCCATCCATATGGACTTGTAACACAATATGGTTTTGCTGTTGGCCATGCCCATAATCCTACATTACCAACATTAGGAATAACTTTACTACCTTTTACAATTATTTTGGGAATTGCAGCTTTCAAAATATCTGTTTTAGTAATTACTGCAGAAACAATTTCACCATTGATTTTTTGTACTTTTTTTGTTACTTTCAATGTACCATCGACACCTTGTTGTGTCACTTTTTCATATCCTACAATCATATTTTCATCATATTCAATCTTTGTATCAAAGCTTTGTTTTTGCAATTCTTCAATATGATCTTCTTCTACTAATTTTATAACTGGATTAATAAGTCCTAAATTTACTTCTTGTCCTTCTGATAATAAATTGTTAACACTAGTAAATTGTGGATTTGCTATTAAAAATTCTTCTACTGATAGCTTATTGTTAAATGCTATATTATTTATTGAATCTCCTATTTGAACTTTATATTTTTGTTGTTCTTCTGTAGTTCCAAATAACATATATTTATTCAATTCTTCTATATCTGTATAAATCTTTTCTTCAGCAGATATTCTTCCTTCTGTTATTGTTATTAAGTTTTTTATATATATGTCTTCTATTACTGTTTCGTTATTTTTAACTCCTTCAGTTAATACTATATCATTTTTCTTTTCCTCTATATTTCCTTCTATAAAATCATTATAATCATTTTCAGGAATGAAAACATGAACTGTATTTTTTATTGCTTTTTCAAATAAAGTTCTATCTAGCACATATATTTTAATATCAGGAATTATTGTTGGAGCTGTCTCATCTTCTTTTTGTATTTCTTCCATTCCCTTTATTGTTATTGTATATCCATTTATGGTAAATGGGGCAATATCTTTTATTTTTTCATATATTTCCTTTTCAGTTGAAATGTTATCATTATATGTTACTTCTCTAACTATATCTAAATCATTTGGTAAGAATACTTTTTCTACATTATATTTTTCTTTTAATGCAACTTGTTCATTATCTATATATTCTTCTAATAAATCTTTATTTTTTACATATCCTATTGTTTCTCCTTTTAGATAAACTCTATATACTTCTACTGGTCCAGATACTTTGGTATAACCAACTAGAAATACAGCTGAGCTTATAATTAAAGAAACAAATACAAATAAAATGTCCTTTTTATTCATTTTTAACTCCTTCTTTTTCCTCAAACACTGAAAAGAATTTTGATATATCCCTTTTAAATCTTAATTTAACTGTATCTGTAGCTCCATTACGATGTTTTGCTATTATGAATTCAAGATCACTAATATTATCTTCATTGGATAACTCTTTGTTATAATAATCTTCTCTATATAAGAATGCTACTATATCGGCATCCTGCTCAATTGATCCAGATTCTCTTAAATCACTTAGTATTGGACGTGGATTTTCTTTTCTTTGTTCGGCAGAACGTGACAATTGTGCTAATGCTACAACCGGTACTTTTAATTCAAGTGACATTAATTTTAAAGCTCTTGAAATATCTGATACTTCTTGTTGTCTATTTCCACCATAATTTGCTGCTGAAGTAATTAATTGTAAGTAGTCTATTACTACTAAATCTAATCCTTTTTCACTATTAGCTAATCGTCGGCACTTACTTCTTATTTCACCAATAGTTATTCCTGGTGTGTCGTCCATATATATATTAGTTTTTTCCAATTTTGCTAATGCTTCATTAACTTTATCCCAATCATCTTGTAGTCTTCCTGTTGCAAGCTTGTAACCTTCTACATGTCCTAAACATGCTATCATTCTTGTTGCAAGACTCTCTGCACTCATTTCTAAATTGAATATTGCTACAGTTGCTCCTGAATTAACAGCAGCGTTTGTTGCTAAGTTTAACGCCCAAGCACTTTTACCTACTGCTGGACGAGCAGCTATTATTATTAATTGTCCTTCATGCAATCCTGACGTTATTTTGTCTATTCTTTCCCATCCAGTAGCAAGTCCAGTGATTTCTCCATTTTGGGTAGATAATTTTTCTAATTGTGATTTAGTTGAATTAACAACTTCTTGAATACTTCTAAATTCAGTTGTTCTTCTATTGTTTACTACATCAAGTATTTTCTTTTCTGCTTCATCTAATATTTTATTTATATCTGATGATTTATCATATGCATTTGTTGCTATGTCTGTTGATACTTCAATTAATCTTCTTTGAAGAGCTGTTTCTTCTACTAATTTTATATATTGTTCTATATTTGCTGCAGTTGGAACAATGTTAAAAATTTCTGTGAGGTATTCAATACCACCAATTTGGGATAATAAATCTTTATTCTTTAAATCTGATGTTACTGTTGTTGCATCTATCGGAATTCCTTTATCATGAAGTTCTTTCATGGAAGTAAATATTTTAGCATTATTATCATAATAAAATGACTGAGGCTGTAATTCATCACATGCCTTTTGTAATGCTAAAGTTGATAAAAACATGGATCCGAGAACTGATTGCTCTGCTTCTAGATTGCTTGGTATTTCTTTTACTGGCATTGTCTCACTTCCTATTTCTCTAGTTTAACTTTTACTTCTCCTATTATATCTTTGTATAATTCTATTTTAACATTGTGATATCCTAGTGATGATAGTCCTTCTTGTAACATAATTTGCTTTTTGTCTATTATAATATTATTTTTTTCTAATTCTTCTTTAATTTGTTTTGTGCTAACACTTCCAAATACTTTATCTTGTGAACCGGTTTTAACTTTAAAAATCAATTCTAATTTTGATAAAGATTCTTTTGTTTTCTCAGCTTCTTTTCTGTTTTTGCTGTCAAGTTCTTTTTCTTCTTTCTTTGTTTCAAGATATTGGTTATAATTTTGTTCAGTTAGTTTCTTTGCATAGCCATTTTTTATTAAGAAGTTTTCTGCATATCCATCTTTAACTTCTTTTATTTCCCCTCTTTTTCCTTGCCCTCTAAGGTCTTTTATAAATATTACTTTCATAATTCTCCTTTCTATTTAAGAGCCTTTATTATACTTTTTAATTCTTCTTCTACTGATCTAATACTAGATTTTTCAATTCTTGCACCAGCCTCATTTTCATCTCCACCACCATTAAAATTCTCTAATATTTTTCCAACATCAACTTTTCCAAGTGATCTGGCACTAATTCCTATCGAGTTATCTTCTAGTCTTCCAATTACGAATGAAGCCTCTATCTTATCAAATTGTAGTAATGTATCAGATATTTTTGCCAAATCTTCTCTACGATATTTTATTGTTGATTTTCCACAAGAAATAGCAATATTTTTTATTTGTTTTACGTTTGTAATTACTTTTTGTCTCTCTGCATATTTTTTTATATCTTGCTTTAATAGATATTGAACATATGATGGATCAGCTCCTTGCATTGCTAATAAATAGCTTGTTCTATATGTATTAACAGTTGTTTTTATTACATAGTTATTTGTATCTAAGACTATTCCAGATAACAATAGTGTAGCTACACTACTTGATATCTCTATTTTTTCTTTATCTAATAAATCTGTTATCATTTCACAAGTACTAGATGTACTTCTATCGATTATTATTAGTCCTTTTTTCATTGATTTTTCACTTGGATCATGATGATCTATTACTACAATGTTACTAAATAATTTAGTTAATGTATTATCTTGTAATAAATATTCTTTATTTTTATCTACTATAATTAATAAGCTATTATTTGTTATTTGATTTTTTATTTTAAATCCTTTGTCTATAT
>JAEEGL015305881.1_pt1 | contig 13770 bp, 11 predicted proteins | sample 9134231 | NCBI WGS metagenome assembly JAEEGL01 (sample SAMN16246548, study PRJNA631951) | gut metagenome | biome: gut microbiome; feature: rumen; material: fiber-attached | host: Bos | place: Iran: Karaj | collected 2018-10 | reverse complement strand
CGTTGCTTACTGTATCAACATCAACATATGAGATAAGTTCACCATTTTCAATTGTGTATTGTCTTTTTAATGATAATTCACCATTTACTTTTGTTTTACCCATAGTAAAAGAAGCTTTGCCTATATTTGAGTCATAATATAGAGATGCGATTGGACTTCTCCAGTCAACAGTTATAATGTTGTTATCAAAATCGGATATTCCTACTTTTCCTATATAACAGATGTCTTTATATTTTTCTTCGTTATTAAAAAAATCGATTCTAGCAAAATATGGTGTTAATATATTTTTTTCTAATAAAATTAATCTGTTAGAAAGTTTATTTCTTTGGATAGGAGCTTCTTCTTTGTTGAAAAGTCTATATACATTATCATATTGTAATTTTGTATCTTCAATTACTTCAGCATATTTTTCTTTGATCTTTGATAATTTGTTTTTTTCTTCTAAAAAAATATTATTATCCATATTTGCCCGCCTTGTACTAAATTATAGCATAAATATTTGATAAATACTTTACTTTTTAAAAAAATAAATTATGATAAAATGTTAATAGGAGGATAATATGAATAATGTAAAAGATTATTTAGGAAAAGAAGTTACTGTAAAAATGGATAGGCAGCTTGGTACTGCTCATCCTAAGTGGGGATTTATTTATACTGTAAACTATGGATATATTCCAAATACTGTAAGTGGAGATGGTGAAGAATTAGATGCTTATGTTTTAGGTGAATTTAAACCACTTGAAGAATTTACTGGTAAAGTAATTGCAATTATCCATAGAACTAATGATGACGATGACAAGTTGGTTGTTACTAAAGATGAAAATAATTATACAGATGATCAAATAAGAGCTCTTACAGAGTTTCAAGAGAAATATTTTGATTCAGTTATATATAGATAATGAAGAAATAAAGTTGTTAAATTTAGTAAAAAAGTAATTTCGGATATGAAATTACTTTTTTATTTTAATAACTCTATAAATTTTTTAATAATTATATTATTTTTTCCTATTTTGATCTATTATACAAGCTAAATCTTTTTCTTCTAGTTTAAATATTGTGTCTAATATCAACTAAGCCTATTTGTGCTTTTTTTATCAATTCATCTGTTGGTATTAATATTTCTGTTGATGTAAAAGAAAAAACAGATGGTAAAAAGCTAATCAGGAAAAGATAGAAGAAGGGCACAAAGTGCTTGTGCCCTCTATTTTTTAGTTCTTTATGGTGATATATAAAAGATATAAATGTAATGGCTTTTTATTGACAATGTGTGTTTCTATAATTATAATAAACCATAACTAAACAGTAAGACGCCTAAAAAAGAGGATATTATGGATGATAAAGGTATGAAATCAATAAAAATTTGGGTAAGAAATGATGATGTTTCAAAATGTGATGAGAAATATCATCAGATGATTCAAATATATGAAAAATATAATATTTTTACTATTCTTTGTGCGATTCCAACAGTAGTTGAAAAGGAGTGTTTTGATTTAATAAAAGGAAATGATAATTTTGTTTTATCTCAACATGGATATTCACACAAAAATTATAGAAAGGTTTATTCATTAAATTATAGTGTTGAACTTTCTGATTATAGAAATATAGGTGAAGTTGTTTCACAAATGAATGACGGAAAGAAAAAACTAGAAGATCTTTCTCAAATGCCCGTTGACATTTTAACTCCACCTTATAATAGAATTGGTAAAAATATTGAAAAAGTATTATCAAATTATTATTCAACGCTGAGTACATTTGGTAATAATATAAGCTCTTTTAAAAATGATTTTAATCCATGTGTTGATATTATGAATTGGAAAACTAGAAAATTTGATAAAGAGCATTTTGAAAAGAAAATGGAAGAAAAGCTAAAATACTTAGGTGAAATAGGTATTTGTATTCATCATAATTATTTATCAAACGGAGATATATTATTTTTAGATGATTATTTTAATAATCTAAAAAAGGACAAAAAAATTATTTTAAGTAGGAGGTTATTATGAAATATTCATGCCCTATAGTAGATACACATGCAAGTTGGTTGGCATTAAACCCAATTCATGGATGCCCTTTTAGTTGTAAGTATTGCTTCATGAGCGGAATAGGAAATACTGCAAGTAAGCCTGTTGTTTTGTGTAACCCACAAGAAGCTGTAATTCAATTATTGAATTATAAGCATTATAATGAAGAAATGCCGCTATGTTTATTTAGCAGTACCGATGCATTTTCAACACCAAGTAATATTGAGTATGCTAAAGAATTGGTTTTAGAATTATTAAAAAATGATATAAAAAATCCAATTATATTTATCACTAAATGTTATATTCCCGAAAATTTTATTGAATTAGTTGATTATGCTGAAAAAAATGGAATGAAATTTGTTTTCTTCTTAAGTTATTCTGGGCTTGATTCCACAATCGAAAGAGGAATAAATCATGAAAACATAAGAAGGAACTTTATTAATTTACATAAAAAAAATAAAGTAATCATACATTACTGGAGACCATTTGTACCTCAAAATAGTACTGATGAGGCAATAGATGGTGTATTAAACTTTGTAAAAGAGTATGCTTCTGCTTCTGTAGTGATTGGTTTAAAAGTACAAGATAGTTATGCAAATAATTTGGACTTTTGGCCGAAAATAATTGAAGAAAAAAATCGAGCAATAAATAGTGAATCCGTTTGGACAAAAAACGCTTATAAGAAACTATATAATAAAAAACATGATGAATATAAAATATTTAGAAGTACATCATGTGCTTTATCGTATTGTTTAAAGAAAGCGGATTATAATTGTTATATAGATACTGATATCTGTAGATTAAATAATTGTCCTAAGGAACAAGTTGAAAGATGCAGAATGAAATCAAATATAAGCAAAAATAATTTGATAAAGATAATTGAGAAATTCTTAAGCGATGCTGATAAAAAAGTTAAGTATACAATAAATGAAGAAAATAAATTATTAGTATTTGACGGTATATTATCTACTAGTGAAATAGTTACTTTAAAATACTTAACAGGATATAATATTCATAGTACAAGAGATAAAAATGACCATTATTGGAACTCAGGGCACTATGAAAATAAGAATTTAATTATATAAAGGCCTATGGAAAATAAAAGTATTGAAATTAATTTAAATGGAGTAACATTTAATGTCATTTGCAGTAATAATGATGAATTGAAAAAGGTAAAATATGTCTTTGACAAAATGTTTGCATGCGACTATAACTTAACTTCCGATTCCGATACGATATTCAACTTATATTTAAGGATTAATTCAGAACAATATAGTGAATTTAATTCAAGACTATTATTAGAAAAGTCAAAGTTTATAAAGCCAAACATATATGAGTATGACTATAGTAATTCAAAAGTATATCATCATTATTCGAACTTCTATGTGTATTCACGAGATAATAATTATTATATAGTTTCAAATAATAAGTATGCAGCTTATTATGTAATTCTTGAAATATATAATAAAATATGCGAAATGAATAGTTTTTATTTATTTCATGGTAATGGTATAAAAATAGATAATACACCTATAAGCATAATAGGGAATAGTCACTCAGGGAAAACAACACTAATGTCCAAATTATTCCAAATAGAAGGCGCAAATAAATCTTTTTTATCAAATGATAGAATTTTAGTGGGTAATAACAAAACATTATATTTTCCAATTGATATAAATTTAGATATAAATACAGTGTTGCATGATGAATGCTTATCAAAAAAAATAGATATTAAAGATAAAAAAATATATGTTGACCCAAAAACATTTGTGGGCTACTATCCAAATCTGGATTATATTTCTCATTCTAATAATTATTATTTTATAATTCCGAAGATAAATTTATTGTCAAAAAGATATATTGAAGTTACCACCATGAGTAATGAAGAAGCATTAAAAATATTAAACTATTGTTGTTTTTCATTAGAAGATAAAGAGTGTTTAAGAGAAGACTGGATAATGAAAAGCGAAAACAGATTAATATTAGAAAAGAAAGTAAATAAATTATTAGCTGATATAATTAAAAGGTACAAGATATTATTAGTTGAATATGGTTGTGATTTGCAAGGTGAAGAAATATATGAAAAAATTAGAAAGAAGAATTAGTATAATTATTCCAGTTTATAATGCGGAAAAAACAATTGATAATTGCCTTAATTCAATAGTTAATCAAAACTATTCTAATAAGGAAGTTATTATTGTAGATAACGAGTCAACTGATAATAGTTTAAATATTATTAAGAAATATAGTAAAAAATATAGTTTTATAAAAATATATAAGTCTAAAAGTTCGATGGCTGGCGGTGTTAAGAACTTAGCGATAAAAAAGTGTAGTGGCGATTATTTTATTGTTGTTGATTCAGACGATTACATTAATCCATTATCCTTAAGTTTAATTAATGATATTATTTCTAATAAAGATTATTCATTAATTAGATATAATGCGAGTTATAATGAAAAGCAAAATGAGAAAATGTTTATTACTAATATTATAGAAGGACAATACATTAATACATCATATTTAAAAAAAGCAATTGATGAATATATAGAATATAATAAAATTTTTGGACCATCTTGGTTATATGCATATAATAGAGAGTTTTTTATAAAAAATAAATTTAAATTTAAAAATAAGTTTCAGGAAGATTATGGATTAACACCACAAATAATTCTTAAAGCTAAAAATATATATGTTACAAATGCTTTAATTTATAATTATATATATAATGAAGCAGGCATGACAAATAAGGCTGATAATAAGTTAAAAAAAGCTATAGACGTAATTTATCATAGCAATCTGCATTTTAAGAATTTAAGCAGCGTTAAAACTGAAATTAGAACTGATTATATCAATTATATATGTGAAACGTTAAGAAGAAAATATATTAAACTTAAAGGCAAAGAAAAAGAAATGTTTGAAGATATTGTTGAAAGAAGTGATTATGTTGCAAAGTACTTTAATATCAGTAGTAATACCAGTATTTAATAGTGATAACTATTTAGAAAAATTATTACAGTTATTGTCAAAAAAAATAAATGCTAAAGTACAGATTATAATTGTTAATGATGGTTCTACTGATAATAGTAAAATTATTTTAAATAAGTATAAAAAAATATTTAAAATAATAAATCTTAAAAAGAATCATGGTGTATCATATGCAAGAAATGTTGGAATTAAATATTCAATAGGTAAATATATTTCATTTATAGATTCTGATGATATAGTGAGAGATGACTATTTTGATATATTAGTTGAATTGTCAAAAAGAGAAAATGATTTATATGCATTTGATATGGATTTTGTATATAAAGATAGGGTACAAAATAATGACACTCCATTTAGAGGCTATGTTACACGTGAAAAACTATTAACAGATAACTTTTTAATTCCTCAGGTGATAAATTGGGTAACAAATAAGTTATTTAAAAAACAAATTTTAATTGACAATAATATTAGATTTAACACAAAAAATGTTGTTGGTGAGGACTTGGATTTTATGCTGAGAGTATTAAATAATATTGATGGTATTTATTTTATTAATGAATGTTTATATTATTATAATAGGATGAATTCAAGTTCATTAACGAGAATACATTTAATTAATTTACCATATGATACTTTTATAAATAATAAAAAAATAGAATGCTTTTTCATAGAAAACAAATTAGATTTAAAGTATTATCTAATATATAAATACAATATGTATAAATATGTTGATAAACAAATTCGAGAAAAAATAAAAGATGAAAAGTTTATTAACAAAGCTATTTATGAAAATAATACGTTGAATTGTGGAGGTAAAAATGAAGAATATTAAATTTTCAATAATTATTCCTACTTATAATGTTGATAAATATATTTCAAAAACATTAGAAAGCATATTATTACAAAAATATAACAATTATGAAATTATAATTGTTGATGATGGCTCAACTGATAACACAAGACAAATAATAAATAGTATAAAGGATAAGAGAATTAAACTAATATGTCAAAAGAACAGCGGCGTATCAAAAGCTAGAAACGAAGGAATAAAAAATTCCAAAGGCGATTATATTATTTTTGTAGATGGCGATGATTATTTAGAAAATTATACTTTAGAATATATATTTAATGAGATTAAAAACAGTAAAAAAAATACAACTTTTATAGGAAAATTTAATACTGTTTTTGAAAAAGGATGCACTAGAAATTGCAAATGTGAAGAGTTAGAATCAGAGAGAATAAACGATAAAAGTAAATCTGATGTAATGGATTATTTATACAGCAAGAGAATTATTTATGCAGTATGGAGATTTGTTTCTAGTAGAAAAACTATAGTTGACAATGATTTATTTTTTAAAGAGGGTATAATTCATGAGGATGAGGAATGGGTACCAAGGCTATTAGCAGCTTCTAATAATTTCAAACTTTTAGAAAAGCCTTTCTATAATTACAGGATTAGAAAGAGATCAATTATGACAAGTAAAAGAAATGATTTGTATAGAGAAGAATGTTTAATAAAAGTATCTCAAGAATTATTAAATAGTGCTAAGAATACGAAAAGCATTATCAATAAAAAAATATTTTTAAGAAATTCTTATAAAAATTTATTTCAAGCATATTTACAAGTTAGAGAAAAGTCTAATCCAATCGAGCCAAATCTAAATGAAAAAAATAGAATTAAGAAAAACATATTAATATATGGCTCTAGTAGAAGTGGTAAAACAACTTTAGCAAATATCATTAAAGATAATATGAGATATAGTGTTATTTCTACAGATAATATTGTTTCCGGGTTTGAAAGAGGACTGCCGATGTTAAATATTAGTCATTCTAATAGAGATGGTGAGTCTGTGAAAAATCTGACTAAATTCATGAATGAATACATAAAATCACTTAACAGAATTAACCAAAAAACAAGAATGTTTTACTATGTAATTGAAGGGTCATATTTAAGTGAAGAAACTTTGATGAAATATAAAGATGACTTTGTTGTGATTGTTTTAATTAATAATTATAAAAGCCCTCAAGAATTTTATAAAAATATAAAAAAATATGATACAATATCAGATTGGACAAGTAATTTATCAGATGAAGAATTAAAAGAATACTGTAAAAATTTATATGAATCTGAACAAAATGTAAAGAGAATTTGTAAAAGATCAAATATAAAATACTATGTAACTGGTAATAATAGATTAAAAGTAATTGATGATTTAGTAAAAAATATAAAAGAAATGGTGAAATATTAACATGAACGAGTTTTTAGATAAATACTATAAGAAAAGTATAGACTTAAAGGAAAGATTTAAAATAACTGAAAAAAAATCTTGGGATTATCTAACAGTAATAAATGAATTAAATGTTCAAATAGGACATGTTCTTTCCATAACAGAATATTCTTCACATAAAGAAGCATACAGGAACATAAACAATCTCGGAGACGAGATAAGTGATGTCTTTTTTCAGCTAATTCTTCTTGTTTATTACTGTAATTACGACATAAAAAAAGTGGAGTATAATTCTCCTGATAGTAATTTAGAATCATTTATAATAGTTTTAGGTCAATGTACTGAAGCATTACTTGAGAAAAATGGACTACGTTTTGAAAAACCTAGACAAGGTTTTGAAAACAATGATCAGTATATATTAAATAAAATAAGTAATATGTTTTCAATAATATATAATTATAGTAAAGATAAGTGTGATATAGATAAAGAATATAATTTAATGCTAATAGACGCTAATTCGTTTCTTGATAAGTATAAAAAATAGTTTCAAAATTTGAAACTATTTTTTTATTTCCTCTTTAAATAATTCAAAGGCTTTATTTTGATAAGGAAGCGGAAGAACTAACTTATCAATATCAACGAATTCATAACTGCCTTCACTTTTAATATCTAAAAATTTATCAACATCAATTAAATAGAAATTAGCAAGAGATTCCATTGGATAGTCACCACCAGCTAACCAAAAGCAATCAACTGTAACAAAATGTTTAATACCTTTAATCTTAATACCAACTTCTTCTAAAAACTCTCTTCTTAAAGTGTCATGCTTTTTTTCTCCTGGTTCAATCCCACCACCAATTAAAGAGTATTGGTTATACTTTTTATCAAATGTTACTAACATTTGATTTCCTTTCTTATAAATTCCAAAACAAGTTTCTCTAAAATCATATTTTAGACTTTTGTCCTTGTCTCCTAAACGTATTTTTCTCATATTATCACCTAAAAACATTATATCATTTTGACAGTTGATTGTTAAGATTATCATTTAATTTTGAATCAAAATTATTTTGTAGAGTTTGAATAATAAATAATTTAATATTATAATTATACTAGGAGTGTAATATGAAAAATAAATTTATTATTCCTTTATCAATTTGTTTTGTTTTAATAATAGGTTTTATAGGGTTCTTATTATGGAATAATAGAACTGTATCAAGTATAACTTTAGATATAAATCCTAGTATTAAAATTAATTTAAATAGAAAAGGAATTGTTAAAAGTGTTAAAGCTTTAAATAATGATGCTAAAGAAGTTATTAGTAATTTAGAGGGTAAAACTTTAGAAGATTCATTAAATAAATTAACTGAAAATCTAATTGAAAAAGAATATATAAAAGATACCCATATAGAAATAATTTTATATACTGAAGGTGATATTAATAATGAAAAAGTAATTGATAAAGTATCAGGATCTTTTAATAAAAAAGAAGTTGATACAAGTATTATAGTAGTAGAATCTATTTCTAAAGAAGATGAAAAATTAGCTAAAAAATATGATATATCTCCATCTAAAGCTTCATATATTAATTCAATTAAAGAAGATAATGAAAATATAGATGTAGAAGTATTAATAGAAAAACCAGTTGAAGAATTAAAAGAAACTAAAGAAACTGGTAAATATTGTGATGCTGGTTATTCTCTAGAAGGAGATTTTTGTGTTAAAGAAATTAAAAGAGAAAAAGCAAATAATGGTAAAGTGTGCCCGGAAGGATATTTTGACTATAATGGCAAATGTTATGAAGAAACACAATCTATTGAATTAGAAGAATACGAGTGTAATGATAAAGAAAAAACTTTAGTAGTCAATAAATGTATCTTTAAAGAGTATATTGAAGCAACTCCTAACTTTACATGTGAAAAAGGAGATTTAGTAAGAAGAGAATGGGCTAAATATAGAAATGTTAGAGATAATGGAGACCCAAAACAATATTTATGTGAAGATAAATCTAATGCAAAAGAACCAACACTTAGATGTTTATTAAATCCAGGACATATTATGATAGGTGGTAAATGTTATAATGGACCAGCTCCAGTTATTAATGGAGGATGTCCAAATGGAGATACACTTAGAGGTGGAGGATGTTATTCAAAAGATAATGAAGATCAGTGGCAGTGCCCAGATGGAAATATATATGAAAAATCAAAAGGAACATATGAACCTTTATGTCCAGATACATTTAAATATACAATAGCTAGTGGATACTATAGTTGTAATGAAGGATATACATTAGAAGGAACTGAATGTACAAGAACTGTAGAAGAAGATGCACGGCATAAAAGAACATGTCCATCTGGATATACACTAGTAGAACTAGATAAATGTATAAATAAAAACAAAACAACAAATTACATAGATGGATATGTATGTAGTGAACCAAATACAAGAGTAGAAGGCAGTTATTGTGTATATGTTGAAGTAGTAGATGCTAAGGAAAAGTAAAAATGCTCCCTTCCCCATAAGAACCGTAATTTTATGGTTCTTTTTCTTTATTTTGCCCTTTATTTATCAGTGTTTATAAAGGTTTTGCCACTTACAGCAAATTAATAACCAGGACCATTTAGGTACGAATTTAGATACGGTCTCGCGTACCTGAGAATTGTCATTTTTTGAGGACCAGGGGGAAGAGGGCAAAAAAAAGATTTAAATAGTAGTTTAAAATGTTTATATTAAGAAATATTAAATTCATCTATTGTGTTTTTTTTAATAATAATTTATAATTAATATAGGTGGTAGCATGGAAAATACAAAAATCAAAAAATTGTTAAAAAAACTAGATTTTTTTGAGCAAAAGAATAATATATGGGTAAAAAATTATGGAATAAATGAAGTAAAAGTAGATTTTGAAGCAAAAAGGATCATTTATGATAAAAATATTAAGATAGGTAGAAATACTATTACTAATTTTGCAAAGGAAGAAAACTTTGTTGTTTTGGAGTGCGTTATTAGACTTTTGAATAAAGGATATAAATGTGAAAATATAGAACTTGAAAAAGATTGCGGTGATGCGAAAGATTACATAGATATATTGATTAAGGATTTAGATGGTAATGCATATACAATTATTGAATGTAAAACATACGGAACGGAGTTTAAAAAAGCAATATCTAAAGCCAAAAATGAGGGTAAGCAAATCTTCAGATATGCTGTTCAAGATAATAATTTGTCTTATATAATGCTTTATACATCTGAATTTAGTCAAGATGAAAATGATATAGTTTTTGATTATAAAATAATTGATTTGACAAAATATACATATAATAATAGGGATGAATTGTTTGAAAAGTGGGATAAAACTTTTGAAAACAAAGGATTTTTTGAAAATGATATTCCTGCGTACGGAATTGAATTTAAAGGAATTACGAAAAATGAACTGAGACCAATTTCGTTTCACGATGTAAATAACGATAAAAAAAATTACGAAGGCTCTTTATATAATCAATTTGCTGAAATAATAAGAAGACACACTATATCTGATAAAAATAACGCATATAATAAAATTTTTAATTTGTTTTTATGTAAAATAGTAGATGAAGATGAGAAATTACCAAACGAGGAAATGGATTTTCAGTGGAGAAAGGGTGAGGCACCAGAAAATGTTTTACTCAGATTAAATGATTTGTATAAAAAGGGATTAAAAAACTATCTAGATTTAGATATAACAGATCATTCCCTAGATGAAATAAATTCATTATCGGCAAATGATCAATATGAGAAGTTGAAACAAATATTTATTGAGATGCGTTTATATAAAAATAATGAATTTGCATTTATTGATGTATTTGATAAAACAACTTTTTTAGAAAATAGCGAAGTTGTTAGAGAAATTGTTAAGTTGCTAGAAGACAAGCAATTAAAATATAATGGTAAGCAACAATTTTTAGGAGATTTCTTTGAAAAATTGTTAAACATCGGAATAAAGCAAGAGGAAGGTCAGTTTTTTACACCAACTCCTATAACTGAATTTGTTGTAAAATCTTTACCAATAGAAAAATTAATAAATAAAAAGATTTCAAATAGAGAACCAAATTTTATGCCATATACAATTGATTATGCATGTGGCAGTGGGCATTTTTTAACAGAAGTAATGATGTATTCTGATAATATTTTAAAGAAAATTGATGGGAATTATTTGAACACTAAACAACTTGAAAACTATAACTCATGGATTAATGGGTATAGATGGGCAGGAGAATTCATCTATGGTATTGAAAAGGATTATCGTTTGTCTAAAACTACAAAAATAGCCTGTTTCCTAAATGGTGATGGAATAGCAAATATTATATGTGCAGATGGCCTTGCTGATTTTAACAATAAAAAATATAAAGGAAAACTTAAAGTAAAGAGTGGGCAAGATAATATGCAATTTGACTTAGTCATAGCAAATCCACCATATGCTGTTGAAGGATTTACTAATGCATGTAAGGAACTTGATGGCAATTTTAAATTAAAAAAATATTTGAATGATGCATCAAAAGAGATTGAATGTTTATTTGTAGAAAGAACTATTCAATTACTAAATGAAGATGGATTAGCCGCAATTATATTGCCTTATTCTTTTCTTACTTCACCACTTAAAATATATGTAGAAGCTAGAAAACTATTGTTGGAAAAAATGGATATTGTTTCCATTATTAAGCTTGGAACAGAAGCGTTTATGGCGACAGAAATGAAAACAATTATCCTCTTTTTAAAACGTAAAGTAAGCGATTTTAATCACTTTATTTGCTGCAATTTAGATCATCAAGATAATAAAAAATTGGAAAGGAAATTGTTAGGATATGAATTTTCAAATAGAAAAGGCAGTGAAGGATTAAAAATATTTAATACAGGCATACTTTATAGTGATATCGATGCAGAGGATGTAACAAAATTAGATTATTATATTAAAAATAATTATTTAAATCCTGATAATGTTATAAAAAAGTTTAACAATGGAAAATTAATTGATAAAAATAATCCTTTGCATAATTTTATTAGACTTAATAGCTATGAACAATGTATAGATGAGAATGATTATTCGATTAATATTGAAATGCTTAATTATGAATTGCCTACTTTTAAATATCCAACAAAGTCATTAGAGGTTATATTAGAAGAGGAACCAATATCTGCAAAGAGACCCGCTGGTGGTGTAGGAAGAATTGAAAATGGAATATTAAGTTTAGGTGGAGGTCATTTAGATAATTTTGGAAAATTAAATTTAGACAAACCGGAATATATTCCAACTGATTTTTTTGAAACAAAAATTAATAAAAATGCTATAGTAAAAAATAATGATATTCTGATGTGCAAAGATGGAGCTAAAACTGGTAAAGTAATAATTGCGAAAAATATTTTGGAAACAATGGTTGTTAATGAACATGTTTTCATTCTAAGAACAAAGAGTGATATAATTCCTGATTATCTATTTTATTACCTTTATTCTGAACAAGGACAACTAATGATTGAACCACTTAAAACAAGAGGTGGACAGGGTGGAATAAATGGTACAAAGTTAAAATTGTTGCAAATACCGTATATTGATAAACCACTTCAAGAAACTATCATAAATGAATGTGATAAGATAATGAATTCTATTTCAGATAAAGAAAAGAGAAAAGAAATATCTAAAATTATCAATAAGTATTTGATTTAGATCATAGAAATATGATCTTTTTTATTGAATTGTAATATTGGAAGAATAGAAATATTTAATCGTAATTTTATAATAGCTTTTTTGAAACTTTTGGGTACAAATTTAGATACTATTTTAATGAAAAATGCTTGTGGCAATTATCCCAGAATCATTCCAAGTACTTATAGATACTTGATTTTATTCAGTGTTTATGGGAGTTATTATGAATTGTTCAACGCTACCTGAAGAGAGCAACTTTTCGATTTTGCCCTTTATTTATGGGCTTTTCAGAGCATAAAAAAACAGAGGGTGGACCCCCTGAAGAGAGCAAACTTCTGAAAAATAATAAATTTTTAATAATTAAATGAATTGTAAAATCATGATATAATATTTGTAGGTGAAATAAAATATGAGTAGTAATATTTTTTCGGAAGGAATAGAAGAATTAAATATTATTGAATCAAAATTTTACTCATTATTTGATGATAATGAGTTTTTAGAATATGATGAAATTCTTAAAAGTATAAAAGAGTTAATGCCTAAAAAAGTATCTTTTAAACTCAAATATATTTTTAAGTATCTTGGTTATAAAAAATATGAAAAAGTATATGATAAGTTAATGAGTGAAATATCTAATTATAAGTCATTAGTTGATAGACACAATGATAGAATTTTTAATGATGAAAAGAATGATTTTAAAAATATTTGTGGTTTGATAGAAGGTAAAGAATTAGATAATCAACAGATAGGTGCAATAGTTAGAAAAAATAGAAATCAATTAGTTATTGCAGGTGCTGGAAGTGGCAAGACAACAACTATTGTTGGTAAAGTTAAATATTTATTATTAAAAGAAAATTATAAACCT
>JAEEGL013051627.1_pt1 | contig 13770 bp, 18 predicted proteins | sample 9134231 | NCBI WGS metagenome assembly JAEEGL01 (sample SAMN16246548, study PRJNA631951) | gut metagenome | biome: gut microbiome; feature: rumen; material: fiber-attached | host: Bos | place: Iran: Karaj | collected 2018-10 | reverse complement strand
TAATAAAATATCAATTTGTGCTTTCTTTTCATTAGTTAATTGTTTATAATTCATATAGGAGCCTCCTTGGCGGGATTTGGCTCCTTTATTGTATCAAAAAAGCCGCACCAAGTGGTGCGGTTGAGATTACAATTTAGGAAAAAAGAAGCTTAGCTTCTTTTTTTATTATCCAATCGTTACTGGTCTACAAAGTATCCAATTACCACTATTTCCATGTACTTTATAGTCAGATTTTTTAGCTTCCCACTTATAATTTCTATTAGATGTGAAATAACTACCACCATCGTAAAATACTACTTTATCATCATATACTTCACCGACAAAAGCCACGTGATACCATCCTACCCATGATGAAGGATCATTTTTATTTCCCATCGCTTTAAAGAAATGTATCAAATCTCCTACTTGAGCATTTTGTAGTGAAGTAATTCTATTTTTACATGTATTTTTATAGTTTTGACTATACATATTATTAAATAATCCCGCTTTCATAAACACTCTATCTACAGCACCATTACAAGCAGTAGTCATATTAAGACCATTTTTACCAGTAATTAACGCATCAAAATCTTTATTACTAGGAAATCCATGATTATTATAAACAACTCCTGGTGGATAAAAGGCATCATCTGAGGCTTTAGAATAACTATTACACTTTCCACCCCATTTGCAATACTTGGCAGATCCATAGTAATCAAAGCCCCACATAGTCATTAGTCCAAAGACGTATTCACATACTTTATGAAACTCTTCAACACTCTTAACTCTTTCATTTTTTCCATAGTATTCGGTAAATACTCCACCTAAACTTTGAATATATTTATCTGCTCCACCTTGAGCACTCATAAATGAATTAAAATTATAATAATTAAAATCATTCTTATGGGCATTAACTATATCTAAAGTTTCTTGAGAGAATAATTGTCCTTTATAGTCTCCACTCGAATAAGGTTTTTTCTTGAAAATTGAATACTTTTCATTTGGATTAGTATCTATACCTTTATTTTTGTATTTTTCAGGATTTATGATAAATGATCCTGATTTAGGTCCATCATCTGATCCAGGTTTATAATCAGAAGATGAAGTTGAAAAGATTGGATGACCTGCTGCTTTCCAACAAGCACTTACTTCGAATTTTTGTCCTAACGCGAGAAATACTAATTCAATGAAAACTGGTAAAAAGAAGACTACTACTGTTGCGACTAAAGCATTTTTTATTTTAAACTTCGTGGCATTCATCTCTTTCATTTCACTACCCATTACAATAGTTAGGAACAAATAAGCAAGTGACACCATAAAAACAATTGGAGCTATTACTTCAAGCATTGAAAAAATAATTCTAATTATTCTTATGAATGATAATATTGCATGTTCTGAACAAGTAGCTTCCATTTAATCACTCCTATTTCATTGAGTAAATAATATGTACCTCTTTAGCAGTTAATTTTCTATATTCACCTGATGACATATTCTTAACAGAGAATATAGATATATTTTCTCTTTTTAGTTTAATTACATCATAATTAAATCTATTAAAGATTCTTTTTACTTCATGATTTAGTCCTTCATGAATAACTATATCTACTAGACAAGTTCCATTTTTATTAACTTTTTTAATCTTAACTTTATCTGGTATTATCTTTTTATTATCTAAAATAACACCTTTTTTTATTGCGATAAGATCTTCTTTAGATATTACTTTATTTAATTTAGCAATATATTCTTTACTAATATTGTTATTTGGATGAGTTATTATATTAGAAAACTCTCCATCATTTGTTAATAAGATTGCTCCTGTTGTATCATAATCAAGTCTTCCCACAGGAAAGATTCTTTTATCTGTATCTATTAAATCTACTACTGTTTTTCTTCCCTTATCATCTTTAGTAGTAGATAATACTTCTCTAGGTTTATTTAGTAAATAGTATACTTTTTCTTCTTTACCTATAATTTCATCATTTACTTCGATTAAATCACTCTCTTTAACTTTAGTTCCTAATTCAGTAATAACTTCTCCATTTACTTTTACTTTGCCTTCTATTATTAATTCTTCAGCTTTACGACGAGAAGCTATTCCTGATTTAGCAATTACTTTTTGTAGTCTTTCCATATTAAATTTCCTTTAAGAAATGAATATAACCTTTGTATGCTTCATAAATATCAGCTTTTGATGTTATTTCCCATGGAGCATGCATACTTAATAGTGGAACTCCAGCGTCTATTACTTCAACAGAACGGTTAGCCAAAATATAAGCAATTGTTCCTCCTCCACCAACATCTACTTTTCCTAATTCTGATATTTGAAAATCGATGTTATTATCATCCATTACCTTTCTTAATTTAGCAATATATTCAGCATTAGCATCATTACTTCCTGCTTTTCCACGTGATCCAGTAAATTTATTAAATACTAAGCCTCTACCTAAATATGATGTATTATTAACATCCATTACTTCTTTATATAGAGGATCGTATCCTGCTCCAACATCAGAAGATAACATATAAGAATTTCTTAATGTTCTAGGTGTAGCAAGATAAGATTCATTTCCCATTAATCTATGTATCTCATTTATAGCATTCTCATAGAAATTAGATTCCATTCCTGTTGAACCTACTGAGCCTATTTCTTCTTTATCTACTAAGATGCAAGAAGATGTTCTTTTTACTTTGTTAATTTCTAAGATTGCTTTTAGTGATGTAAAAGCACATACTTTATCATCTTGACCATAAGCCATAACCATAGATTTATCTAGTCCATAATCACGAGCAGGTCCTGCTGGAACTATTTCTAATTCAGCAGATAAAAAATCTTCTTCATCAATACCATATTTTTCATTTAATAAATCTAAGATATATCCTTTTACTTTATCTTCTTCATTATTATTTGGTCTACTTCCAATTAGTAAATCTAAGTTTTCTCCTTCTACTACTTTAGAAGCTTCTTTTTTCATTTGATCTTGTGCTAGATGTGGTAAAAGATCAGTTATTCCTACTACTGGATCTGATTCTTTTTCTCCAATACAAATATCTAGTACTTTACCATCTTTTTTAGCAATTACTCCATGAATAGCTAATGGTAGAGTAACCCATTGATATTTCTTAATACCACCATAATAATGAGTATCAAAATAAGCAAAACCATTATCTTCATATAGAGGATTAGCTTTTAAATCTAATCTTGGAGAATCTATATGAGCTCCTAGTATATTCATACCATTTTCTAATGGTTCTTCTCCTATAACAAATAAAGCTATAGATTTTCCTCTATTATTAACATAAATCTTATCTCCACTAGTAATTGGAGTATTATTTTTAATTAATTCATCTAAGTCAACATATCCTTTTTCTTTTGCTCTTTTGATTACTTCTTTTACTATTTCTCTTTCAGTTTTATTATTAGAAATAAATTTTTTATAATCATTCGCAATAGAATTTAATTTATTGATATCACTAGCCTTATATTTAGTCCATGATGTTTCTTTTTTCATTCTACCAACTCCTCAATTATATTATATCATAAAAAAAGAAGAATTAAATTACTTTAATTCATCTATATATTTTTTTAATTCTTTGGAATCTTTTCCTAATATTATTTTAAGTTCATTATCTATTTCAACTATACCTTTAGCACCCAGTTTCTGAATACCTTCTTTATTTGCCTTTGATACATCCTTTAATGTAACAACAAATCTAGACATAGATATCTTAGTATCAATAATATTGTCTCTTCCTCCAAGTAATTCTACTAGTTTATTAAAATCTAGTCTAATTCCTTTCTTTTGAGTTTTAATTAATGCTAGTAAAACTATAATTAGTACTACTACAATAATAATATATTCTATTTTCATAATATCACCAATATAATTATATACTACATTTTTTTAAAAGTGAAGAAAAAAAACACATGTTTAATTTCATGTGTTTTAGATTTTTTCTATATCATCAGTAAATATTTGATTATTGATTGGTAAATTTGTATTATCTTCTTTCTCTAATTCAGAAAGTAAAGGGTTTGGTTCTTCATCTTCTTCAGATTCTTCTTCACTGTCATTATCATCTTCTTCATCTTCTTCATCGTCTTCATCAAAGATTAATTCACTGTCTTCTTCATCATCATCTGTTATAATGAAATCTTCATCTGAATCTTCATCATCGTCTTCTTCCTCTTCTTCAGTACCAATTTCATTTAAAACATTTAAGGCAAGTAAGTTAGCTTCCTCTTCTTCATTTTGTTCATTAATAAACTTTTGATGTTCTTCAACGTCTTTTAATTTATTATTTAATTCATCTGTGAATGATTTTCCTTCTTCATCAGTGAATCCAACAAAATCTATTCTTTCTATTTGATCATGGTTGAAGACAGATGTGACATCTGATCTAATAACTCCTTCTGGATATAAACATCCACTATAGTCATAGATAACTCCTGGACGTTCTTCAGTTTGCATACAATAACCAGTAATCATCAATCTCTTAGTACCACCAGTTAATAATACTATACTTCCTACAGGTAAATATTTTTCTAACATATCCCTCTTCCTTTCTATTCTTAATGAGTTTCAGAGATATCATTAAAGTTTATCGCTTGATATCCTTGAACATCTTCCTCTTCACTAACTTCACCGAATGTGTCATCTGCATAATCTACATCTGAATATGTATCTTCTATATCAGTTTTATAAGTAAATTCATCAGATGAGTCTAACATATTATCTTCAGTATAAGTTGTTTCAGTTGTATCTTCTTCCTGAATATCCCAATCATCATCTATATCATTGTTTGTCTTTTTATCTAATATTACTTTAGCTCCAACTCCAGCAGCTCCTGCTGCGGCAACTCCCGCTATTATCGGTACAACTTTGTTTCCAGAAGTTGATTTTCTTTGTGGTGTTGGTAAATCTGTATCCACTGTAGTATCAGTTGTTGCAGGTTCAATTGGATCAAGTGGTTCACTTGGAATAATCACATCTTCAGTAGTTGTTGGTTGTGTTGTTGTAGTTGGAGTTTGTGTTTTTGGTGTTTGTGTTTTAGTTGTAGCACTAGACTTTTGTTGTTGTTTTTGAACTCCTGCTTCTTTTTGACTTGTTGTGGTTTTTGGTGTTCCACTAGATTTTTGTTGTTGTTGTTTTTGTACTGGAGTCTCTTTTTGACTTGTTGTGTGACTAGCAGGTTTTTCTTCTTGAACTGGAGCTTCTGCTTGACTTTCTTGTGTTGCTTGTTCTGATTTAGGTCTTAATATTTTAGGATCAAGATTTTTTGTTTCCGCTTTAGTAGCTTCCAATTCTTGTTTTGGTATTACTTTTTGTTCATTTTCTTTTACACTAGTTACAACTTTTTCAGCTCCAGATGATTGTCCAGCCGGTTTATCTGTTCTTTCCATTTTTTCTTGTGTTTCTTTTAATTTTGTTTGTACCTCTTTTAGTTTAGCTTCTGCTGCTTCAATATCTTTTTGAGCATCCTGGATTGTTACATTTTGAGCAGCTGTACTAATTTTAGATCCTGTTGTTGAAAGTTTATATGAATGTGATTCTCCATTTTCTGATATATTATTATGAATAGCATCCCAAGCATCTGCTGTTTGAGCATTTGTATCTTTATATGTTATCCAGTCTTTTACTTTACTATATTGTGAAACATCTGCTGCTTTAGAAGCATCTGAATTAACAGCTATAGCATAATCATTCAATGTTCCGTATATATTTGTTGCAAAAGATGTTGAGTAAGGAACTAGTGAACCTAATGCTGTCATTAGTAATTCATTACTTCTAAGTGTTGTTTTTCCTTCAGCATCTGTATATGATTGAATAATATAATCAATCATGTTTTTTAAATAATCAATGTCAGCTAAATCATTTTTTACTGCTTCTGACATCTTTTCTATTTTATCTTCCATAGTAACTACAAATGTTGTATTTTTACCATGAACCTCGTATAAATGATCAAAATATGTGTTTAGCCGAGAAATCATCTGTTGTTGCTCTTCTAACATTGTATAATAATTATCTAGTTTTGTTAGTGCAGATTGTAATTGATCATAAACTACTACTACATTATTATTTGCCATATTTCCCTCCTATTTAATTAATCCCAAGAACCATCTTTCCATTCAGATGATGAACTTTTAGAACTGCTTGATTATTTTGCTTTTTTAAAGTAACTACCAGGTGTTCCATTTAATTGTTTTGCTTTATCACGAACTACTGCGTAATTTTTCTTTTTAGTGTTTGTATTAAATACCTTCTCACCATATGGATTATTTCTTAATAAAGTGAAACTTGTACGTTCTACTTTAGGTAATTCATAATCCCAATTAAGTGTGAATCTACTTGTCCAAGCACCATCTTGTGGTATTTTAAATCCATTTTGACTTAAAGTAGACATCTTTTCATCAATATTCTTATTATAATTGGTTTCTGCAGTTTGTAGTTTATCTGCCATTACTTTATATACTTGTCTTGTATATTCTTTGAAATAATCGGCTTCAATTTGAGCATGTTTTTTTACTGCTTTTGTAAACTCTTTCTCAAATGATGTGAACGAACTTTCTTTAATATGAGCATTCAAATTTTCATTAATATGATAAATCATTTCATATAATGGAGCTGTTCCTCCAACATTGAATGTTACTTCATTTAGTTCATTTTTCATCAAACTATTTATTCCTGCTTTAACAGTTGCTAGATTTGAATCTCCTTGTTTAGTTAGATTTTGTAAATCAGCAATAATTGTGTCAACTTCTTTATCTACTTCAAGCAATTGATTATATACTTCTAAATCTGTTTCAGGAGTACCATCCATCTTCTTTAATACTTTACAATTAGTCATTTGATAATACTTATTGTATTTAGAAGCTGTTTTATAATTTTTATTTTTCTTTCTTGCTTTCTTTGATGCAGGTTTATAAGTTGTTACCTCTTTACCTTTCTTGTTTTTTGTAGCTTGTTTTTTCATTCGCTTTAACACAGAGGTTCTAAACTCTGCGGCTGTACTAGGTAAAGTTTTTTTCTTACTTTTCTTTTTTCCCATAACAAATCCTCCTTATTTCAGATTGTAATGTGTTGTAAATAAAAGATATATTCTTTTACTTACAACACACTGCAATGCAGTGTGTGATTCTTATACTAATTTTCCTGCTTCTTGAATAGTTTTTTGTTCTGCTTCGTTGAATTGTTCATACCATTCTTTTAATTTCATATCAATTTCAGCACTAAAATTTTCTTTAACGTGTGTAATGTTTCCTAGGATATCTTGGAAATCAGATTCAAATTTTTCATAAGACTCTCCAGACCAAGAACCACTAGACATTTCTTCTACTATGCTTTGAGACTCTTTTAGACCTTCAGTCATTTCATTAAACATAGCATCTATTTTATTTTTAGATTCAAATATTGCATTATAGTCTGTTATATTTGCCATTAATTCTTACCTCCTTAATTTCTCATAGCTGACATTACTTGACTAGTAACATCTCCGTATAAATCTCCTGTTTCTCTTACAAATTGAGCAACATTCTCAAGTGAAGTTATTTGATCATGAAGAGTTTGTTTATATTTAGTTTGATAACTTTCTTCAAAAGCTTGTCCAATATCTCCTACACTTAATTCATTACTGATTGTAGCTTCTATTTCTGCAACAGAATCAGCGTAATATTCAGCTGCCTTCATCATTAAAGCTGCTGCTGATGAAATCTCTTCACTATTTGATACAAATTTTTTAAATCCTGCCATATTCTTCCTCCTCTTTTATATTTAAGAATAAATGTCCATAACCGAACCCTATCCTTATAAAATAATTTTATATTATTTTTATGTAAAATACAAGTTATTTACACTGTTTGGTCATTTATTTACAAAAAAATAATCATCATTTTAGATAATTATTTTGCATTTTCTTCTATTATTTTTTTCATATTATTTATAGATAGTATTTCTCCATCTATTTTTTCAATTAATCCACTATATAGATTTAATAGATATAAGTCTTCTACATTAATCTTTGTAGTTAGATTCTTCATAGTAGTCATCTCGTTTTCAACAATATTTTTAGAGTTTATTAGTTGTTTTTTACTTTCATTAAGTAACTCTAATATTTCTATAACTTTATCCTCTTGATATTTAATATTCATTAAACCACCCTACTCATAATCATTATCTCTTCATTAACATCTTCAATGAACTTTTTTGTTTGTGTATTAATTTTATCAATATCTAAACCTAGTGTTTCAATTGATTCTTTCATATTCATTTCATTAATAGAGATAGCATCTTTAGTACATAGATCACTCGCTGTTAATAACTTTTGTTTTATTTTAGTTAGATTCTTTGCTTCATTTGATATTGCATTACAACTATTTATTAATTTTGATTTAACTTCTTCTGTCACATGAATCGACCTCTAATCTTTGCACTAAATGATAAAGCAATTTCTACTGCTTTTCTTAAAATAGATCCATTTTTTCTCATTTCTTCTATGTTCTCATTGATGTTAACATTATAGTATTTTTGCCATGATTCTCTTAATTCATTAGACCATTCAGTATCTATTCTATCTGGTATTGTTTCTCTTATTACATCATCCAAAGTAGCCATTGATTCATTCATTCTTGTGATTATTTCATCTATTTCTAGAGCTGCTGCTAAAGCTGATTTTTTATTTACTTTTAATCCCATTATTTCACCAACTCTTCTTCTAATTCATCAACCATATTCATAAATTCTTTTTTCTCATTGTTGATATATTCTTCTGCTCTTGATATAGTTTCATAAATCTTTTTATAGTTTTCTTCATTAGCTTTATAAGCTTGTAATAATTTAGTAGCAGGTTTTCCTTTAATATCATCAGTAGTTATTTCATTGATTAAAGATTCTAATCTTTCTAGATTAAACTTATAATCTTCACCTGCTGTTTGTAGAGCATCTCTTAATTTTTCAATAGCTTCTTCATCAACATTTACTATACCATTCATAATATAACCTACCTTATAACATAATTTTATATTATATTTAGGTATTATTCAAATTATTTGGTTATTTATATACATATATTTACAAAAAAGAATATTATTATTTTTACATTTTATTAAGTAAACTTATAGACTTTAATAGATATTTTTATTTATAATTAAAGTGGTGAAGTACTATGAAACATTTATATAAACTAAATTATAAAATATTAATACCTATCATATTACTTAGTATTATTAGTATTATTAGTATTTATAGTGCTTCTATTTATACGTCTCCAGTAATGGGAAATCTAGCTTTAAAACAAACTATTTGGTATTTAATTGGAATAGTTTTAGTAATAATTATTTATAAACTTGGTAATAATTATATTTATGAACATACTAATCTATTATATGTTATTGGTAATTTATCATTACTATTATTATTAATCTTTGGCTCTGAAGTTAATGGAAGTAAGTGTTGGTTTGTCTTACCTGGTATAGGTTCTTTACAGCCTTCAGAGTTTGTTAAGATATTTATTATGATTGAATTAGCTTTTTTAATTCATAATTTTAGAATTAAACATAAAAAACCTAGTTTAAAACAAGAATTTATTTTTATAGTTCAATCCCTTGTTATATTATTGATACCATCAATATTAACGTTCTTAGAACCTGATACAGGAGCAGTTATTGTATACTTTGTAATCTATTTATTTATGATGTTTACTTCTGGTATTAGGTTTAGATGGTTTATCATTGGATTTATATTATTTGCTTTAATGATTGGAAGTGTTTTATATTTATATTTTTATCAACAAGATTTATTAGTTAAGGTTTTTGGAAGTAGTATGTTTTATCGACTAGAGAGAATATTTGATTGGCAAAGCGGTGATGGATTACAGTTTAATAATTCGATAGTTTCTATTGGATCTAGTGGATTGTTTGGATATGGTATTAAGAACGCTCCATTATACTTTCCTGAAGCAGCAACTGATTTTATTTTTTCAATTTATGCTACCACTTTTGGTTTTATTGGCGTTATTATTTTATTAACTATACTTTTCTTTTTAGATTATGAAATAATAAAACTATCTAGAAAAAGAATAATTGATACAGATAAATTTATCTTATCAGGAATACTTGGAATGCTTTTATTTCAACAAGTACAAAATATTGGTATGACAATTGGTTTATTACCAATAACTGGTATAACTCTACCTTTTATATCTTATGGTGGTTCATCACTTTTATCATATACAATACTCGTGGGATTATTAATAAATATTTCAAAGGATAAAGAAAGAAAATATACATATAAATAAAAGAGATCAAGCTGATCTCTTTTTCTTTATTCCATTACTTTCAATATTAATAGATATTTTATAGAATGAATCATCACTTACTTTAGAATCATTATCTCCATCAAACCATTTCCATTCTAATTCATAAGTATCATATTTTGCTTTATCTAATTGGTATTCTTTAAATACTATATCCTTACAATTAGTCCAATTATCTACAATATATTGATTGTTCTTTTTAATCTTATATCTTATGTCTATATTATATATATTATCTTCTTCAAATATTAGTTTATATTTTAATGTTTCCTTAGTATCATTAGCCACATTAAATCTATATATTCCAGAAGAACCAGGAGCAATTATGTTTTCTCCATTAAATTCAGAATTATTAAATATATTAACAACATTAGTTTCAGTAGTTGGTTCTAGAAAAATATTATCATAATGATTATTGATTGTTATATCTGGAGAAAGAGATATTTGATCATATATAAATGTTATTATTCCTATTACAATTAGTGATAAAAGGATTATGAATACTATTACTTTTTTATTCATATTATTTTCTCTCCTGATTAGCATCAATATCAAATTTTACATTTAAACTATTAATGTTTTGACCTATATATGTATCTTTATCATCATTATCTTCTAAATCTAACCATTTTATTTCAATGTTGATATTTTTAGATTTATTTTTTTCTAATACAAAGTTATTTTCATTTAAATTTAACTGTAATGCTTCATTTTCTATTGTCTTATTATCATTTAAAATAGATGCTTTTATATTAATACTTGATGTTACATCTGATAAATTTTTTATTATTAAAGTAGCTGTTCCTACTGATCCAGGAGCAATCATTCCATCTTTAGTATTAGTACTATTCCATTTAAATTCATTTAATGGGAATATTTTATTTTTAGTAATATCTTCATTGTTTACTAGTATTTTCCATGATGCAAGCTTGACACTTGAATTATTACTAGATAAGTTATGAAAAATTGCATAAGTAATTGCGAGTGATGCAGTTAAAAAAACTATTAAGAGTAACAACATTAAAATAAGTCCATGTCTGTTAGCATCTTTTTGTGATGCATATTCTTCTTGCATACTTACACCTCCATATCTTATCAATTTTATTATATCATAAAAAAAGATTTGTTAATAAACAAACCTTTTTACTATGTAAACATAAACTATAATGTTCTTGATTTAAACATGGTATTATCAAATTTATCTCTAAATCCTTCTCGATCGAATCCAGCAACTGAATCAAATTCTTGATACAAATTCTCTATAGTATCTACTATTTCTTGTTCATTATCTAGAGTTATTGTTTTTCCTTCTAGATAGAATTGTCCATAACTTTCTTTTAGAAGTTTTATATCAGATTGAGTTGGATCTTCAAATGTTACTAATACATCACTATATTCTCCATGAATAGGTGTTCTACCATGATCTCTAACAACATGTGTTTTTCCATATCTTTCCCATTCATCAACAAATGGTTGAGATGCACTTTTAGCAGAATACATAATTCGACCTTGATTATAGATAGGTGTTGTCTCTTCAAAGTATTCTTTTAGAGAGTTTTCTGAATAATCTAGTGCACCACTATTGAATGAACCAAATGTCTCATTATCATCTATAAATGATGAACGATATACTATTAAATCATCTTCATCAAAAACAATACTTTTTGATCTTGTTAATATAGCTAAACGTTCATCTTGTCCATATCCACCAAATAAACTTCTACTCTTACGACTTGGATCATATTCTTTTTCAGTCATAACTAATACTTTTTCTTTTGTTTCTTCATTAAGTGAATAATACATTTCAAAATATGTTCCCATACTACCTGGAGTTATAGGTGTATGTACTTTTATTTGACCATGTTCTTCTTCCATAACATACTCTTCTTTATCACTTAAAGATTTAGAAATTATATTTAATACTTTTTCTGTTAATTGCATATTAGATAGTGTCATTAAGTATCTTATTAAATCTTCTTTTTTCATAATATAACCTCCTATGTTTTATTATACCAATATAATTCAAATAATCATACTTAATTTACAGGCTTTACTATTATTTGTCTAATTTTTTTATTTAATTCTTTTGTTTTTAAATAATCTATAATATACATTTCTATAGCTGAACATATTATTGTTAAGGCTACTGCAATTAAACTTAATTGATATTCACTTACGGTAATCTTATGACTAAGTAATTGACAGAAATGAACAAAACTCATCTGATTAATAAATATTGGCATACTCAATCTTTCCAAATAATTTGTCACTTTATTGGATAGAAATCTATAATCATAAGTTTTAGTACTTGAAATTATTAAGACTGAAATTGTTATCAGTAATACATAAATCATATCATATTGACCAGGTATACTATATTGTGCACCAATAACTACTGTGATTAATAAAGCTTCACCAAGAATAGTTATTATCCATCTAAATAATTTAGTATATTCTACCTTTTTTAATAAGTTTGTTATATAGCATACAATCATTCCTATATTCATAGCAGCAAATCCTCTAAATATGCTAATATTTGTTATATAGAACCAATGACCATAACTTAAATCAATTTTGTTGTATTTATGACTAATTACACCATACGATAATAATATAATTATTGGGGCTGCTCTTAATATATAGTTTTCTTTATGCTTTACCAATGATGGATATGTAACAAACATTACGAATACTAAAACTCCAATATACCAAAATGGAGATAATATTTTTGCTGAATTAAAACCAAATACTCTTAATGCAAATAAATTCCATATGGAATTAATCAATTCATCTGCTTCATATTTTCTAACTACTAATACTGCAAAAGATAATATGAATGATAGTATCATATATGGTATTAATTTTTTAATTCTATTCCATACAAAGATTATTGTATCTTTTCCTTTACTTGTTTCATTATATTCTTTTTTCAATGCTGATTTGGCAAAATAATAACCTGATACTATAAAGAAGAATTCTACACCTATATATCCTACTTTAAAGAATACGCTATCCATTCTATCCGCATAGAGAAATTGTCCATGAAAAAATACGATTATTATGGCAAATATAAATTTCCAAAGCGATATTATTCCATTTCTTTTATTTTGTGTAGTTTTCCCACTTTCTATTCTTTCGTTTTCCACAATAGGTACTTTTTGATTTTTCATATTGCCTCCACAATTTGTTTGAATTTACTTCTAATTTGATTATAACTGAGTTATTAAAATATGACAAGTTTCTTATTCTATAATAACTATTATTAAAAAAACTATTATTTATACTCTAATTATAATTAATTTTTTTTCTACAAAAAAACTGTTGATATTCAACAGTTTAAATTTCATTATGGTGGAGCATAGCGGGATCGAACCGCTGACCTCCACGGTGCAAACGTGGCGCTCTCCCAGCTGAGCTAATGCCCCATAACTAATTGACAATATACATTTTATATGATTTTCATTATATTGTCAATGTTTTTAG
>JAEEGL017090186.1_pt1 | contig 13771 bp, 12 predicted proteins | sample 9134231 | NCBI WGS metagenome assembly JAEEGL01 (sample SAMN16246548, study PRJNA631951) | gut metagenome | biome: gut microbiome; feature: rumen; material: fiber-attached | host: Bos | place: Iran: Karaj | collected 2018-10 | reverse complement strand
ATTTCACTATAGACGTTAATTTTGCTCATCTTTCTTTTCCTCACTTCCCTCTTCTATTGTAGCGGTTTCCGCTTGTCGTTTCTCTTGTTCTTTCTTTTCTATATGCGTATCCCATAGACCTGATAGGACAATCGCGGCTGTAATAATTAAGCCACCCGCGATAACGTTCCATGAGAATTTCTCAATTTTAAATATGATGCTGGTAATAGTGGCGATGACCGCGGCCATCGGCATGAGCACTGCGCAGGTGACCGCGCTGACATTTCTAATACATATCGTTCTAAGTACCCAGCATACTGCTGTGCAGATAACTCCAAGGAAGAATAATATTAAGATATTTGTCCAGTGCCATGAGAAGTATATTGGTTTCTCAAATGGTAAGGCATAGATGAATGACATAATGGTTAGAATCACTAATTGGAAGAAGACAAAGACAAATGGATTTTTGTTCTTTGCAAATACTTTCGTGAATGCAATATCAATACCAAAGAAAATGCCGCCAATCATCGATAAAATATCACCGACAGTTGGTTTGGTGAACAAAGCTGCAAAGTTCCATCCATCACCACATAACACAAATGCACCCAACAAGCAGGCGACAGATGCACATATTGCAGGAATAGAAGGTTTTTCTCTAGCTAAAAGGAACATCATAATTGGAACGGCAATGCAGGACATACTTTCCAAGAAAGTGTTCTTCGCGGGAGTGGTGTCATTTAAGCCGATAAACTGCAATAAATAAGCAGTGCCTAATATTAGTCCGGCAGGAATACAAATCCAATATGTTTTATTGACATCTTTGAATCCCTTAGTGATGAGAATGAATATCAACATTGCTACGCAAGAAAGAAGCCCTCTCACAGCAACGAGCAACGCGGGTGAGTAAAAACTATTATCGAAAAGGTATTTGCTCACTACTGGAGCAATACCCCATAAGATAACGACGATGATTAATCCGATGAAGGATAATACTTTCTTCTTGCTCATATAAGTCCTTAATTAGTTTATACTAATGCGCATTTTTTGCCATAACATTTTATTTTTTGCGAAAAATGAAAGTTCTTATATTTATTAAGAACCCTTTTGCTTTATAATTGATACGGACAAAAAAGGAGAAATTAATATTTAATATGCCAAAAATTGTTAAAGTCCACGGTCGTGAAGTTCTTGATTCACGTGGCAATCCAACAGTCGAAGTTGAAGTCTTATTAGAAGATGGTACCAAAGCATTAGCTATCGTTCCAAGTGGTGCTTCCACAGGTGAAAGCGAAGCTTTAGAATTAAGAGACGGAGACAAGAGCCGTTATTTAGGTAAAGGCGTTCTCAAAGCCGTCGCCAATGTCAATGAAAAGATCGCTCCAAGAGTAATTGGTATGGAAGCTTTAGATCAAGTCGGTGTTGATAAAGCAATGCTTGAACTTGATGGCACACCATTCAAGAAGAACTTAGGCGCAAACGCCATCTTAGGTGTTTCCCTCGCCGTCGCAAGAGCTGCTGCTCAATATTTAAAAATGCCATTATATCGCTATGTCGGTGGTGTTAATGGTAAAGTTATCCCAACCCCATGTATGAACGTTATCAATGGTGGTGCCCACGCACAATCATCCGTTGATTTCCAAGAATTCTTCATCATCCCAGCCGGATTCAAGACATTTAGAGAATCCTTAAGAGCGGGTGCTGAAATCTTCCACGCCTTAAGAAAAGTCGTTAAAGAAAGAGGTTATGAAACCGGTGTCGGTGACGAAGGTGGTTTCGCTCCTTCTTGCAAGAAAGGTAATGAAGAACCATTAGAATTAATCGCTGAAGCAGTTAAGAATGCAGGTTACAAACTCGGCGAAGAAATCTTCTTAGGCATGGACGTCGCTTCTTCTGAATTCTATGAAGGTAATGGCGTGTACAACTTAGTCAAATCTGGCGAAGGCAAAAAGACCACAGAAGAAATGATTCAATTCTTAGAAAAATTAGTCAAAGATTATCCATCCATCGTCACAATCGAAGACGGCTTAGCCGAAAGCGATTGGGAAGGTTGGGCAGAATTAACCAGAAGACTTGGTAAGAAAATCCAACTCGTCGGTGATGACTTATTCGTCACAAACCCAGAATTCGTCAAGAAGGGTATTGTTAACAACGTCGCTAACAGCGTTCTTATCAAAGTCAACCAAATTGGTACTTTAACCGAAACATTAGACGCTATCAGATTAGCGCAAACCAATGGTTACACCTGTATGGTGAGCCACAGATCTGGTGAAACAGAAGATACCACAATTGCTGACTTAGCAGTCGCAGTCAATGCTGGACAAATCAAAACCGGTTCCGCAAGTAGAACTGACCGTATGGCCAAATACAATCAATTATTAAGAATTGAAGAAGAACTCGGTGAAGAAGCTGTCTACCTCGGTGTCAAAGCATTTGCCAATCGTAAATTCTAATTAACCAAAACCAATAAAAGAGCCGGTCCATCCGGTTCTTTTTTTGTGACAAAAATTCATATCAGTTAACTTTCTTTCCGTTGGTTTGATTAAATCAAGTTGAGAGAAAATATTTTAACTATTACAATATTATGCGTTCGTAAAGGAAGATTATTTATGATCGTTAGTTTATTAGGCTCAAGTGGCCATATGGGTATTAAGACTTTAGAAGAATTCTTAAAAATCCCAGAAATTGACAAAGTCAAAGTATTATTAGAAAGAAAAGAAAAACGCAATAAATTAGTCAAAAAACTCGCCAAAGCTAATAAAGGTCGAGTGGAAATATTATTAGGCGATATCGCCAACAAAGAAGACTGCGAAAAATTAGTGGAAGGGGCTTCCTATGTCTTTAATCTTGCGGCAGTTATTCCTCCAAAGAGCGATAAACGTCCTGATTTAGCAACATTAGCCAATGAAGTCGGTCCAAGAAACTTAGTAGAAATTATCGAAAAGAAACCAGATATCAAATTCGTCGATATTACTTCTGTTGCTTTATATGGACATAGAAACGAAAAGCATCCTTATGAAAGAGTGGGTGACCCCTTACTTCCAAGTGTTTTTGATGTGTACGCTGCCAACAAATTAAGAGGCGAATTCCATATCTTAGAAAGCAATATTGATAACTTTGTTATCATCAGACAAACAGCGATGATTTATTTAGAAATGCTCACTGCCAATATGAGTGATGGATTGATGTTCCATACTTGCTTTAATGATCCATTAGAATGGTCAACCGCTGAAGATAGCGGTCTTTTGATGGCAAATATCATCAGAGAAGACCTTAAAGGCAATCTGAACCAAGATAACTTCTGGAGAAAAGTTTTTAACTTAGGCGCTCCAAAAGAAAACCGTATTTCCGGTTTTGAAACCATCAATGGTGGATTTAAACTCATGGGTGGAAGCACTGATAAATTCTTTGGTCCAAACTATAACGTCACCAGAAACTTCCATGGTGGTTTCTATTATGATGGCGATGAACTCGATAAATTGTTCCATTATCAACACGATATTCTCGATGAATATTGGGTGAAGATTGGGAAGAAATATTCCTACATCAAAATGGGTAAGATTTGTCCAAAAGGACTTATTAAGTCCATGGCGATTAAACGCCTATTTAAAGATAGCAATTCACCAGCTTATTGGTATAAGCACAATGATGTCGCCAGAATCACTGCGTTCTTTGGCAGCATGGAAGCTTATGAAAATCAACCAAAGAAGTGGGAAGACTTCAAGCTTTGGGATTATTTACCATACCAAGATTTAAGCAAATACGAACCAATCGATTATGGTTTTGATATTGAAAAGAAAGATGGCGACATCACCATTGAAGATTTACAAAATGTCGCAAAACTACATGGTGGGAAACTCCTTTCTAAAGAATTTAAAAAAGGTGATGTCTACGCAAAGTTAGAATGGGAAAACAGCGATGGTGAGAAATTTATCGCTCGTCCATATACCGTTTTAAGAGGTGGTCACTGGTGGAACCCATTATATGTCTCAAACACTTGGGATTTTGATAGATTAGCGAAGAAAGATGCGATCTTTGCGGCGTATTGGTATGATTCTCACGAAAAAGATGAAGACCATTGCTACTATATGAACGATAAATATGAGGCATTCATGAAATGAAATTCTTAGGAATCTATTTCACAGGTACTGGCAATAGTAGAAAGACGATGGAGGTTATTAAAGATAATCTCATCATCTTTGGTCATACCTTAGAAATGGTGGATGTCATTTCTGGAGAAGTGAAAGATTTAAAAGATTATGATGCCTTAATTATCACTTATCCGATTTATGGTTTTAATGCTCCAAAACCGATTATTCAATATGTGAAGAAAATACAAAAACTCGAAAATGAAAAACCATGTTTAATTATGAAACAATCTGGTGAGCATTTATTTTGGAATAACGCTTCGAGTTTATATCTCATTTCTTTATTAAAGAAAAGAAACATCAAAGTCACGAATGAATATCATTATTTGATGCCATATTCCTTTATCTTTAGACACACCGATTATATGGCCTATCGCATGTTTAATGTCATGCAAGGACTAATTCCTTTAGACCTAAAAGATTTCTTAGATGGCAAAGAAAGCCATTTAAAGAGATTCTTCCTCGATCGATTCTTCGCCTGGGTCTTGCGTATCCAGTGGTGGGGTGGAAGATTTAATGGTTTATTCTACAAAGTCGAAAAGAACAAATGCGTCAAATGTATGAAATGCGTGAATGATTGCCCAGCGCAGAACATCAAATATGATGCTGAAAAAGGAAAATTCAAATTTGGCTATCAATGTCTAATGTGTCAAAGATGCATTATGTATTGTCCAAGACAAGCTATCAAGGTCGGTATGTTTAACTCTTGGAGAGTAGATGAACCATATACATTTGAAGAGGCTCATTATCAAAAAGAAAGACGTCCTAATTATTGCAAAAAGAATTACAAAAAGTACTTCGAAACAAGTGAAAAGAGGATTAAAGAAAGCAAGGCTTAATGCCTTGCTCTTTTATTTACCTATATAACTTTTTAATAATACGTAATTAACTTCTGGGAAGTGCATGTTCACAACTCTTTGAATGTTGGAGTTGTTCACACCGATGAGTCCGCTGGTGCGGGCGATATTTAATATTCCACGAATACATTCGCATGATGTTTTTAGCTGAGCGTCATCATATGTCACGTGATTATCATCTAAGAAAGGTTTAATAAAATTATAAACACCATCTTGTCCGAGAAGCGCGAACATATCTAGTGGGCCTAAATTATTAAAGGCTTCCATGATTTGATTAACCACAGTTTGATCAAGTGTGAAGAATAGGCCTAATAAATATCCGAGTTTTACCTGATAGTTATTCACAAATCTTTCTCTGGTGTCTAATGATTTATTGGCATCACTTTGTTCTTTTAATAGTTCAGTGAAGATGTATTGAATGTATTCTGCTTCATTGCTATATTTGCCTTCACTCACGACAAAGGAAGGAATAGTGGCGTTTTTATCAAAGTTATAGAGGAGTCTTTCAACTTTATTTGAATAAATATCAACATCTGTGCCACAGCGATATAAATCGTATCCTTCAGGAGCGACATAAGTGATGAGATCCGCACTGTTAATAACATTGAAGACGTTTTGATATTTAACTGCGTTCTCTTGAGTTAAACCTCTTGGAGTTTCAAATGTGTAGATATACATGTTCTCTTGAGCGATATTAATCGCATCATTAGAGATAATCTTTTGTGAAAGGACGTTCGCGACCGCTCCAGCGCGTGAATAACCAGTCAGCCATAATTTGGTATTCTGATATTCAGTATGTGTCTCTAATAAGCCGGAAAGAGTGTTATATATCTTTTCCGCTTGATTATTGAATCCTTCATGGTTACCAGTTTCGCCCATTAAGAGATTATCAGCCCATTCCGCTTTATATTCAAAACCTCTAATTGAGATAGCGAGCATATCAGATCCTTTAATATTCTTATGAGCGATGCTATATCCGATTGTGTGTTCGCCAGGTTCACCAGCGTATTCAGGAGCGACATAGATGGTATCAAATCCGAGAGAAGTGAAGAAGGCGTTCGCACTTTCCTCATAAGTAGCCGCTAAAGCGCTTCCATAGGAAATCATGGCGATATCACCATTAAACTTGTTCGCCGAACCATCAAAATAATCATCGGAATAATCGAATTCAATATCGTAGCCAGTTTCCGCTTTATCTTGGTTAATCAAAGCTTCCATATTAACAATGATGGGAGTTTTTTCTTCTGGCTTTTCGTTCTGCTTTTTACAACCGATTAATAATAATGGTGTGATGAGAAGAGGAATAATGAGTTTACTTTTCATAGCGATATTTTATCACTTCTTAATAGAAGTTATATAGTTTTTGTTTTACAATACTTTATTATGAAAAAAGGTCATGAAATTGCATTTTGGATTGTTATGGGTGTCATCAGTGTTATTGTGACGGCCTTTACATTATTTTATTTTGATTTAGCTAACGGTCCTTTGGTGTTTTTTATCTTGGAGTTATTAGCGATAGGTGCTTTTATTTCTTTAAGAATTTTATTACGCAAAAAGAAATTTGCAATCAGGATGATTCCAACACTCGCTTTTGTTTTAACAACCATCCAACTCATTTCTTTTAGCAGACCAACTGTTGAATCTAAAAGTGCAGCGTATTATAAAAACCCAGCGAAAACCGAAGTTCTTGAACTTCCTGATGGTAAAATTCAAGGTGTTTTATCTAAAGATAAGGCCGTGGAAATATATGCAGGTATACCTTACGCAAAAGCTCCTGTTGGCGATTTAAGATGGAAAGAGCCACAAGATGTTGAACCCTGGGATGGTGTTAGATACTGCGAATATTTCGCTCCTCAAAGTATGCAACCCGCGGATAACGCGATTATGAACACATTAGTGGATATTTATTCTGCGAAAGGTTGGCATCCTAGTTATTTGATGGAACCATTCCAAAACACTTCAGAAGATTCTTTATATTTAAATGTTTGGAGACCGAATAATGATAAAACTAATCTTCCTGTTTTAGTGTTTATCCACGGTGGTTCATTAACTACTGGGAGTAGCGCTTTTGAAGATTATAACGGTGAAGAGATGGCCAAAAAAGATGTCATCATGATCACCATCACTTATCGTTTAGGAGTTTTTGGATATTTCGCTCACCAATCATTAATTGATGAATCAGTTAATCACACAACTGGTAATTATGGCCTTTTAGACCAAATCAAAGCTTTAAAGTGGGTCAATAACAACATCTCTTATTTTGGTGGAGATAAAACCAACATCACAATCGCCGGTGAAAGTGCGGGTTCTTCAAGTGTCTCCGCTTTATGTTCATCTCCACAAGCTGCGGGTTTATTTAAAAGAGCGATCGGAGAATCTTCTTCTGGGGTTTTGAAGAAAGCACCACATACATTTAGAAAAGTAGAAGAAGCTTTAAAAACTGGTGAAGATATCATGAAAGAATTTAAGTGTTCTTCTATAGAAGAATTAAGAAAAATACCCGCCGAAAAATTAGTAAATACGAAATATTCCAATTCTTCAATGAGTATCGGTATCTATCCTTTGGTGAAATCTCCATACGACGTATATAAAGATGGCGAAAATAACGAAGAGGCTTTGCTTAATGGCTATAACGTCATGGAGGCGGATGCCTTTGTCGTTCCTCAATATCTCTTCTCCCCGACAAATAAGAAGAATATCCAAGATAGATTAAATGGTACTTTTGGTGATTATTATGGCCAAATTATCTATGATATCTATCGCCCGAAGATTGAAAAAGATGCCTTCAGTGCTTTTAACGAAATATTCTCCGTCTATTGGTTTATCCAACCCCATCATTCATGGAGCAATATGGCGGTCAATAACGGAACACCGGTTTACCGTTATCAATTTACCAAAGAGAACCATTATCATACCACTTATCACGCCGGTGAGATGATCTATGCCTATGGCAATGTCAAAAAATGTAAATTTAATTGGAGATACAATGATAGCGATTTAGCCTTATCTGAGACCATGCTTTCTTATTGGTCTAATTTTGCAAAAAACGGCAATCCCAATAGCGAAGGTTTACCAACTTGGGATACTTATACCGGAAATGGTGATGGAGTGATGGAACTCGGTAGCCATGTCGGAAAGATTGAAGACCGCTATTTGGATTTGTATCCAGTCCTCGAACAATATATCGAGGCTCAGTTAAATAATTAGTGATTATTTTTAATAAATAAATATAATGTTAGAGAAAGTAGGACTTATATATGTCACGTGCTGATGAAATTTTTATTCAAAATATGAAAGATATTATGGAGAATGGTTTTTCTGATAAAGATTTACCGGTCCGTCCTCATTGGGAAGATGGAACTCCAGCGCATACAATTAAGAAGTTTGGTATTGTTAATGAATACAACTTACAAGAAGAACTTCCGATATTAACCATTAGAAGAACTGCTTTTAAGTCATGTTTAGATGAACTCCTTTGGATTTGGCAAAAGAAATCCAATAATATTCATGATTTACATTCTCATATTTGGGATTCTTGGGCTGATGAAAATGGTAGTATCGGTAAAGCATATGGCTACCAACTTGCGAAAAAAGCTATCTATCCAGAAGGTGAATTCGACCAAGTTGATCGCGTTCTTTATGATTTAAAACACAATCCACAAAGCAGAAGAATCATGACTAACATTTATAATTTTGAAGATCTTCATGAAATGAATTTATATCCATGCGCTTATTCCATGACCTTCAATGTCAGTGGTGATACTCTTAACGGCATCTTAAATCAAAGAAGCAATGATATGTTAACTGCGAATAACTGGAATGTTTTGCAATACGCATTGCTTATTATGATGTTTGCTCAAGTCAGTGGTCTTAAACCAGGCAAGCTCATCCACGTTATCGCAGACGCCCATATTTATGACAGACATATTGATTTGGTTAAAGAAGTGATCGCTAAACCACAACACAAAGCGCCTACTTTGAAAATCAATCCAAATATTAAAAACTTCTATGATTTCAAAGTCGAAGATTTTGAACTTATCGACTATGAATATGAGAAGTTAGATAAGAAGATTCCGGTGGCTATCTAATATGATTATTTCCATTTTAAATTGCGATAAAGAATACGGAATTGGCAAGAAAAACGGTCTTCTTTTCTCTTTGAAAGAAGATATGTCTTTCTTTAGAAAAACCACACTTAACCACGTCGTGGCGATGGGTGAGAATACTTTGCTATCTTTCCCGGGAAGCAAACCCTTAAAGAATAGAACTAATATCGTTTTATCTCAGGATCCTTCACATAACTATGAAGGTGTTATTAACGTTCACACCTTTGAAGAATTCTTAAAAGTGATTAATGATTATTCAAAGAACGAAGATGTTTACATCATCGGTGGTGCTTCTATTTATAGACAAACTCTTGAATATGTTGATTATGTCTATTTGACAAAAGTGGACGCTATCGGTGGTGCCGAAGTGTTTTTCGTGAACATCGATGCTGACGAAAGATTTGAACTTGTGAATGAAAGTGAAGAAGTTCAAGATGGTGATTACAAAATTAAATTTGTCACCTATCGAAATATTAAGAAAACAACAATTAAATAAAGGAGGTAATATATGGAAAGTGAAAAACGCCCAGAATATATGATTGAGACGTTCGACTTAACAAAGGTTTATCACAAAAAAGCCGCGGTCGATCACGTCAATATGCACATTCCTTATGGAGTTATTTATGGGTTTGTTGGCGAAAATGGTAGTGGTAAAACCACAATCATGCGTTTATTAACCGGATTAGCCGAACCTTCAAAAGGAAGTTTTACTTTATTTGGTGTTCCTAACAAGCACAAAAAGATTTACGAAATGCGCAAAAACATGTCAGCAATCGTCGAAGTCACATCTTTAGTTCCGGCCATGACCGCGCTTGACAACATTAAATATCAAGAACTTTATTTAGGTGTCAAATTAACCCCAGAAGAAAGAAAAAGCTTATTAGAAAAAGTTCATTTAGAAAAAGTTGGCAATAAAAAAGTCAAAGACTTTTCTCTTGGTATGAGACAAAGACTTGGCATTGCATTAGCGTTAATGAACAAACCAAAACTAATGCTATTAGACGAACCGATGAATGGCTTAGACCCTCAAGGTATTGCCGAACTTAGAGACTTACTTATTGAACTCAATCAAAAAGAAGGTATTACTGTTTTAATTTCTTCTCATATTTTGTCTGAACTTGAAAAGATTGCTTCTTTCTATGGTTTTATCTCTCATGGCAAACTCATCGAAGAAATTACTGTTGATGATTTGCAGAGAAAATGCCGTAAATCTCTTACTCTTAAAGTGGAGAATCCTAACGATGTCGAAAAAGTTCTCAAGTCATTGAAATTAAGTGACTATAACATCTTCCCGAATGGCGATGTGAAAATCTACGATGATGTTGAAATCGGTTCATTAGTCAGCAGTTTACATAGTAAAAAGGTCAAAATTCTCGCGATTAACTCCTCAGAAGAAAATGTCGAAGATTATTATTTACATCTCGTTAAAGCTTATGAAGATGAGCAAAGAGAAAAAGAAATGAAAGTCGAGAAGAAGGAGGAAGCAAAATAATGGGAAATTTATTTAGAGCGTTCCTCTTTAGACTTAAGAGAGACTTAACATTTAGAATCACTTTGATTATTGGCGGCGCTTTAGCGATTGTTATTACTTTGATTTATTTCGCTATTGATCTTAGCATTTCTGAAATCGCTGATGGTGCGGATAATTTAGACCATATGTTCTGCAATGGTCAAAGTATGCTTATCAATTCCGTTTCTCCAGCGCAAAACTTTGGTTTAGCAATACCAATTAACTTGATAACATTTACCGTTTTAGAATTTACACAAGGTACGATTAGAAACAAGATTATTACCGGTAATTCCAAAGGAAAGATTTATTTCGGTTTATTATTCAGCGGTTTAGTTTTCACCATTTTATTAATCGTTACTTATGTCGGATTATGTGTTGGCATCGGTTCAATTATCGGTGGATTTGACGCACACGGAACTATTTTAGCAGGCTTATCAGCCTCGCAAATTACCCCTGAATTCATTTGGAAATTCATCGTTTTAGTTGTTCTTGTTTACGTTCTTATTGCCTGCGTTACCATCTTCTTTGCAACATTGTTTAGAAGTATTGGTCCTTCCATTCCTGTGGTTATCATTCTCATTATCATGTGTTATTTCTCTGCCACAGTTGTGGGATCGTTAGGAATGATTGAAGACCTCTCTGATATCTTCAAGAATCTCGCAAAGATTATGATGTATGTCAATCCGCTTTATTCTTTAAGCGCTTATGATACAGTTTCTACAGCAGAAGGAAGCTTATTAACCATCACTAACCAAGCGTTCATCTCACAAATTATTAATAACGCTGTTTACATTGCAGCATTCACCATTGGTGGATGGCTCATCTTTAGAAAGAGAGACGTTAAATAATGACTTAAAAGCCCACAATAAAATGTGGGTTTTCTTTTAGAAATAAAACTTGAAAACCTTAGTCGGTTTTGTTTTAATGTTCTGTGTCAGTTGATATACCTTAAATGAGTTCGATACTGACATTAGTGGAGAGTTATGTGCGAATTAAGTTTCGAATCGCTCTCTTTTTTATTCTTAAAAACACTTGATAGTTTTAAATCGTTTTGTTTAAATAATTGTAGTCAGCTGATACGCGGGTCGAAAGACGGGAGCTCTGACGCTGATAATAATACTGGTGATTTGCTGAAATAGTGCTTTGCAGCCAGTTTTTTTATTTTATTTTTCTCCTTTTCAATCTTTTGATAATTCTTTTATCGTTTGGATGAAATTTCCATTTTAATGTTAGAAAAATATAAAAATGAGAACGATTATCATTTTATATTGATTATTTAAATTAAATAACTATAATTGATAATCGCAATGAAATATAACACTAAACACAGAAATGAAATTATTAAATATCTCAAAAAGAATGAAGATAAACATCTCACCATTCAAGAGATTAAAGAAGAGCTTAAGGGTAAGATTCCTCAAGCTACTTTATATCGTCTTATGGATTCCTTAGAACAAGAAGGAGTGGTGAGAAAGTATATCATAGGTCCAAGCTTTGCTTGTTGCTATCAATACGCTGATTGTCATCATGAGTATGAACATTTTCATTTAGTGTGTCAAAAGTGCGGTAAACTCATCCATTTAGAATGTGATGAAGTAGAACATCTTGTAAACCATATTAAAGATGATCACGGCTTTGCCGTTGATGTCACTAAGGTTAATCTCTATGGTCTCTGTGAAGATTGCCAAAAGGAGAATAAATAATGACCTGGGAATTAGTACTTGATATCTTTTTAGACTCGCTTAAAGACAGCGCATTAGTGTTTGCCTTTGTTTTTATCATTCATATCATTCTTTCTTTTGTGGAAAATAAGTTAGCCAATTTCTTAGTGAAAAGAAGAAAAACCAGCACCTTATTCGGTTCCTTATTTGGACTAGTTCCACAATGTGGCACAAGTGTTATGGGTGCAGATTTATATATTAAAAAATATATAAGTATAGGTACTTTAGTGGCGATATTCTTGTCATGTAGTGATGAAGCCTTAATCGCTATATTAGCGTCCGCTAAACCAGATAAGATGCTGATGGTGTTGCCGCTTATCGGTCTTAAATTCTTAATCGGTTTCTGTTTTGGTTTGATTACTGATTTAATATTTAGAAAACAAGAATTAGAATCGCCAGAAGAAGTCGTGGATGAAGAGACTTGCGACCATCATCATAGTCACGATAATAAGTGGCATAAACATTTAATTCATCCTTTATTACATTCTTTAGAAATATTTGGATATGTATTTGCGATTAATTTTACGTTAGGAATCATTATTGGATTTGTCGGAGAAGAGAACTTCGCAAACTTTTTAATGATGAATAAATACTTATCTCCTCTATTTGCATCAATTATTGGTTTAATTCCTAACTGCGCATCTAGTTTTGTTCTCAGTGAATTATTTATCGAAGGCAATCTCTCCTTTGGAGCGTTGCTCGCTGGATTACTAGTCAACGCTGGTTTAGGAATGATGATGTTATTTAGAAATAGGAAGACCGCGAAGAATATCTTATGGATTATTCTCATCTGTTTCACTGTAGCGGTAACTATGGGATACATCACCTGCTTAATCGTGGGATTCTAAATATAAAGAAAAGGTGCCAATTGGCACCTTCTTTTAATCTTTGATTAAATTATTTGGCTTTACCTTGGTTGGCAACCGCTTCCATTTGTTTTCTGAGTTCTTCTTCATCCATCAAATAGTAGTGTTTGACAGCCTTCATATTGTCATCGAATTCATACACGAGTGGGACACCGGTAGGAATGTTAACACCGACGATTTCATCATCTGGCATATTGTCGAAGTATTTGACTAACGCTCTTAAGGAGTTACCGTGAGCAACAACTAAGACTCTCTTGCCGGCCTCCATTTCTGGCTTGATGACTTCTTCAAAATATGGAACAGCACGTTTGACAGTTAATTCTAAGGATTCATTAAGTGGTAAATCTTTAGGATCGACATCTCTGAATTGAGCTTGTAAAGCTGGGTTACGTGGATCATCTTTTTCTAAGGCTGGTGGTGGGCAGTCATAAGAACGACGCCAAATCTTCACTTGTTCTTCACCATACTTAGCAGCGGTTTCCGCTTTGTTTAATCCTTGAAGCGCACCGTAGTGACGTTCATTAAGTCTCCAAGACTTATAAACTGGTAACCATTCTCTATCTAGTTCAAAGAGAACGTTGTTCATT
>JAEEGL015359134.1_pt1 | contig 13771 bp, 12 predicted proteins | sample 9134231 | NCBI WGS metagenome assembly JAEEGL01 (sample SAMN16246548, study PRJNA631951) | gut metagenome | biome: gut microbiome; feature: rumen; material: fiber-attached | host: Bos | place: Iran: Karaj | collected 2018-10 | reverse complement strand
GTGGGGCCTGCTGCCGCTGAACCTGTAGAAGAACCCTCCCCATCCTTCGAGGCGGGCGGCGGTGGCGACATTGCCGTCATTCAGGTTGGCGAGCGCCATGCCGCCCCATGTCGTAAGGGTGCCCGAGTTGGACCATGTGCCATTGGCCGTTGTCGCCACGTTCTCGACCTTGCGGAAGGAGACGGCGGCGGACTCCGCGCTCTCCCCGCCCGCGTCGACGGCCGTCACCGTGTAGAGGTAGGACTGGCCGACCGTTGCGCCGGTGTCGGTGAAGGTCGTCGTGGGAGCGGCGACCGTGCCCGCGAGCGTCGGTGTCTCGTTCGCCGCGATGCGGCGGTAGACGTTGTAGCCCGTCGGCGAGCCGGCGGGGGCAGTCCAGGAAATTTGCGCGGAGCAGTCGATGTTGCAAGAGGCTTGCGTGTAGTTGATCGCCGCGACGGCAAGGCCTGCCGGGGCATCGATTGCGAGCGCAGTGTTCGGGGTGAGCAGTGCTGAGGCCGCAATTGTAGCGGCAGCGACTGGAAGAACCGCCATTCTGGCGGCGGCTTCAAATGCCGTTCCCATGGTCTTGTAGTTCATATTGCTCCTGTCTCCGAAGGATGTGTGTGCTACGACGGTCTGGCCTCGTGCGAGGACCCATCGCGCCGTGATGCAACCGATTATACTCCGTTCATCGTGGCTGTATGCGAACTTTTTGAAAAAGAATTTCGCTCGTCCATGTTATCTGATCAGCACGCCCCAAATTCAATCATTCTTCAATGTTGACATTTGTTCGCAGCCTGTGGCATAATGTTTGCGTCGTTTGACGGGGCTTCGGCAGTGTCTGACGGCATGACGATTCTTATTAGCTCCTTCATCATGGGTAGAACATCTTACATTAAGAACAAACGGGAACTCGAATTCGCCGTGTATTGTATTGAAAACGTCGCTGCCGCTTTGGGCAAGACATCAAGCGACGTCTATCGGAAATTGTCAGGAGACAATGGCATTCTGGCACAATATGTTGTCCCAAGTTACGATGTGCTTCATACGCAGGGCAAAGACTACATTGTCAACGACATTTGCGAAGTCATGGCTAAAAGGGGTGTGACTTTATGACCGTTTATCATGGCGGTGCGCAAATAGTCGCCAATCCTGATCTGCTGCATTCACGCAAGGCTGTGGATTTCGGAGCCGGATTCTATGTGACGCCAATACTTGAGCAGGCTAGAAGGTGGTGCGAAAAGCGTAAAAGGGCTACTGGGGAGGCCGCCATATCCCGATATGTTTTCACTGAGACTGACGCATCTAGGTTGAAAGTTCTTCGTTTTCGAGCCTATTCGGAGGAGTGGCTCGATTTCATAGTTAATTGCAGGGGTCTTCAAGACGATTCGGATTGGGACATTGTAATTGGCGGAGTTGCCAACGACAAAGTATTCGATACGCTTGAAGCGTATTTTGACGGTTTTGCAACAAAGGCGCAGACTATAGGCAAACTCCAAATGGCCACGCCTAATCTGCAAATCTGCTTTAGGACGGAAGCCGCACTTCAGACTATACGTTTCATCGGAGGGGAAATGGTATGACTGCGAACAAGAACCTGTTGCGCATGAAATTCGCCCACGTTATTGAGGCATATGCGTCTTTAGCAAGGTGTTCTCTAGACGAAGCTCTAGATGTTTTCTACAAATCCAAAACATACGAATTGATGCGTGACGGTATCTCAGACATGCACTGCATGAGCGAAACGTATCTCGCTGAAGAACTGCTAGACGAACAAAGGAATGCAAAAAAGCAAAGTTAGCTGCTACCTCTTTCGCCGCCCACTGGGCGGCGTTTTGTTTTCCCCTTGACGTGGTTACTGTCTTGCCTTGCGCCAGTCGCGCATGGACGTGTGGAAGCGCGCGCGGAAATGCTTCTGGAGCACCCGTTCCGAGCTGAAGCCGCTGAAATCGGCGATGGCGGAAATCGGAAACTCGGGCTGGGCAAGCAGTTCAAGAACGCGCTGCAGCCTGACATGGATGATTTCGTCGAGCGGCGAATGGCCCATTGCCTCGCGGAAACGCAAGTCGAAGAGCTGGCGCGTCCCCCGAAAGCGCCCCGCCAGATTTGCCGCGGTCAGGCCGTCGCATGCCTCGCGGCGGATCATCTCGACGGCCTCCAGAATGCGCGGCTCCCGCCGCCCATAGCCCCGCGTCGACTTGCGCCTGTCAACGAGCAGCGGGGGAAAGGTTGACGTGCCCCCTGCCTTTTCCGCCACAAAGGACGCATAGTTCGCAAAGATTTCATCTTTTGCCTTTGCGCTCTTTGCGTTCTTTGCGGCAAAAAGACCCTCCAGTGTCTTGGCGGCAATGTAACCCGCTAGTTCGAAATCGAGGCGGACGGTCGAGATGGTCTCCGCCAGTTCCCTGTCCCAGGGTGGCGGGTCGTCGCCGTCGGCGCCGACGAGCGTCAGGGAGTGCGGAAAGGAACGCCCTGCGGCGGCCATCGCTTCGGCGGCGGCAATTGCGAAGAGATCGTTCACGGCGAAGACCGCGCAGCGGTGCGGCAGCGCGGCGACCCAGGGAACCATGCGCCTCACGCACTCGTCGAATTCGTCCTCGTGCTCAAAGGGGAATTGCGCGACGTCGCAATCGGCGCCGGCCTTGCGGCAGCATTCACGGAAGACCTCGATCCGCTCGCGCGCCCAGCGCCGGTCCCGGACGCAGGACACGACGGCATAGGCCGGCGGACGGGTTGAGGACAATTCCTCGAAAGCCATCCGGCCCACGGCCGCGTTGTCGCACGTGATGCCGTGCGCGCTGCGCCATCGCGGGCCGTCCGGCGGTTCGAAGTAAACTACGGGAGTTCGTCCGAAAAGCGGCGGCCGCAGCGCCGTCTCGGGACACCAGCATTCCGCCGCGCAGCCGATCGGGCGCAGACGCGCGAGGGCCTCGCGCAGCGCCGCCGGGGTGCAGTCCCTGTGCTCCAGCGTTTCCACGCGCCAGTTGCGGGCGGCGGCGTAGCGGCGCAGCCCATCCAGCCGCCTCCGGTCGATTCCCGAATGCAGACTGCAATCGACGTAGAGGATCGTCGGGACGGGGGTCATGGTTGTCCGCGCGCAAAGGCGATTTCGAATTTTGCGGTTCCGGCGGGTACTTCGATGTCGAGGAAGAAGACCATCCGCGTATTGCCGCTGCCCTGCATGCGACCATGCGGCTCCATGGGTTCGGTGTGCACTGAGGCCTCGAGCGCAGGGTCGAAGGTGGCCCTGAAGGCGCCGAAGCGCGCCTCTCCCGGCCCGGTGATTTCCGCTTTTGCGTAACCGACGAAGCGCTCGGTTACGGACAGAGGCTCGCCGTTGAAGGCGAAGGTGTCCGTGACGCTGGCCGTACCGTCCTCGGGGCGGACATGGAATGTGCGGCGAAGCGAGGCGAGGGCGTCGAATCCGTAGGCGCCAGCGATGTCGCCGGAGAAGACGACCTCGCCGGCCTCTTCGCGGAAGATAACGTCCGTCGCGTGGAATCGTCCGCCGTCCTTTTGCAGTGCACCGCCGACGATTGGTACGCTGTGTCCCTGCGACCCGTTGCAGAGGATCGTGTAGCGTTCAGGAGAAAAATACTGTCTTGTGTACCTGCCCGAACCAAGATCCATCGGCCCTTCTTCGTCGCCGTCGACTAGCAGGAAGGAACCGATGTCGTTGTGGTTGTGGGGTGCCCCGTTGTTGCCGAAGAGCGCCGCGAATGCGAAGGGGGCGTGACGGACGACGAGCCACTGGGCGTCGGACAAGTAAGTCGTGATGTCGGGAAGGGGATCGGCCGGACGGTCGGGATTGTTCCAGAGAAGGTTGCGCAGCAACATCGCGGGCTTGGCGCTGGGCATCGTGGCGGCGGGGCGGGAGAAATCCGTCGGGCACAGGCGGACGGCGTCGCCGTAGTGGCGGTGCAGAATTGTTGTGGCGGCGCTGCCGGCCGAATAGAAGCGGGAGCCGTCGGCGAAGCTGATGGTGCGCGACGGGGAAAGGGCGACGGACTGCGGGAAGAGTGCGATGCGACGTGCCCGGGGATCGTCGAAAAGGTCGACAGCCCCGTCCGTGTACTGGTGGACGAAGTCCGCGAAGAGGGTGAAGAAACCGAAGCCGTACTCCCAGTAGCCCACGCCTTCAAGGCAGGTGCCGTCGGGCGGGAACGAAGTGAGGAAGGCATCCATTGTAGCGAGAATGCGGGCGAGCGCCGCGCGGCGGCGCGAAGGGACGGTCTCCTCGTAGAGGAAGGTGATGCCGACGGAGCCGGCGCAGACAGCGCCCCAGTTGTTCGTACCCTGCTCCCACCATTCGTGGGGGTAGTCTCCGAGGAAGCTGTCTAGAATGCGACGCTTGATTTCGGCGCGGCAACGCGTGATGACGCGCGAATCGAGGCGGTCGCCAAGGAGGTGGAGCACCTCCGCGATGTACAGCCCGGTTTCCGAGGCGAAGAGATCGAGCGTGACAGGAATGGGGCGCTTGAGGAAGAAGTGCGCCGGGACGGCCCAGGAATATTCGTCGCACATTGCCCAGAGAAGGTCGTGGAGGGCGGTGAGGAGCGAGCCGTCAGTATCACGTCCCGCGAGAATGGAGACTTCAAGATCCGTAAGGGCCTTGCGCCGCGCGAAGTACGGGGTCTCGAAGAGGGCGCGGTCTCCCGTGTCCACGAAAAGACGTAAAAGCGACCAGGGGAGAGCCGGGATTGGCTCCGCGAGCGCGGCGCGGGCGCGTTGCTCTGAGGCGTCGACGGCAGCGATGCTCCGCGCGAATGGTGACGTCGCCTTGAGATCGGGGAGGATTCTCGCGGCATCGCCGCGGTCGATCGAATTCAGGATCGCATCGATATTCATGGGGGAACGAGGGTCAGGGGTCAGGGTTTCGGCCCGAGGTTGGACTCGAGGGTGGAGAGGTCGGCGGGGGAGAGGCCGGCGCGCAACAGGTAGTCGCGGGAAGCGGCGCGAAGGTCCGCACCTTCCAGACTTTTCAGTCGGAAGGCGCGGCAGAGAATGCCTACAAAGACTTCACGGCTGAGCAGACCTTCCAACGAGTCGGGGGGGTATCCGTAGTAGTTGGAGAAGGTTTTAAGATAATCGGCGGCTGCTTCGTCCACCGTCGCACCGAACAACAGCTCTAGAACGGCGCAGGCGAAGCCCGTGCGGTCTTTGCCTTCCTTGCAGTGGAGAAGACAGGGCGTGGCGTTTGTCGCGATAAAGCGGAAGGAGTCTGCGATACCGGCCGCGAAATCCGGTGCCGCCACGTCTATGCCCATGGGGCGGAAAAGCGTCGCGCAGGTTGAGGCATGCGAGCCGCTCCAGCCTGGGAGCGTAAGCGCCTCTTCACTTGAATTGACCATGTTGACGACGGTGCGGATACCTACGGTCTTCGCCGCGGCATCGGCAAAGGCCGCGCGGCCAAGCACTGGGTCGATAGGCGAGGAGCTTCTGTAAATGATGCCTGTTGCCAGGTCGGGTGCATTTACGGCGCGGAAGTTGGCGAACTCGGCGTCCGTGAGTTTCGGGTAGTCGCTTCGCACGTTTGTGCGAATCGGCTCAGACGCTGAGGTGGTGGCAACCTCCCCCTTTTTTACGAGGCGGATTATCACTGGCAACGGGAATGAAAGATCCGCAGCGGGCTTCCACACATTCAGCTCGCCTCCGGCCGTTGTCAGGCGGTGCGCAATGCCGAGACGCGTTGCGGCGTCACCATAGAAAATCGTTGTGAAAAGGGGTCGCGCGGGTTCGGGTGACGCCACGAGTGCGAATTCGCCCGGGGCGACGTGGCGGTAGTTGGCAACCACGGGCATGGAGACTTCATTCCCGGCGAGTGCGACTGAAACGGTGTCTGACACAGAAAAGCCGTTGGTGAGGAATGTGCCGGAGGTGATGTCGAAGTGGAGTCCGCCGTATTTGTCGATGCGTTCCGGGCCAGAGAGCGTTGTGACAACCTCCGGCATCGGCGGGAGTGTTTGACAGGCGGTGAAGAGAAATCCGCAGAGGATGGCCATCACAGCCAATCGATATCTCCTATCTCTCATCTCCTATCTCCTATCTCCTCGTGGTCCGGCCTGCCGGGCCACGATGATGAGCGTTCCCGGGATGGCGGCGAGTTCGCCTTCGGTGTTGGCCCAGTCGACATTTGTGTAAGGTGGTTTGGCCTTCGAGCCGTCGGGAAGAATCTCGTCAAGTTCGGCCGGTTCCTCGATTGCGACGACATCCAATCCGGCGTCACGCATCCAGCGGAACCACGAGGAAACGGGATAGGCGCGTGAAATGACCTCAATGCGGCCGTTCTTACGGCGGATGTCGTCGGGCGGGTTGAAGTAGTTGCGCAGGAAGAGTCCCATGCCGTCGGGGTTGCCCTTTGCGTCGACGCCCTCGACCCAATCGCCGTTGTAGAGCGGATGGACCGTTGAGATGACAAGTGTGCCGCCGGGGCGGAGCGCGTTTGCGGCGCGAATGATGACGCCGGCGGGGTCGTCTGCGAACTCCATCGCGTGGGAGGAATGAATTAGGTCGTACGGACCTTTGAAGCAGGTGGGCCAGCGATCGAGTTCGCCCTTGGCAAAGGAAATTTTCACCCCTTCGCGGTCGGCGAGTGTTTGAGCATGTTTCAGCTGTTCGGCCGAAATGTCGAAGGCGTCGCAGGAAAGGCCGCACTTCGCGAGCCAGACGCTGTTCTGTCCGCCACCGCAGCCGAGTTCAAGCGCGTGCAAGCCTGGACCGAGAGGCGGCAAGAGGCGCAGGCGGCTTTCACCGGGAATTTGCGGGCCATAGTGAAAGTCGTCAGTTGAGATTTCCATGACGCGCTGGTAGCGGGCGGAGAGGCCGTCCCAGTAGGCGCGTTGCATCGGCTCCATTGATTGTCTAGATGTTTTCAAGCAAGTCGTGAAGCTGCAAAAGTGTCATTAAACGTGCGTCAAGCGAGTGGCCGGCGCGGTAGGAGATGGCCGTTCCGACGAAACGCCCGGGAAGGAGCGCGATGGCGGCGAGAAGGTCGAGCGTGGCGCGGTGCCAGACGGCCTCGTAGTTCCGTCCGTCGAGATCGAATTGCGGTAGCGGCGAATTGACATAGCGACGGCGGCCATGGATGAGAATGTTGCGTTTCGTGTAGCCTAGGTGGCGCATGTCCGCGAAGAAGACGCCCACCGTCTTCGCGAGCAGCATCTGCGTCTGAGTGGCGTTGGTACGTGCGCCGGCGCCGTGGACGAAGTTGTCGCGCGTGACGTCGAATACGATCCTCTGCTGGCCGAGAATGCTACGCCAGTCGATGGCCACATCCATCGTCAGCTTTCGCTGTCCCTTGTCCGCCGGAAGGAGGGTGACGAAGTCGCCGCGTCCGCCGCCAATGGTGACAGGCTCCTTCACAGTGATGACCGGGGCGTCGCCGCCAGACGGCGACGGAACAATTCCCGCACGGTCGAAGGCTTCGACGAGATCGAGGCTGCTGCGGTCGAAGAGAGGGGGGTCGCCGTTGTCGGTCTCGATGAGGAGGTCGTCGACGCCGAGTCCCTGGCGAAGGGCGATGATGTGTTCGGCCATGCGGAGGTAGTTGTGGGGCGAGCCGCTGCGGAGCACGATATTCCGCGTGGCGGTCCAGACACTGCCCGGACAGACCTCAACGGGCAGCTGCTCGGTTTGGTCGGTACGCTTGATCCACCAGCCCGGGCGCGACGAGGGGCGGAAGGTTAGGGTGCGCTTGGCCTTGCCATAGAAGGTGCCAGGACCCGTTACGGAGACGGAGTCGCCAAGGGTGGTGCGCTTCGGGAGAAAGCCGGCGTCATCGCCTTCGACGACACGGCGGTCGTCGATTTTTTGGCCAGCCCATTTGCCGACGGCCGTTTCAATGGCGCCTTTGTCGCCGGCAACGATTCTGCCTATTTCGTACATGGGGAGTTGGAGTTGTGAGTTAGAGTTCGAGTTTCTGTTCCGAGTTGTGAGTTCGAGTTGAACGGTTAAACGGACAAACGGTTGAACGGTTAAACGGAACCGAGGGCCATGCGGTCGAGCCAGTAGGCGAGGACGGTGGATTCGGGGAGGGTCTTGTCGGCCTGGCGGGCGATGTCTTCGGCGTATCCGATGTTGGAAAGCGCCTGGGAAAGGGTAATGTTCTGGGCACGGGCGCGGAGGGTGTCAACGTATTCGGGGTAGTGGAGCGAGGCCTCGTCGCCACCTGCGCGGAGAATGAGCAGGTCGCGGAACCAGCGCTGGAGAGCGATCATGAAAAGGGCGCGGTATTCGCGATAGCGGGCGCTGACCCGCGCCTCGATTTCGTTCTTGTCCTGGTCGAGTTCTTCCGATTCCGCATCGATTTCGCCTTTGATTTCGTCCTCGACCGAGTCCCTGACGGCATTCATGACGGAAGTGAGCTTTGCGGCGAGGGCGGCGGCGGCCAGGGGGCCGGAACTTCGTGTACCGGCAAGGGCAGCCAGAATCTGGCTACGGTACGGCTCGGGGAGTTCGGCCGACTGCTCGGCGATGTCGATGCGCTGGCAGCGCGAGCGGATTGTCGGCAGAAGCTGCTGCGGGGCGTCGGTCAACAGGAGGATGAGCGTTTGGGCGGGTGGTTCCTCAAGCACCTTGAGAAAGGCGTTGGCGGCGGCCTCGTTTAGGCGGTCTGCGCCGGCGATGACGGCGACCTTCCAGCCACCGGAGAAGGAAGTTTCGCCAAGCCAGGGGAGCAAGTAGGGCGGCGGCATGGAGTTGCCGGGACTGTCGCGGAGCTGGTCGACGGAAATGACGCGCGACTTTTTCATCGGATAGACCCAGAGCGTGTCGCACCAGGTCTTGGCGGCAATTTGGCGGCAGACGTCGCACTTGCCGCACGGTGCGTTGGCCTCGTGGCAGGAAAGCTTCTGCGCCATGTGCATGGCGAGTTCGGCCGCGCCGCCGCGCGGGGAGCCGACCACTAGGTACGCATGGGCGAGGTGGCCGGCGTCGGCCGCCCGTGTCAGCATTTCCCTTGCTTCTGAAAGCAGCATGTTTCTTGTAGGATTAGAATCCCAACAAACCGGTTGAATATGTGAGGGGTTTGCGCCCTTGGGCGCGAAGTTCTTCCGCGTATGCCTTGCGGACATCCTTGTCGATGCGCGAGAAGGCTTCCTTCGCTTCGGTGACGGCACGTTGCGCCCTGTCATAGTCATTTTCAGCCGAATTAAGCAGGTTTTCGGCGAAAATGATACCAGCGCGCGCAGCATCGTTTTGCACACTTGTGCTTCTCTTGTCGCTTCGCACTTTTTTGTATTTGGCGCGAGCCGCAGCCAAAGCCCGGTTCGCTTCCAAAACCTTGGTACTTGCTGCATTGAAGGCGCCAACCGCCGTTGAGTACGCCGCGGCGTATTTTGCGGACAGCTCCTTGCCTCGCAATTCCAGCAATGCCTTTTCAGACGCTATCGCCTTTGTCTCCTCGGCTGCTGCTGCCTTGCGCTCGGTCTCCGCCTTTTCCTCTGCTTCGGCGCGGGCCTGGCGCTCGGCGTCGTCCCTGGCCTTCTTTTCCTCTTCGGCCTTGGCCTTGGCTTCGGCACGTGCCTTGCGTTCGGCGTCGTCCCTGGCCTTCTTTTCCTCTTCGGCCTTGGCTTCGGCTTCGGCGCGGGCTTTGCGTTCGGCCTCTGCCTGGGCCTTTGATATGGCCTTCTCGATCTTTGAAACCTGCTTCTGCACAGCGGAAATGGATTTCTTTGCTGCGTCAACGGAATGTCTGGCTTCGGCAACGTCCTTCTTGTATTTTGAAACAAGGTCTTCCCGCATATTGTCCTTGGCCCATGCAAGATTCGTTTCCGCTTCCTTTAGCTCGCCATCGGCCTTGGCCTTGACTTCCAAGGCGATGACAAGATCCTTCCGGGCGGCCTCAAGTTCCGCTTCGTTGGAGGATTCCATCTTTGGCGCCACTGGATCCTGTGCAGTTTCCCTATCCGTCGGTGCACCAACGGCCAGCGCCGCCACGAGGCAGATGTTAAAGAAGATGAAAAGGATTTTCCTCATAATTGATTCAAATATTATGCCTGCATTCAACGCAATCCGCAAGTGTAATTCGGCCTAGAGAAGACGCTCGCCGTCATCGCGGCGGATGTAGGGGGTGATCGAGTTCACCTTGCATGTCGAGCGTTCGAAGTCAATGATGACGCCCTGAAGGACAGCCGGGCCGTGCGCAACCTCGAACCGGGCGGGAATGCCGGTCGTGAACTTTTGGAGGACTGGCGCCAGTTCGCGTCCAATGACGGAGTCGATGGGGCCGGTCATGCCGAGGTCGGTGATATAGGCCGTGCCCTTTGGCAGGAGTTGCGCGTCGTTTGTGGGGACGTGCGTATGCGTGCCGGCGACAGCCGTGACGCGTCCGTCGAGATAGCGTCCCAGCGCGATTTTCTCGGAGGTTGCCTCGGCGTGGATCTCGACGAAGACAGGGCCGTTGTTCGCCGGCAGCTTCTTCAGAATCGCGTCGCATGTCAGAAAGGGGCAGTCGGCGGGCTGCATGAAGATGCGCCCGAGGACGGAGATGACGGTGACGGGGCAAAGCGGCGTCTGCACCGTGACATACCCGACGCCCGGATTGGAGGCGGGAAGGTTCGCGGGACGCAGGACGCGGTGTTCCCGGGGCAGGAACTGGGGTGTGTCCTTTTGGTTCCAGACATGGTCGCCGAGGGTGAGGACATCAGCCCCGGCGTCGAGCAGCTCTTTGGCCAAAGCCTCCGTGATACCGCTTCCGGCAGCCGCGTTTTCGGCGTTGCAGACGACGGCCTGAACTTCGTTGCGAGCCTTTAGCTCGTGAACGACATTCTTGAAGATTCGTCGGCCAGGACTGCCGACGATGTCGCCTGTCCAAAGAAGTCTCAAGTCCTAAGTTCCTGAGTTTCTAGGTTCCTGAGTTTCTAGGTTTCCAGCAAAAACATTTAAATCGCGGTTAGACGATTTTGTTTTTTGCTTCGTTGACGCGGAGCTTCCGCCCCTGCACTTCGGCGTCGTGGAGGGCCTTTATGGCGGCCTCGGCTTCGGGTCGGTTCGGCATCTCGATGAAGCCGAAGCCCTTTGACTTGTGGTTGAAGTGGTTGGTGATGATTCGCGCAGAGAGAACCTTGCCGTACTTTTCGAATTCTTTGCGGAGTTGCTCCTCGTCGGTGTCGTAACTCAGGTTGCCGACATAGATTTCAACGACGCCGTCGGCGGATGGCCGGTGCTTCGGCTTTGAGCCGAGCACCTTGTAGCGGCCACGCCACGCGCCGGCGAGGTAGCCGACGCAGAGGCCGATGAGAGTTCCAACGATGAACTCGCTCTGCGTGGTGAAGGAAGCGATCTCGCCTCCGGTTTCGGATAGGAATGATGCAATGATCATGGGTTCTTCTCCTGCCGGCTCCGCCGGCTTCTGTCTGGTATGGGACTCTCTTGCACTACCGGGTTTCGAGGAAGCCCTGCAGCTTGCGCATGCGGGTCGGATGGCGGAGCTTTCGAAGCGCCTTCGCCTCAATCTGCCTGATGCGTTCGCGTGTCACGTTGAACTGCTTGCCGACCTCCTCGAGGGTGCGCGAGTAGCCGTCGGTGAGACCAAAGCGGAAGTCAAGGACCTGCCGCTCGCGGTCGGTGAGCGTTGAGAGTACCTCCTGGAGCCGCTCCTTGAGCATGATGTAGGCTGCGGTTTCGGAGGGGTTCTCGGCCGTGACGTCCTGCAGGAAGTCACCGAACTGGGCGTCGTCGCCGTCGCCAACCGGGTTCTGGAGCGAAATCGGATGCTGCGCCATGCGGAAAGCGGAGCGGACGCTTTCGACAGGCACCTTCATCTCCTCCGCAATCTCCTCCATCGTGGGGTCGCCGCGTCCAAGTTCCTGCACGAGCTTCTTCTGGACGCGCTGGAGCTTGTTGATGCGCTCGATCATGTGGACGGGAATGCGGATGGTCCGCGCCTGGTCGGCAATCGCCCGCGTTGCGGCTTGGCGAATCCACCAGGTCGCGTATGTGCTGAACTTGTAGCCACGGGTGTACTCGAACTTCTCGACGGCCTTCATCAGACCGGTGTTGCCTTCCTGGATGAGGTCGAGGAAGGAAAGCCCGCGGTTCATGTACTTCTTGACGATGGAAATCACAAGCCGGAGGTTGGCCTCGACCATTTCCGCGCGCGCCTTTTCACCACGGCGAAGATGCTCTCGGAGTTTTTTCGACTCGGCCTGAAGGTCCTTCTGCGTCATGCAGGCAAGCTCTTCGATATCCAAAATCCGTTTGTTTAGCTCGTCAAGCTTGGCCTGCTGCTTTTTCTGGCGGTCCTTGCTTTGGTGCTGGATCTTCTGCCGCTCACGAATCAGGGCGTCGTATTTTGAGAAATACTCCTTCTCTGCCTGATTGCACAAGTCCTCGATCACCTTCTGCTTGAAATGGAGATCCGTCACGATTTCCTGGAAACTGGCGCGTGCTTTTTCACGCAGGGCGGCAGCTTCCGCGAGCTTGGATTTTTCACCCTTTGACCCAAGTTCGAGTTCATAGGCCGCGTGCATGTCCGCGATTGACTTGTTTAGCGCATCTTCCAGTTGCGGCCGACGAGCCATGTAATCGGTGTGGTTGTCATCGAACTTGTCATCGACAATGTGGTCGAATCGCATTTTCGGATCAATCGGGCCTGTCGGGTCAATGAACATTTCCTTTTCCCGTGAGGTTTCCTGGGCCAGGGCGAGCTTTGCCAACAGGTCCAGGCACAGGCGGGGCATGAAGCCAAAATGGTTGAAGAGTTCGCGGACGCCCATCTGCGATGCCTCGATGCGCTGGCAAATGCTTTTTTCGTCATCGCGGGTAAGAAGCGGTACCTGGCCCATTTGATGGAGGTACATTCTGATTGGGTCATCGAAGAAATCGACTTTGGCAAGGCCCGAATTCGCACCTGCGGCTCCCAGTTTGTCGACATCGGCTGAGTCGACACGCTTGTATCCGAGTTCATTGAGAATGGTCTCGAACTTTTCCGCGCCGTCTTCTGACAGCACCGATGTGGGCAACACCTGAACTAGATCCTCAAGCGTGTAGCAGCCGCCGCGGGATTCCGCGCGTTCCTTGAGTTCGTCAAGATATTCCTGGTCGCTGCCTCGCTGCCCTTCCTCCTCGGCCGAGGAGTCAAAAAAATCCTTCAGGCCGCCAGAGGAACTGGCATCGTCCACCATTTCGGCTTCCACTTCGTCAATGGCGGCGGGGTCGCGGAACTTGTTGGAGCGGTCGAAATCAAGCGGTTCGGCCACAGACATGTCGGCGTCGTCAACCAACGTCACATCGTTGACTACTTCCTTTTCGTAAGCTTCCGACTCTTCTATCGAATCGAGCTCCTCTTTTGCGGGGCCTTCTTCTCCGCTATCATCATCGATGTCGTCAAGGATGTCCTCATCGTTAACGGGTCGCTTCTTTCTGAATTCCCCAGCTGGCGTTTCAGCTTCCTCGATGGATGTTTTTTTCTCTTTGTCAAGGTTTGTCTCGACGGGTTTTGTCTCGGCTGTTTTTCCTTGTATGGACCGAGTCTTCTTTGCGGGTGTGGTCTTCGGCGAATCCTTTTTCTGGGTGGATTCGGTCTTTTTTGCGGGCTCGGTCTTCTGCGCGTCCTTCTTTCTGGAGGGCGTCGTCTTCTTTGCGGGCACGTCCTTCTGCGCGTCCTTCTTCCTGGAAGGTGCCGTCTTCTTTGCGGGCACGTCCTTCTGCGCGTCCTTCTTCCTGGAGGGTGCCGTCTTCTTTGCGGGCACGGCCTTCTGCGCGTCCTTCTTCCTGATGGGGGCCGTCTTCTTTGCGAGCACGTCCTTCTGCGCGTCCTTCTTTCTGGAGGGCGTGGTCTTCTTTCCGT
>JAEEGL015077126.1_pt1 | contig 13771 bp, 11 predicted proteins | sample 9134231 | NCBI WGS metagenome assembly JAEEGL01 (sample SAMN16246548, study PRJNA631951) | gut metagenome | biome: gut microbiome; feature: rumen; material: fiber-attached | host: Bos | place: Iran: Karaj | collected 2018-10 | reverse complement strand
TGCGTGGATCTGCAAGAACTTCTTGCACTGCGCGTAGAATGGATGGTCGCAGTCTGAGCAGCCAGTCCACTTTGCATACTTACATACTTGCATAATAGGTTACTTTTAAGATTTTTTTGCTTCATTTTGCTTAGTTGTGTTTTTGTTTTCTTTGTACAGCGTTCTAAAGATCATGATTATGACAACCGCAAGCACAATGTTGACGATTGGCACAAACGCGAACGCCATGACCATTTTGGCTTCATGCTCACCGAACAACGCCGCAGCGGACAGGGCGCACAACCCCGCACAGAGAAAATAAACAACAACCAAACTAATTATTAGCACAATCATAGCTCATAGTTTTTAAAAATTACGATTGCAAATATAATAAAAATTGGTTACTTATGTTCCGCTCCCTCAAAAAACTCGCGACGTTGGCTTAAAATGTCGTTCAACCTATTAACATCCTCCTCGCGCAGAATAATCTCCTCAAACGCCCCAAATGGCGACTGTCTGCCAAATATGTAGCGTATGGCTATCCACAGCCGTTTCAAAAAGCAGTGTTTGCGCAAGTGCACAGACAAGTAAACGTCAATCTCGTCGTCAAAGTAGGAAAGCACCATTTGATGCTCAATATTGTGGCAGGCGCAAACAAAAAGCTCGTGTTCCATACTTTCTAATATTCGTATTGTGCGTAAGGGTGCAAAGCGCATGCGCCCGCGTAGTCTGTAAGCAAATCGCTAACCACCCCCTTAAGCTTTAGAGTCAGCTCCTCGTCTACCTCCTCGTCCGTGTTTACGTTTGGAGTAATCACGTCCATTGAGCTAATCTTGTTAAACGGTGACGCGTTTTGGTACGCTATCACCGCGTACTTGGGCAGCTTGGAGTTTCTAAAGGTTACGGGGTTGTTGACCGTGATAAGGTGAGTCCGCTTATTGTAAGACAGAATTTTTGAAAACACCGAGCAGTCTATATCGTTAAGCACCTCCTCCGAGCTTTCAGGAGCCTCCTCTCCTATCCTGTCAAAGGTTACAACGTACGGCACTATGTCGCCGAACATCACAAGCTCAAGGTTGTCGCAGTAAAGCTTCAGCGTTGACACCAAACCGTCCGACTCCTCGTCTACAACGGGGTAGATCTTAACAAAGTGGTTAAAGTACATCGTTTCAAAGTACTCCTGTTTGAAGGCGTTTTGGTACGCGTAGCCGTTTAGTCGCTTTTCGTTGTTGTTGGCATAAACCTCCTTGTCCTGCCCCGATATATACTGAGTCTTGCGCTTTCCGTCGAAAAAGTTGTCAAGACTGTAAAGGTTAAGCGCAGGCTCTGCCACCGTAAAGTTTAAGGCGGTGTAAAAGTCGTTCTTGAAAAAGAACGTCGCGTTGTCGTTGTACTGCGCCCACAAGTTGTACCAATCACCGTAAAACACGTCCTGCGCAAGCACAGTACCGTCGTCCTTGTTGTTTTTCTTTTTAAGCTTGGTTACCACCTGATTAAAGTTGTACATCTCCACCTCGCACGACAGCTTGCCAACACCGCCCGTGTAGTCAATGACTGTGCCTGTGCGCTCCTCGTACTTTTTCTCCTCGTCGAGGACGATATTGGCGCACTCGGACAGGTACGCAACCTCCTCCGTGCTTTCTCCGCTTGTCTCCTCAAATACGTACTTTAAAAGCGGCTGCGCTTTTACGGCGCACTCGTCGGCAAAAAGCTGACTCTTGAAAAAGCGTGGGTTGATTGTGAAGTAGTCGGCAATGCTGTCCAATATAACCCATTGTCGCCCGTAGGCGGAGTCCTCGTAGACGTAGTAACGCTGCTGAGCAACAACGTCCCCCTGCGGATCAGGCTCCGCTCTGCCAATAACCCTAACCTCATCACACTTTTTAAAGTCCGCTCTATCAATATTTGAATTCTCTACAAGTCCGAAACGCAAATCTCTGTAAATATCAAGCGAGTGCTCGTCGCTGTTGTACTTGATGCGGTTGTCGTCCTTTATAAGATCGTACTTGTCGTTATCGTTGATTACGTACGAAGTCTCGCTATCGCCCGCAATCCATCGCCACACCGTCGTGCCGTCCGACGAGTAGTAGGTGTCGACGATGTCCTTCCGCGACGCATCGTACAGCGTTACGTCCGTCAGATATATGCCCGAGTCGTCATTGTGCGTCGACTTGTAAAGGTGCGAGTAGTTGACAATCACAAGCGTTGGCACAGGATCTGCGTCCTCGTCCCAATACGCGTCCGTCGTTTGGATATACAGATACGGCGGCAGACTGTTTGGCGCACCCTCTTTGCGAGGCAGATAGAAAAACCTCAACACCTCCCGCAGCGGGCTGACAGAGAGGATCGGATTCTTTTGATTGTAACCGTACACATTGTAAATGTACTTAAACCGCGTGTTCTCGTCTTCGTAGTTTTTATCAATGATCAGATCGAAGCACCCCGCCTCGACGTCGCCCGCATCGTATTCGTCCCCGTACGTTGTGTCGATTGGCGTTTTAGCCACGCACTCGTAGTCGTAGGTGCGGTTGGCGGTATCAAACCCGTAGATGGCGGTATCCTTGCGCTCCCCCTCCACCTTAAAGGTGTGCGGCAGCACGTCGTTGTCGCACTTAATGTTTTTTATTCTGCACCTGTATAACGCCAAGGTGTGCAGCAAGCCGCGCAGCGATATATTCTCCCTGCCCGTCATATAGGCTATGTCGTCGCAGAACCCGAGTAGTGCGTACTTCGCCTGCAAGCTCTCCTCCGACTCCGACAGCTTGAGCTGCGTTATCGGCAACCCGTCCTTCTCCGCGTCCACCGCAGCCACAAGGTTGCCGTCGTACAGACCGTTGCAAAACTCGACGATCTTGTTTAAAAACGTCTTCCACGCCTTTTGTCGCTGCAGCGACTCTATGGTGTTGTAGTATAGCGTCGTCTTCATCTTTATACAAATTTTATCTCACTCTCATCCAAAACCAAATATGAGTCTCCCGATATATTCGGATTTTGCGTATGGTACTTAACGTAGGCAATCTCGCTGCCCGTGTCGTTAACGCACGAGTTTTTCGCCTCGTCGTAGTACCCAATATTAACAACCTCCTGCGTTTCAACGGCAGAGCTAAAGTTCACCGTTTTAATCACGTCGGTAACGTCCGTCTTGTACTGAATCTTGACCATCAGCCGTGAGATGGATATATTTGAGCTACCCCCGTTTAGCTTTTGTTTAAGTCGGTTGTTCATGTCGCCGTCCACCACTATGTTGCCGTTGTAGTCAAGGAACATCTCGCGGTTGGAGTTGGTTATTTTTATAGTCTTGTCGGATTGACTCGCCCTATCATAATATCTGAGCTCCAAGTCGTTTCCGTTCCAATTTAAGCACTGCTCCATCCACGTGTCAATATACTCGTAAACGTCGTACGTGCTTGACAGCGACGTTGGCGAGCCCTTTGTCGTGCTAAACGCCTTCGACAAAGCGTAGGTATAACCTACCGCTCTGTTTAAAATGCTGTACGGACGTTGCTTGTTGTCCTCTGCCAAATCAACAATGTCGCTGCCCGTCATCTCCTTGGTGTACGTAAACTGCGACAGCTCCCTTGACGTGGTGCGCGTGCCGTTAGGTATCATCGAGGTTGATGCCCCCGACGGCTTAAAGCCGCCCTGACTCTCGGGAGTTTCCAAGGCAGTCATGAAAGCGTACCAAGCCTGCTTGTAAAAACCCGCAGGGTGTCGCGTGCTTATCTTGGTTTCAAGCTCGTCGTGCGACCACTCTCTACTATCGCTGCCCGCGCCAAGTCTGCTACCATCACACGTCAGCGTAATCAAATACCATGAGCCGTTTATCTGCTTGAGCTTGTAGAGCTGACTCTTGTTGTCCCACTTAACCAAGTACACGTTGTCAAAATCCGCCTCGCTTGCCATTCCTGTGCCTTGATTTGACAAGTTCCACTCAAACGGTTGCTTCCACATAAACGCGCTGTTTTGCGCAATAATCCGCGCATAGTTTTGCGACTGAAACGCCGCCAAGTTGTACGTCCGCGTTTCGTAGGTGGTGGGGTAGACGATCTTCTCCGACGACGAGCTTGTTTCTGCCGTCTTGCTGTAAAGTTTCAACCGCTTGTTTTTGATATCGTAGCAGTAGTAGTCGTAGCCGTTGCCCTCATCTTGAATGACCTCCTTGTAGAACGTTGCGTAGTCCGCCGTAACACCGCCTATCTTGCAGTCCTGCGGCGGCTTCTCGCCCGTAACCTCGTCCTCCACCGCCTTGAGGTTCGCAAAGCCCATCTTGTTGCCCGCAAAAGCCGTCATGCCCGTGGCGGTGTAAAAGTCCGCGTCCGCCGTCTTGAAAAGGATCTCGTTGTCAAACTCCCGCACAATCTCCGTGATTGTCATCGGGGTGTTGATATCTTTGTAGATTTGGTAGATCTCCTCCTTCTCCTTCAAACCGTCGAAGTTTGTGATCCTCGTCACGTACTTCTCGTTAAATACGTACAGGTCGCCTTCGTACGGGATCATGCCAAGGAACGAGCCGTTAAGCCGCACCGCAAGGTTCTTCACACCGTTGGTGATGTTAACAAACGTGTCGGTGATCTCGTAGGCATAGTAGCTCTTGTTGTTGTAAACAAACCAATTCGCCTTCACCCCAAGCAGCGTACCGTCGCTCTTTATGTTTCTAAGCCCCGTATAGAATCCCGCCGTCTTCTCCTCGTCCCCGTGCGAGCAGTCCTCAAAAAGCTTCCAATTGTCTATGTTGGTGTTTTGCAGCGCAAACGGCGTTTTGACAAAGAAGACCGTTTGGTACTTGCCGCTGTACTCACTCTCCTTGCTGTTGGCGACGTACGCGCCCGTGAGGTACTCCTCGTACTGCACCATGTTGTCGACGTTCCAATACTCAAAGTTGCCGTCTTCGTCAAGCAGCGTGCCCGCGTTCCTGTAAATCACAAGCAGCGCGAGGGCGTTGTTGGTAGAGAGCAGCTTGATATCGTAGAGGTTGCCAAGCACCATCTCGTCCGAGTTCCACGCGCTAAGCTTTAAGTTTGTTTGCTTGTCTTGAAAAAACAAACCCTGCATCGTGGAGTCAAACGGCTTAATTGTGTTTGTGGAAACGTCGTACAAGTACAGCTTATTGAACTTCTTTGAATAATCGTCGTACGTAATCTTAGTCGAGTGCGTGTCGTACTCCTCGGTATCCTCCGAAGCGTACCTGCCCGTTGTCACCGTCTCCGCCGTCGGCGTACCCTTAAGCATCAAAATAAACATCGTACCCATCGAGCCAACCATGGTGTACTTGTCAAAGGGGATGTTGTTAACCTTGTTCGTCCGTCCGAACAGTACTCCGTTCTCCTCCCAAGCGGTTACACCGTTGTCGTTGTCGTACAGCTTCAGCGTGTTTTTTACAGGCTTAAAGGACAGCGGCTTGTCCTGCACGAAATCCTCACGCACCGTCATGCTTATCGTTGGCGTTACTCCGTAACGCGCGTATATTTCCGACAGTATATTGCCCGTGTTAATAACCGTATTAAAAGTCATGTTCTCATACGAGAAACGCTCCTGTATGAGACTTTTTATTCCCATTTGCAGCTTTGCGTCGTTTACCCCCGATATCTCAACTCCAAACATTATCGACTTGCCTGTGCGCACCTTTACGCTTGGAAACAGAACCGAGTTGAGCGATATATGCGCCGCAACCTCCGAGAAGTCAAGGTAGGTCTGCAGACTCGGATTTAAAGAGGACGGTTTTATATACACGTTTATGCCGCTCTCGTCTTTGGCGCACTTGGCATCCAAAACGTACGGCATCCCCTTAACGTACCGCTCTATCGACATGGGGGTGTTGAATCCGTTGTACTTCGCCATCTCCTTCTTAAGCTGCAGCCGCATAAAATCCAAGTCGTCCACAACCCCCTGCGAAAAGTAGCTAATTGTGCCAACCTTTGTGTTGTCGTAGCGCACGTCGTAGTCCTCAATGTCAAACTCCATCGCAGAGTGGTCAAGCCAATCAATCTTAAACTTTGAGGGCGCTTCGTAGTCCTCTCCGCAGACAAATCTTACAAAGATATCTCCGTCCACCCCTGTCACAACCTTGCACATAACCCCAATGACGTTCGACAACGCAACGTCCGACGAGTACCGCTGAATCTCAAGATCGTTCTCATCGTAAACCACAATGGAGTCAGGGTAAGCGTTTCCAAGCCGCACACCGTAGTACGAGGACGCGCCGTCGTAGAAATACGTTTCCGTTCCGTCAACTCGCGCACCCGAGCTAACGGGCAGATCTTTGGCGTAGCACTTTTGTGTGCCGTTTATCAGCGAAACCGTCTTACCGTGCATGGTGTACTCAATATTTGTAAAATGCACGTTCCCGACACTGTATTGCAGCTCGTACGGCGCAAACGTTCTTGAATCGTCGTCCATATTAACCACAACGCACGATGGCTTGACATTGGTAATAGGAATCTCGTTCATTTGCGAAAGCATGTTCAAACCGTTCTTGTCGGCGGTGTCAGGATTGAGCTGCATAAGCATTGTGTCCTTGACATTTTCGTTCTCCGATATAACCTCCGCACCAAACGCAAGCAGCTCGCGCCCAAGCAGGCTATTCCTTAGCTTTTTCCAAATGTCGTCATTGAGACTGTTTTCCAAAGCCTCTCTTATTTCACTCTTCGCTCTCATATCTGTTAGTCGTTAATTTTAAAACTCTCCTCAAGCTCTCTGCCGTTGTAATTGAGTCTAATAGTAATATATAAGTCCTCAACAACAACCGACACAACCGTCACACCGCTAAGCTGCTTTAGCGTGTCCTGCACGTCAAGCTTGAGCGCCATCACATCCGACGAGTGCAGAGCAACCCGCGAGCCAACCGAGCACGACTGATACCAAGTCTTAATCGGATTTTTAAGAATAAGGTACAGACTCTGCTTGAGCTCGTCAACCCCCGTTACAAGAGTTGAATTTCCGTTTAACTTTAAAGGCAAATCCATAGCTTTACTTATAATTGTCTTGAATATCTCTTACTGTCGTTTTGGTTGGCAACACCGCAAGCGGCTGTACCGCAGCCGCCAACGCAGCCGAGCCGCTCCACGTACCTATTGGCTCAGTCCCCGCAAGCACGGCACTCGATGTCTCAAGCACCGTCAATATCTGATTTTGTTGCTTTACCGCCTCGTTTAGCTTATCCTCCAACTTGTTAATTCTGTCTACAAGCAAGTTTAGCACAATATCGTTCCTATCCGCCTTCCCCAAGATTAACGGGTTGTAGTAACCGTCTACAATGGACACAAACACAACATCCCCCTTGTTGAGCGGACAGCCGTTAACGCTCTGCACAAGCTCGGTCTCCTGACTCCAAATGCCGTCCGCCTTGAGCTTGACGCGCCCCATGCTGTCCTCCGCCGAACTTGTTGTGCACTCCGCTTTAATAATCTTTGCCATTACGCCTCAAATATTGGATTAGAAATAAGCACCGCCGTTATGCTTGGCACTTCCTGTATCTCGTTGTAAGCAATCGAAACCGCTTTAACAATAAACGTGCGTCCGTCACCGTTAAGGTCAACAAGCTGACCGAGCGTCGGTATTGTGCCTGCCGCCACCGACACCGTTAGCGTGTACCCGTTATACCACTTGTTGTAAAAGGAGTTAGTCAGCTCCTGCTTGGCGCATTCGCGCCACACACCCGTTGTGTCGCACAAATTAACAACAGATCTACCAAACCCCTCTACAATCACAAAAGACTCGCGCTTGAGCGAGTTGTCGGGGTTGTAGGTGTATATATCGTACTCGGACGGAGTAAAACTGTGCCAGTCCGTCTTTATCGACCGACTTAAAATGCTGCCGTACCAAATCGTAGCATTCCCCTTGTCCTTTATCAGCTTGTAGTCGTAGCCGTGAACCACGCCGTCCATCGACATGTAAAAGTGCGCACCGCCGCCGTTTGCAAACGAGGCAAACTTTGTCAGGTTGTCAAAAAGCGACACCACCTTGCACTGCGGAATGGAAAAATACGTGTTATTGGATTTGCAGTCAGAGTAGTAACCGTAGCCAAGCTTGGCAAACAGACTGTCAAGCGTGCACCGTCCTGTATACCCTGCTGTTGTGCTGTTAAACGCGTCGTCCACCGCACGCGTAATGCAGTCCACTTTCATTACGTCATTTTGCAGCTGAGTCTGACTCTCAATCGCCACCTCGTATTCCGCAAAGTCGGTTTTGATTACACCGCTATCCGCATAAATAACCGCAGGCGACGTAAAAGACAAAACGCTGTGGTAGGAGGCAAGGTTGTCCGAAAACACCAAGTCCGATATAGGAATCTTTCTATCTTTCGCCAAAAACCACATTAACTAATGCCAAAACGTCCTTCGGAAAATACTTAATCGTTTCGCCGCCCTCAAGGTACGACCAATCGTAACGCAAATTTAACTCTTTTATCGTTGCGAACGCTTTATCATTGTCGTTTCCGTACAACAAGCGCACAATTCTTGTAAGATTGTCGCCCACGCTTGTTGTGTACTCGTGCACAGGATATATCGCCGCCGCCTCCCTTGTTGTCATGTCTTTTGTATTTAAGCCTCAAACTGCGAGTTTAAGGTGTTGTTTCTACTGTTTCCAATACCCGCTCCGTACTCCTCAACCAACGTCCGCACCCAGTCGTATGTCTTGACCGACTGCTGACGGTTGCCCTCAACGGTAAGCGTAACGTCAACCTTGTCAAATAAGCCGTCCTCGTAGTAAAGATACGGAACCTTGAACGTCACCCCCGTAATAATAACGTTGTCAATCGAGATGCGGTTGCCAATCAGAATCCGCGAGTGCGATATATTGTCGGATAGCTGCTCAGGCTTCTCGTATATCGACAACCCGCCAAGCATATCCTCGCCCTCTCCAACCACCGTCGATACCTTATCCCATAGCCAATCTAATGCGTTAGGTTCAAGCACATTGCCGAGCGCGTCCTTAACCATGCCACCCACCTTGCTTACCTTCTCCTTGCCCTTGCCAAAAAGCTCGGTGTCCCGCAGCTGCTCCGTCTCGTCGGGGAGCACATACTTAAGAATCCGCCACAACGGAAAGAAAACATCCTCGTACACGTCGTCCTTGACCACAAGCTCGCAGTTGAACGATGTACTGAACTTGCTAACATTGCTAAAACGATAGTTGTAGTTGTAGTTTATCTTGTTAGCCAAATTGCTGCTCTGTCCTATAACATTGGTTAGAGTAGGGTGGTTTTTGATAAACTCGCCAAGCCTTGTGTCCACAACGGTGTCGACAATTTTTCCGACAAACCCGAGCGACTTTATGGCGTTGCCAACGTCCTCTGTAAGACTGCTTGCCTCAACGCTGCCTCCAAGCTGTCCAAGCGACTGCGTCATATAAGCAGAAAAAACCTCACCGTTTTTGCCGTAGTTGGGATCGGTGTCACCGTTGTTGGTGATCGCGTACACCCGCAGCTTGTTGAGCTCTCTTATTGCCTCTATATTAACTCCCTGCCCTATCATCTCTTACACCTCGTTAGCTGTTGCTGTTTCTAAATCCCCTTTCTGTGAATATATATCATCAATAACTTGTGACGAACTTATTGTGCGCGTGTCGACGGCTGCGGCATAATGCGGCTGCTCCTCGCTCTCCAACACAAAGTTGTTAGACCGCAGCGCCCTCCACTCCTTTTGCACGTCAAAGCACGGACACAGCTTGTTCGCAAACTCACGGTGACCATGCACTGTGGTGTTCGGAAAGAACCTCTGCAAATATAACACCAAGTTCCAAATCTGTCTTTTTTGTGCGTACGTGCGAGTGTCCGTCGACACATAGCCGTTTTTAGCCTTCTTGTCCCTAACCCTGCCTCCTACGTACACAATGCCTATCGAGTTGGAGTTCTGCCCCTCGCAGTGCGCACCCGCCATATTAAGCGGTCTGCCCGACTCAATGCTACCGTCAAGATGCACCACAAAGTGGTAACCAATACCTGACCAATGTCTGCCGTCGCTTGTTGTCCTCTGCTTGTGCCACCGATCAATCTCCTGTACCGAGTACTCCACTCCCTTGTACGTGTCGGTACAGTGAATTATTATCTTGTTAATCTTGCGCATCTTGCCGCCGCCTTTTGCGCCCACCGACCTCTGTGACTCGTTGTAGGAGTACTTTGTCATCTCGCTTAGCGCCACACCGTTTTGCGTCACGGTCGTGCGGCTTCCGTACACCGTCGACTTTCCCTGATGATAAGTAGGACGACTGCTTGCCGCCCCCGTGATTTGAGAGCCGCCATACGATACTCCCGCAGCACCCGTTGCAAAGGTAGAATAGACCGCGTCGTTGCCCTCTTCCGCCTCCGTGTTCGCCTCAAAATCCTCATCGGGGGTACTTGTAATACCCTCGATAAGTTTGTGGCTTACGTTTATTTCTAAGGGCTCAATCGGCTCTAAGTTAATATGCGGCATTTTGAACTCAAAACCGTCAGGCTTAAGCTCCTCTTTGGTAATATTCAATCCGTCCACCACCTTGGTGACTCCTCTGCCAACCATTAACGCTATGGGGGCTAAATTGTCGCTCCAATCCTCCTTAACCCCGTCCAAGTCACGACTTGCCTCTTGAATCTCGGACTCCGTAGAGCTGTCGCCTAACGAGGCTAACCCTATAACCGCCGTACCCATACTTCCCACTTTCTCCAAGACAGCCTTGCTAATACCGTTTTTGCCAACCTTTAACTCCTCCTTGGTGGCTTCCACCGTAGGCATAGACGGCATGTCGCTCAACTTGGGAGCTTTGGGCGGCTTGACAAGATCCGCAAACTTGTCCTTCATATACTCCGCAAGCATTGATTCGAGCTTTTTAAGCGCGAACCGTTTTGCAACCTTAAATAGCAGTTTTAGGATTATTTTAAACATACGCTTAACGATTATCTAAGCCTTCGTTGGCTTGGTGAAGGTTTTGAATTATGGTTACCTGATTATGACTTTCAATGTTTTGCATAGCTACTCCGCTGCCGCCCGACGCACCGCCGTCTTCAACCGCGGTGTCGGTCGAGGTGTGGTTTGCGCCCTCAAGATCAACGTCCTCAACTGATAGCGGATTAGACAAGTTTTCAAGGTAGCCGAACTTCTGCATGTAGTCCGACCGCTTAGGCTCGTTGCCAACCTTGCCGTCGGCAGTCCACCTTTCCGAGTCTATGCGCCACTTAATATCCTCTTCTATAGCCGCGTCACGGTTTTCTCTGCTTATCCAACCGTGGCTGATATCCGCGTCAACACTTTTCTCTGCGTTACCACGCAAAGCCGCCTTGCCGTCCTCGGTGTTGTAGTATGCCAACATCTGCGATGCTCCCTTGGCTTGCTTTTCCTCTTCGGCAATCTTAGCCGCATTCTCCTCCTTGTACTTCTCCTTCAAGAGGGACTTACCTGCGCCCACACCAAAGCCCAACAAACCGCCTAATATTGCGCCTGCGAGGTTGCCAAGCCCTGGGATTATCGAGCCTGCAACCGCACCCATTGACGCACCTACCAACGCTCCTTCGATGCCTTTGGTAAGAGTTGAGTGCTCTTCCTTCCACTCAATCAGACTGTTTATGCCGTCGGCTATCAGCTTAATAGCACCTCCAATTTTCTTAACGTAGCCCGCCATCTCCTTTATGTAGTCCGTAAGCATGGGGAACTCCGACTGAAACCACTCAATAAACGGTCGCCACAAGGGTTCGGTTAAGTCCTTGAACTTTTGGAAGCTCGACTTTAACACGTCCGCCATTTTGCTAAACGCGCTCTTTAATACGGGTGCAAAGAATAGCAGCAGACCGACAACAAGCAGCTTCTTGAACATCGACCACAGCTTGCCAACACGGGATTTAACGCTTTTCTTTATAGACCGCTCCATCTTGACGGAGCGTTCAATCTGTCGACTTTCCAACCCCTTAAGCAGCTTTGATATTGTGTCAGGGTTTTTCTTAAGCAGATCAATAATCGTGTCGTCCTTTGCCTTTTTGTCTTTCTCCTCTGCCTTTTTGTCTTTGTCTTTTTCTTTTGCGTTTTTATCAGGTGACAGCTTTTTCTTTTCGGTGTTTTCGGTGGTTTCTTTGCGGCTATCTTTGTGGATATCCTTATCCTTGTACTTCTTTAAATCATCCACTCGGTACACTCTGCCCGATATATCGCTCAGCACCGTAAGCAGCGCATCGTAAAGAAGCTGAGTTTCCGACTCTATCTTGTCGTCATTCTGCTTTTTTGACTCGTCTATCTTGGTGGAAAGATCGTGTAGTAAGTCTGTAAGCTCGCTAAACTTCTCGTTGTTCATCAAGTTTAGATCCTTGCTTTCACCAAGTACGTTAACCAACGACTCCGCAAGACTATCAACCAATCTACCGCTACCGTTACCCATTGCTATTTTTCTTTTTAGCCTCCGCGTTCAAGTACGCGGCGAAGTTTTGAAACTCGGGAACAGTGAACTTGAGGAACGACTTAAAGTCAAGACACGTCCGCACCGCCGCAAACTGCGCAATGAACGTAGGCAGATCCATCTTAACCCACGTGGAGTCAAGGTGTATCTGCATTGTGTGCTTTGTGCCGCAGTTGGGACACTCAACCTCCTTCTTTATGTCCATGCCGTGCCAATTTGCCTTTATGTATAGAAAACAAGCCACGTACAGAGCTATTGGCAGGTTGCGCACCTTCTCAATGCTTGCGTCCGTGATATCGTACCCAAGCACCCTGCATACTGTAGCCTCCTCAATCATGCGCTCGCTATCCTCGTCGTCAAGCGCGTAGGTATGAATCGCAACCCCATCCGCCGCGCTTAGTATGTGGAAGTTGTACTCAACCCCCTCTATAACCTTGCTGCACTTACGCGCGTCCTTGTCAAGCGTCCGCACGTTCATCTCGCTCTCCCCAAACATAAAGTCGCTCGTTATCTTTGTACCGCAGCTCCGACACTTTATGCTCATGGTAACCGTGTTAAATGTTACAGCCGTGGCAGACACCTCGTAGATATACTGCACGTCGTCCATTGTGATTTTTGTGTCGTCAAACTCGCACAACCCCTTAATAAACTCGTACTTGAACAAGTACTCGTCCTCGGTGGCGTGCTGCGTCTTCCGCAAGTCCTCAAAGGTCGGCTCTCGCAAGTCCACCCACTTTGTACCCAATAAACCGTTTGATGGTAATACTACTTTCATGTTTGTTGTTATTAAATTCTACCTGATACGTTTTCTATAAGATTATTGTACTCATCAGAACCTTTTTCTACCTCTCTGTCCGCCGAAAAGCTGCTAAAGCTTTCTAAGTTTTGCAAATCCTTGAACGAATTAAAGCACACCGTTGTTTGGTACGCCACCATATCATTTGAGGTTGGCGACGTGCTAAACGTTGGCAGCGTAAACCGACAGTCTATAAGAACGTAGATTGGCGAGTTTGTGCGCAGATTAAATATGTACACGGCAGGAAGTTTCCACGCCGCCGTTTTAATTCGCAGCGTACCGTTGTCGGTAAGCTGTCGCTGATAATAATAGTGAATTAGCGACGGGTACTGCCCAAGCGTAGCCTCTCTTTCGGTGCGCACCACAAGATTGTTCTCCTCGTCCGACAAAACGCTGCTGTCGTTTCTGCCTCTCGACACTGAGTAGCCTGTTCCAATAAACGAAAACGTCAGGTTGTTTTGAAACTTCATGTTTGCGTAGCCTACCCCCCACTGAGTTTTTTCCAACCCCAAACCATTATTTAAGTACTCCGAACCCAAGTTGGTTATCAGCAGACCGTCAAAGTCGCTCGCGTTAACGTTCTCTTTGTAGCTTGGCATTATTCCAACCACATAGTCGGACTGCAAATTGGGAGTTGTA
>JAEEGL015013992.1_pt1 | contig 13771 bp, 6 predicted proteins | sample 9134231 | NCBI WGS metagenome assembly JAEEGL01 (sample SAMN16246548, study PRJNA631951) | gut metagenome | biome: gut microbiome; feature: rumen; material: fiber-attached | host: Bos | place: Iran: Karaj | collected 2018-10 | reverse complement strand
GAGTTTTCGGATTCATCTTCTTAACTTCAACTTCATTCTGACGCACAGAATAATCCATTTCCCGGATACGTCTTGTAGACTCTTCAATACCGTCAGTATAGAGGAAGAGGATATCACCATGATTCAAGACAGTTTTTTCAACCGCAAAGCCTCCCCTCATCGCAACAAGATCCGAAGTAAATACACCGGCGGTTGGAGCTGACTGCAAGGTCAAAAGTTTCATTGTACGGCTTGCGGCATCATAAATATGAACGAGATTATCACCCGCATTACACATATAAAGCTCACCGGTTTTTACATTCAAAAGACAAATGATAAGTGTCGCAAATTTTCCTTTAAGTCCGAGACCTTCAATAAAGTCATTAATCTGTTCAACAAGCTTATTCAGCTGAGTACCATTTTTAGCATAAGACCATTTTTCAAAGTAGCGGCGGAAAATAGTTGCAACGACAGTCATGATAATTGCCGCTGGAATACCGTGTCCGGAAACGTCACACTTAATAATACAGAACCAGGTATCATCCAGACGACGATAATCAAAGTAGTCACCAGATACACCAGATTCACCTTCGTAGTAACCGAAGCATTCAAGCTGCTTATCTGCATATTCTGCGTAGGTATTCTTATTGTTTGCGCCCAGTGCTTCAAGCGGCAGGAAGGCTTTCTGAACGGCCTTACCGTCCATTGCAAGCGCTTCTTCTTCTGCATTTGCTATAAGTTCATGGGTCATGTTATTAACCGCATCGCCAAGACGCCCTACTTCATCCTTTGATTTGATTTCTACGTCCTTTCCTTTGAGGTTAATCTTATTCTTTGTCTGACCAATCATAATTACGTGCTTTTCAAGTTTTTTGATAGGACGAACAATAAGTGAAGCAAAGAGGTATGCACCTATGATTCCAAAGGCAACGGCCGCTATTGCGACAATCAGAGAGAAGATTACAATCTTTCTGATTTCTGCATTAAGGCTGTCGATAAGACTCTGTGTTGAAAGCTCAAGATAAATCACACTGTGAATGTAATTTCCGGTAGTACCCTTGCGGTACATTACAGGACGATAGAAGATATAATCAGTTTTACTGCGGTCAAGATTTTCCGTATCAAAATATGGATAAGAGCCCGATGCCGATTTTGAATATTCAGCAAGTTTCGAATCCAGCTGATTTCGAAGCTCCGCAATTACTTCAGAAAGTCTTTCTGCCTCAGTCTGATCTTCAGGCATAACTGATGCATAAAGGCGCTCTGCATCCTTTGACAGACTGTCGATTTTATCTGAAAGTTCAGAAACCTCTTCATTTATCTTTTTATCAAGATCCTTTAGCTTTGAAGAAACCTCAAGAATTACCGGCTCTGTAATAACAGACTCACCATATACAAGCTGATATGTTTCCATTTTATCTGAAATCTGAGGATCGTTTGTTGCCCAGATATAATTGAGATTTTCAGAAGATTCTGAATCAAGCTGCTGTCCGATAATAGTTACATATTTAACTTCCGACATGGCATCCTTCTGTCCAGGGAGTGCGGAAAGTTCAAGAAGGTTATTAGCCGGGAAGAAGTTCTTTACGCCGGAATGAAGACTTTGCAGAAGCACTTCGGTTCGGTTTTCAAGACCTGCTGCCATGGTCTGTTCCTGAAGCCGGATTACCTTATAGCCGTTTTCAAGCGAAACAGCAATTACAACTGCAATTACAAGTGAGAAAGCGAATACAATAAGCTTTTTCTTGAGACTTGGTAGATGATTAAAGTTTTTCCGTAAATCTTTTAATGGCATGGCAGCTCCTGTCATGAGCGACTTAATTTCGCTCTGAGTAATGATTTTTTCATGTATATTCTGATGTATATAAAGTACGAGGAATAAAAGGGTTATAACTGCAAGCATTATAATTATAAAGAGAACTATAAAGCTTACGGCTACCTTGTATTTATATTTTGTAAAGTTAGCTTTCAGATTTGTCTGAGGTACGTATTCCGTTTCAATCTTAAGAGTTCCGTTCTGAGAAATCTGTAATATCTTTCCAGTAAAATAAAGTCCGCGGTCTGTATGCAGAAGTCCTATGCGGTAAGAACCTTCATCCAGATCTGTTCCAAGATTAACATTTGTGATTTTGGAATCTGACTGAACCTTAAAGCCGCCATCTCTTGCTGTAAGAACCAGGTCATAAGGAGCATTACCATCCGCATCAATATAGATTTCACGGATTGTACCATCATAAGTAAAGCCGCCGCCGGAAATGGTTAGCAGACTGTCGCCTACATCATTTCTCGTCTGGCTGATTGAGGTGATATAAGTTGACGGCTGATATTTGTTCAAGATATACAAATGAGATTCAGGTTCACCAATATTTCCAACTTCATCTACTGCCGCAACGTAAATCATATAAACACCGTTTGGTCTGTTATAATATCGCGGAGTAAACAAGGTCCTTGTGTTTTCAGAATTAGAGTAAGTAAGTCTGTTCTTTTTTTCAAGCTGAGATGAGAATCTCTCAAGCAGATTTTCACGAAGCTGTCCTACTTCCTCAGAAGTAAGTTTCATAGGATGCTTTGTTGAAACTGAAAGCGATTTTGGAATGCCTCCCAGATAATCTATTCTATAAAGATAACTGTAAACATCATCTGAAGCAGAAGCTTTCCATTTCAGGCTATAGTTATTTGAATCAATAAATCCGTATTCATCTATATTATCAATATTAATCTGTGGTGCCTTAGGAGGCGTAAGATCCATATGATAAGCGATTGAAGCTGGCTCTGACCAGTTTCCGGCATAATCCGCAACACGAACCTTGAGTACATAAATACCGTCTTCAGGAGCCTTCAATTTAAGTTTATTTTCTTTTGTAAAGTGTTCAATCTGCTTTGGAGGATCCCCCATTATTTCTGAACCGTAATAAGCTTTTTCCCAGACATAAGAATAGCCGGAAATATTTGAAGAATCCGATGGGAAATTAATCTGAATCTGAACATCAGGTGAACGGGAAGCCTTGCCTTTCTTGAATGAAAGCGGAGTTAATGTTGGCGCACTTACAGACTTATCAGGAGAAAGAATTGCAATGGAATTTTTTGAATTATTTCCCGCAGTTTTCTGCTGCCATATAAAAGAAAGAATTGAGTTATCTCCCGACTCACTCTTCTCCTTTGTTATAAGAGGATAAGAAAAGAGGTTGGCATTACGGTCTTCTACGAGGCTCTGTTCACTCCAGTAACTGCCGTCCTTCTTTGCCATATAAACAGATTCACGTCCGCGGCGGGTATCAAACCAGGTCATATAGAGAGAGCCGTTATAAATGAACATTAAAGGACGACTTGCACTTCCTGAGTTGGTAAGCTGCTGGGCAGTTCCAGGAACTACACCATTCGCATTAATATTCTCTACCCAGATGGTTGAATTAACAGAATCTGTTCTTTCCCAGGCAAGATTTACTTCTCCATTAAATTCAAAAACATAAGGTCTCTGGTTCTGATATTCATAGAACTGCTTGCTTCCGCGGGTCTGGAGAGAATTTCTGTCGCTGACAAGTTTTGCTGCAGTCCAGCCTTTATCAGAATCAATAGTCATATAAAGCTGATAGGAAAGTCTGTTTGTTTCTGCAGAGGTATACTGAGACTGGAAAACGACAATATCACCCAGACTGGTAGGACATAAATATGGAATAAAAGGATTTCTGAAAGAAGCGGCCGGCTGGAACTGAGTGAAACGACTCCACTTTAATCCATCATTAGATTCAGCAGTAAAAATTGTAAAAGAGTTTTCTTCTCCGACAGAAGTAAAAAGACGGAAATTGTCTTTACCTGTAGCATAAATACGTGGCGCAATTACTATAGAAGAAGACGGCAATTTTGATTCCGCAAAAGTGGCCGCTGAGTCATTTGAAACAAAAACTGATATATTTGAAAGCCCTGTCATTACAGCTACAGCCAGCTTTCCACTTTTCAAGATTGCTGCGGTATAAATATCAGGAACTTCATCTCCGGAAAAAGTAAAAGGACCTGCGAAGCGTCTCTTTTCTGTATAATCTTTCAGGGTATTATATTTTCTGCAGGAAAGATAAATCTGTCGTTCTTTAGCGTCGACCTCCTGCCAGAAGATATAAGTGTCTTTTCCATTTGTAACTGTCTGAGGGAAGCGTGAATCTGTATCAGTTAATAAAGCTGGATTCTCCCAATAAAAATCATCAGCAAAAAGATTTCCAGCAGATACAAAAAGCCCCCCGAGAATCAGGAAAAAGAGAAATATGATTTTTTTAAGCACATTTGATTTACGCATATATTTCCCTAACTTCTTGCCTCGATTTTATTTTTCAATTCTTTAATTTTTTGTGAGTTACTGTTCTGCGGTTTCTTCAAAAGCTGTTCAACAATCGCATTAGCACCTACAACATTATTATTCTGAAGACGCTGAATTGCAAGCTGATACAGACGCTCATCTTCTGTAGAAAGAACTGTCGAAGTATTACCACCAATCTTAGTAGTGATTTTATCCTTAAGCGACATTGCCGTTTTATTATCAGATACAAGGGCTAAGGCTTCATCAACCTTTGCGAGTGCCTGTTCAAGTTTCTTTGTATCATTTCCCGCAGAGTTATAAATTTTCTGTGCATCATTTACCAGACGATTTGCACGGGCAACACCGGAATTATTTACAGGCTTCTGACGGATTCCAATATCAATTTCTACCTGATATATCAGATCCTTAAGCCCCTTATAATCTGGGCTGAGTTCATAATAGTCGAGAAGATTTGCATAACCTTCCTGCTGAGTATCGCGGCTCTTGCACATCATTTTTGCAATTTCAATTTTCTGTGCGAACTCTTCGCTGAATTTCTTTGGATCGAGAAGACGGTTAATTCTCAGAGTAAGGATTGAAGCTTCCTGATTCAAAGGATAAACATACTGGAGTTTCTGAATACTTTCCAAAGCAAGACCAAGATCTGCTTCTCCACCGGCTCTGTCGCCCTCACCTATTTTGCGGCTTCCTTCATCAAAATACTGATAAGCCATGTTCAAAAGCTGAGACATTTCAGGATACTGAGGCGCAGACGGAAGGATTTCGCGGCCGGTTTTCATGGAAATTGCGGTATTAACAAAGTTCAGAAGATTTGAAATTTCTTCGTCTTCGTTTACGTTTGTAACTGCCCAGCGGATTTTTGCCTGATTCAGATATTTTTCTGCATCATCAAAACGGCCGTTAAAGTAGGCATCCTTTGCGAGAGTCTTTAACTCACGAACTTCACGTACAACAATTTCGTTTTCTGCTTTTGCGATGCTTTCACCAAGAGACTGAAGTTTACTGTCGGTTTGTGAACGAAGTTCTTCGTCGTTCTTGGCATTAAGGGATTCGTCATATTTTGTAAGTGCATCCTGAAGCTTTTTACGGGCTGTATCAAAGTCTTCTTTGCGGAGAGCATTCTGTGCTTCCTGGAAACGCAGGTCTGCTTCGTTACGGGCAAGGGTTGCCTGAGTAATCTGACGCTGGGCAATCTGTGCCTGATTTTTAGAATCATTGATAAGGCCCCGCAGCTTTTCTTTATGTTCTTCAATATACTCAACCGCATCGTCCTTCTGTGGATGCGCTTTTAAATTATCCCGGATTACAGAAATGTAACCATCAAGAGTCGTAAGTCCTGTCTGTGCGAGCTGCTGCGTATATTTTGAAATCTCAAGCGAAATATCCGGATAACTATAATAGATACCAAAATCAAGTTCTGGATTTGCATTAAAGGAATCTTCATATTTAGTAGAGACTGATATATCACGATTAAGTTCGTTTCTGATGTTTGTCGGAATTTTTGTAAAGAAACCATTGCGGTATTTTTCTGCCGAATTGTAATAGGCATAGGCATTGTCGTATACATTCTTCGAACAGCGTTTGTAGTAGCCGGTAATTTCTGAGAAGGAAAGTAAAATCGCATTCTCAGCATCAGTAAAGATTGAATCGAGAGTGTTATTGTAAACCGCTGTAAGGCCATCAAAATCCTTGTGACCAGCTATATCTACAACTTCTTTATATTTTTTAGCCCAGTCGTAAGCGTCCAGCTGCTGAGCTGTTTTTTCTCCGGTTATCTTTGTGATCTTTTCATTTGATTCAAAAAGTCCGTTTATAATTTTACTGTGCTCCTGGAGAGAAAGCGCATCGCCGTTTTCAGTAATCTTTGCAATTTCTGTTTTCTGAGCTTCAGCAAGGCGCAAAACTTCCGAATGGTTGTTAGTAAGACGGACTGTATTATCGCAGAGTTTTTCTACATAATTGCCTATAGCATAATAAGGTTCATAAGGATTCTTCAGCGGATGAGTTGTTTCTACCAGGGCAGAAATATTATACAGGTCGATTACCTTTTTCTCGAGGAAAACATAGCGTTTTACATCATCTGAAAGCTGATTATCTATAGCTGTTTCATAGCGGGCATATTTTTTAAGAAGTCCGTCATAAACCGCAGCATTCATTTTGCCGGCAACCGCATTCCACTGTGCATCTACCGCTCCAAGAATTCCGGAATTCTTTACTGAATCAATTCCAAAAACAAAACGGAACATAAATGGAAGGAAGGAAGCATCGGTTGAATCGGAATCAAGCTTCTGAACCTCTGCAAACTTGTTCTGAAGTTTAAGGCCGTCATTTATAATTGCAAGCCGAAGACGGTTATAGGTCTTAAACTGATTTTCCACTTCGGTAAATCGGTTAAGGGCCTGCTCATACTGGTCCTGATTTACCGCCTTAAGGAAATCGTTTATGGCATTGTTGAAACGGGTAACGGTGTTTTTATCTTCAAACTCTAAAATATGTGCATCGAGGTCCGCAAGAATTGCATTTACGCTGTCTGTGATTTCAGGATTATCTTCCCATTGTTCATAAAAGGAATCACGGTAAAGCCAGAAGCCCTCTTTTGCTTTTTCAACGGCTGCAACATATTCGCCCGCCTGGGACTTTGCGGCCGTTTCATTCTGAATTTCAATAAACTGGGCACGGAAATAGTTGAACTCGGCCGATTTCTTCAAGTCCGCAATAAACTGAAGATTCTGATCTGACGGATGTCTTTCAAATTTCTCCAGCTGGGCTGTAATTTCATAAATCTGTTTATTGTTTCCCGGGTCTGTCTGAATAAGCTTTATAAGTTTCTCTGCAAGAATTGAATACTGGGTACGTGCATTCATAATTCGGTAAATGCGGCTCTGAGCATTGTCGAATTTTTCAGGATTCTTTTCGATGTAAATATTGAGCTGTCTTAAGGCTTCATCATATTCTGTTCGACGGATAAGGCGGTCTATTTCAAAAAGAGACATATCATCCTGTTCCTGAGATTTCTGGGCACTCAGGAAGGACGGAACGAGAAGAAATAATACTGCGGTACAGAGAAAAACTTTCCCTTTCATTTTTATATACAAATAATTAAATATATTATAATTTATTTTCGGCAAATAAGATATTATACTTATAGAAAAGAATTAAAATTCCGAAAAAATAATATACGGATAGTTTTTTGGTATGAAAAGATTTCACGCCGCTTTCATTATGATAATTCTCCTTGCATTCAGCAATAAGGCTGAGGCTTTGTCTTTTACTGACATTTCCTCAACTCTGGGCGACGTATTCTCTCAATTTCTTGACCACAACGAAGCACAGACAACCTTCCGTTCACTTTTAATACCATTCGGAGGAAGAACAGAAATTCATGGTTATGCTTATGCGGTACTGTGTGCTGATATAAGCTACCTCCAGTATAATCCGTCCACAGGGCCAATTCAGAAAGAAACACAGATAGCACTTTTCCATAATTCCTGGATTGCGGACTCCATGCTAGAAACGCTTGCCTTTACGACACGCTTCAAAAACATTCCTCACATGAGTTACGGAGGCTATGTAACCTGTTTTTACATGCCTTTTACAGAATACAACTTCTTTGGGGAGCGCGTTGCGGCAAATTATTATACAGAAACAACGGCAGCCATCAATTTTTCCTATAATCTTCTTGCGGGTTATGACTTTAAGGGACTTGCGGCGGGAATAAACCTCAAAACCGGCTGGCGTGGCGTTCCTGATTATACTGATAACAATACAGATGCAATTATTTCCGGTTCTGGTCTGGAACAGAGCGGTCTTGCTCTTATGGCAGACGTCGGCTTTATGGTCCAGTTCAACTTCCTGAAATATTATTCTTCGCGTGAGCCGAATGTACGTATTGGTGTATCAGCAAATAATGTAGGTATTTCCCTTACAGGCTTTGGAAAAAGCATTAAGCTTGATGATCCGGTGCCGACTACGGTTTCTGCGGGAATTTCACTTAAATTTATCAAACCGATTACTCTTTCTGCTGATATTGTACAGCCACTGAATCTTCTTGATATGAGTAATTATATCATCCCATATTTTAATTCGGGTGTATCAATTCAGTTTACTCCTTTCCTGTCCCTGCTTACAGGTTTTTCTTTGAAAGGTGCAAATCCAAGAATCAGTGCCGGACTTGAAGTCGAAATTGCAAAAATCCGTCTGAATTTCAACTACTCGCTCGACCTTACCTCTTCCCTTTCGACCTTTAACAGATTCGGACTCTCGGCAAAAATTCTTCTGGGAGATAAGGGACGCAGCATTATTGATTCTCAGGTTGATGAATTATATCAGCTTGGTTTGAAATATTATGCTGATGCTAACTGGGAAGAAGCTATTGCAGTCTGGCAGGAAGCTCTTAAATTAAATAAGCGCTTCGATCCTGCAATTCATGGAATCAAAAGCGCTCAATATCAAATTGATATGTTCAAGATGATTAAAGAGAGTCTTCTGTTAGATTGATGTCGTGCTGAACTTGTTTCAGCATCTATCTCTTCTTAGTAAAAATCCGGTAATTCATCCAAGGGAAGATAGAATCTTCAGCCTCAAGACGGGTAAGCCATTCTGTACTTACAGTATTTGAACCAAGCGAATCAAAAACAGCTGTAAAAGCAACGATAGAATCCTTAAAACGACGTTCTGCAAATTCAGGGAACTCTGAACGGTTAATCATTTTTGCAAGATTAGAACTCTGAGCAAGCATAAGTTCTTTTGCGCCAAGATTCAAAAGACGGTTTTTAAGGCCAGTATCATTAGGGAAACGGCCCGCAAGATCCACCATACGCTCACAATTCTTTCGGATATAACGCATCATCCAGCAGTTTTTACTTGAAAGCAGATTTTCACCGTAACCAGCACCAATTCCCGCTGAATAATATGGCTCTATTTTTTCAAGATCATATTGATTTTCGCAGAGACGGTCGCAGGCTTCAATCTCAATTCCTGCTTCAGCAGTCTTTCTGATAACTGACTCTATCCAGTTGAGAGCTTCGTGCCAGGTTTTGCTCAGTTTTGAAATATCAAGGGCACAGACTTCTACAACAAAAGGTAATTTAGGAAGAAGCTCAGCTGCCTTATCAAGATTTGACTTTCTTTTGTCGACAAAAGTCTGGGCATCTTTCTCAACCTGAGCAAATGCAGCCTCGGGATTATAAATCGAGTTCTCCTCATCATTAAAACAGCGGTTCCAGTACTTATAACCTGTTGAATAACGGATTCCACCTTTCTCCATTACAGAAGAAAGCTGTTCCATTGGAAGTTCAAAACCAATATCACGATTCTGATTTCTATAATCAGCGGAATAAATAAATCCGTCTTCCCCAAAGAGCTCAATATCCATTGCGTGATTTCTTGCAAAAATTACAAGTGAATTATCAGTTCTTGCGGGATAGAAAATTCCTGTTTCAGGCAGTTTTTCAGCAAAAAGTACACTGCGTGAATCTAAAATTGTATAGGTATATCCATAAGCACGGATAAGCTTTTCAAGTCCAGGTGCATAACCAAGTTCAGGAAGCCAGAAGCCTTCCGGTACAATTCCAAAGAACTGACGGTATGCATGGAGTCCGCTTTCAATCTGAGCAGAAACAATTTCCTTCATATCAGAATAATGAGGAAGGAAAATATCTGTTCCACAGGTACCAAGAAGCTCGATATAACCTTTGTTCATATATTCAGCAAAGAAAGGAATCAGCTTACAGTTGTATTTTTCCTGATAAACAGTTTTGAGACGTTTATTCTCATTGATTTCTGCATTTATGAGAGCCAGTAGGGGCTGCTTACCCTTATTTCTTTTAAGTTCTGTCTGTCCAAGAGAGATTCTTTCATCCAGCCACTGAAGATAGGCATTCTGAAGTCCTTCATCCGAAAGCATGTTGCACAAAAGCGGTGGAAGTACAAGTCCAAATCTGAACTTAACCTGATCCAGGCTAAGTTTTTCTATCATTTCAAGCAGTGGAATATAAACCTTTGAAATTGACTCGTAGAAGGAATTAAGGACAGGAGCATTCTGTTTTAAGTCATCTCCTGTATGTCGTATAAAATCCTGATTTGCTTTTATTATAAGGCTAAAAAACTTCTGCATAACTCATCGTCCCGTAATCAAGAAAAAGAATGTCTGTGATTTTTATACTGCTCTGTAAGGATTTCTCTCATTCCAGAAAGCTCAATAATCGGAGGGAAGTCCATTTCCCTACCCGGCTGAAGATCATTTACAAGTGATGATCCCTGTGGAATAGCAATCATTGGAGAATAGGCAAGCACCTCGTTTGCTCCAGGGGTTGCATAAATAAGTTCTACTTTTATATTTTTTTTGCCTTTAGGCAGAAGAATGTACTGTTCCTGACTCTGAGAAGAAGTCTGAACTTCAAAAGCCTCATCCGGCTTTGCATCCTTTACATCGTTATATGAACAGATTCTAAGTTTAAGGCTTGCTCCCGGAGTTTCCTTTACAACTGCGGCATCCGCATCGCTTATATTCCAGAAAACAAATAACCAGGCAGGATTACGTAATACACAAGAAACCTGAGTTTCATTAAAATTGCCGGAAAGAACAACGGTGTTTATTTCTCCGTCTTCAGAAGATATTACCATCTCCTCATCAAAATGATTTGATTCTTCCGAAAGCTCAAGAAGCTCAGCAATAAGAAAACGTCTGTCCAGATCTTCAGGAACATCCACTCCGTATTCGTCGGCAAGCCGCACAAGGTCAGAAAAAGGAAGTTTCTCTAGTGAAGCACAATCAAAGGTTTCTTCTTTCATAATTACAACATAATCTACAAAAAATTGATTAGTGTCAAGGTGAAAAAAAATTATCTAAAAATACTAAAGTCAAATTATTTATATCCGATAATAAAAGTGTTGGTGATAATATCGGGTGGGAAAAGACATCCAGACATCTGATAATTAACTCCTATGTTTGCTTATAAAACTGGAAAGTGTGTGAGACTTTCCAGTTTTTTTTTGCCTTCTTCCTTAAAATGCTTCTCTTCATTAAAATAATTAAAGATTTCACCTGTTCATGCCGATATAATAAAGGCGGAACTATCAAAAAATGGAAACAATACGTTTAGAGAATCTTCGTGATGGCATGACCTACACGAATGACCTTCTGGTAGACAGCACATTCCTCCTCCTCCCTAAAACTGCCACTGTAACAGACAGTATGGTTAAGGCTTTGCATGCCTGGGGTTTCGATGAGGTTCTCCTTGACGGTTCTGTAAGTCTTGGTGGTGATATCGGTGTTTCAAAGCATCCGGAAATGGATGATGAAGATGAAAACGATGCATCAAAAGATAAAATCGCTGATAATCTTAAAAAAGCCTTCGAAAGTTCAAAAAATACAGCTGTAGGTAACAGTGATCAGGCCCGTATCGAGCTTGTTCAGAAGGTTTACGAAGAATATATGAACTATATTGAGGGCGTTTTCACTCATTACGCTACTCATAAAGAAATCAACCAGGACGAGCTTTCTGAAACTGTCCAGGATTTGTGTATCTTCATAAAAGAGCACCGCCGCTATATTCTTCGTGTAAATGCAACTATCGAAGACCATAACAGAAACTTCCTTGTTATTCATTCAATGAGAACAACAGTTCTTGCTATTGCTGTTGCGCTTCAACTTCATCTTCCGCTTTCAAAAATGATTGAACTTGGAGTAACCTGCGTACTTCATGAAATCGGTATGCTCAGACTTCCTCCACAGCTTTATATGTCTTCAAGAAAGCTTTCTGCCCGCGAAAAGGCTCAGATTTCAAAGCATACTCTCCTGGGCTATTCAATAATTAAAGATTTGAATTTCGGGCTTTCCGTTCAGCTGGGTGTACTTGAACATCATGAAAAAGAAAACGGTACAGGTTATCCTCGCCGTCTTACAGGAGACAAGATTTCATCAAATGCAAAGATTATTGCTGTTGCCTGTACCTATGAAGCAATTTCTTCTCCTCGAAGTTATAAGGATGAACGTTCTACCTTTGATGCCCTGCTTGAAATGCTTCAGAATAAAGAGCATGCTTATGACGGCTCTGTAATTAAGGCTCTTTTATATACAGTTTCTCTCTACCCTATTGGAACTTACGTTTATCTTTCAAACAGAAAGATTGCAGAAGTTATTGATACTAATCCGGATAATCCAAAGACTCCGGTTGTACAGCTTCTTACAGAACGTGAAAAAGACGGTTCATTAAAGGTAGTACAGACTGGTGAAAACAACATTTCTATTTTGAGAATTCTTTCTAAGCAGGAAAAAGAAGATATTCTTAAACTTGTTAAAGAAAAATATCAGCAGGCTGAAGAGGCTAAAAAAGAAGTTTCTGAACAGGAAAATAAAGAAGCAAAGTCAGAGGCTGCTCCACAGAATGAAACAGCAGCTCCAGCAGCAGCGCAGTCAGAAGTTCCAGCAGAAGCACCTTCAAAGGAAGAAACTGCCCCTGCACCGGAAACAAAGGCCGTACCTGAAGCAGCAGCTCCTGAGACTAAAACAGAAGCCGCTCCTGAGGCCGCAGCAGACTCAGATACACCTCAGAATCCATCCGGTACCGAAGAAGTTGATATTAGTATTTTTGGTTAATGGCTACTATCGAAAATCCGTTAAAAAACGAGCCGTCAGGGTCGTTTTAGGATTATCGCTCGTTCCTCCACAGAGGCAAGCTGTGCTTGCCGACTCTTCATTAATTAAAGAACATTCTGATTTTTTCTACATCCTCGTGGAATTTCTCGTCGATTACCGGCGGGTGCTCATTAAAATACAAAATCTGCTGAAGCTCATCCTGATTTTTTACACCCCAGATAGGAATTACATTTTCGTACTGATGCAGGAATCCGAAGGCCAGCGGAATATTTTCAATTACACCCCCGCATAATGGCTGCATCGCAATAAAGCCTACATCGTGCTCTTCACACAATTTTACAAGCTCAATTGTTTCGTCGCTGCTTATCATACTGAAAGGAAACTGAAGTGTTTCATAACAGTCTGAAAGAACTGCTTTGCGCGCAGTTTCAAAATTTGTCGTTACAATTCCAATATGAGCAGCTTTTTTTTCTTCTTTTAATGCCTGCAGGGTATCATAAATTTTATCTGCCCCACCCGGCAATGGAAGGAACTTTTCTATTTCAATCTGAAATAAATCTACAGTATCGCAGTGCAGGGTCATAAGACTGGTTTCAAGACTGTCCCGGATTTCCGAGGCAGTCTTTGCGTCTGTAGTTGTAGAAAGGAATACGTTACGACGGATATCATACAGCGCATCGCCAAGAAGTTTTTCACTTTCCGGAGTTTTGCGCGATGTATCAAAGAGATTTATACCTTCTTCGTAGGCCTTACGGACAAGCTGAGCGACGTCTTCATCGCTGCCTGTTTCAGTAAGCCTCATAGCCCCGAAAGCAACACGAGAAATCAATAAATCTGTTTTTCCTAATCTTACATATTCCATAAATTACAGTTCTCATTTTGTG
>JAEEGL012876482.1_pt1 | contig 13771 bp, 10 predicted proteins | sample 9134231 | NCBI WGS metagenome assembly JAEEGL01 (sample SAMN16246548, study PRJNA631951) | gut metagenome | biome: gut microbiome; feature: rumen; material: fiber-attached | host: Bos | place: Iran: Karaj | collected 2018-10 | reverse complement strand
TCAGCGCCAAGATTCCTCTCAAGGAGCTGGCCAGCTACTCTATCGCCCTCAGCTCGCTGACCGGTGGCCTCGCATCTTTCAACACCAAGTTCTCCAGCTACGAGCTTGTCCCGAACGACATCCAGCAGGCCCTCATCAAGCAGCACGAGGAGGAAATGAAGGAAGAAGACTAAGTCAATTCAAATCCACAATTTACAAGTATTCAGAGGGTACATCCACGTGTACCCTCTGTTTTCATTCAGATGCAAGAGATGCGTTAGAACAAAAATCTGCACAAATCTTGCAAAAATAGCTGCGCATGGATGATTTGTGTCTGATTCTTGATGATTTTTGTTCCCTTTTTGATAATACTATCGCAAAATAATTGAAAGTCTCTAATAATTCAGACAGACGCTCAGATTGTCAGATGGTCAGAACAAAAATCTGCACAAATCTTTCAATAATAGCTGCGCATGGATGATTTGTGTCTGATTCTTGATGATTTTTGTTCCCTTTTTCCTAATATTATCACAAAATCCTTGGAAGTCTGAGTTTTCTCTGCCCGTTTCATTTGCTTTTCGTTTTGTCTCACGATGCGACAACAGATAAAAAAACATAAATATTATACGATTTGTATACACGCGTAAACATATTTTTATTAATTTTGCACCCGAATTATGTTGAATAAGAACTGACAGAGAGAGTGCTAAGCACTTTTCCCCAATCCCGGCCAACGGCCGAAGACTCTTTTCGTACGGAACTAAATAATTAAATTACAATCATAAAATTAAGTAAACATGAAAAAGTTTTCTTTATTACTATGTTGTTTTGTGGCACTTCTGGTGTCGCAAAAGTTGTGGGCGGCCCCGTCCATTGACCAAACACTTGACGGTGGAACAACTCTCAAAATTACGACGACAGAGCCGGGTTCACTTACAGATGAATTGTTTAGCTCTCTGACAAAGACGAATTTTACAAAGATTGTGCTTAGCGGTGAATTTAGTGCTGATGATCTTTCTAAGATAGGACAAGATCAAGGTTTTTCCGCTGTTACGACGGTTGATATGAGTCAGGCAAAATTCTTGAAGCCAATAGATGGCTCAAACAATTATCGCGTTTATTCTGGTGAAGCGACAGTTCCACAATGGGGCGGTGTATTTGCTGGTGATAAGGCTTATGCTAACGTAGGTAATAATCTTTATCGATTTTCTGTTACTACTCCCAAAAGATGGGATCCTGATAATGCGAATAATGGAACTATTTATTTGAGTAAGCCTGATTTGGATGATGTTGATGTTTCAAATTGGGATTTGAGTTGGAATAGTAAAGCAAGAGTTGCTAAGGCTTTTCAGTATTGTCAGGTAATTGAAGATGTTGAATGGACTATGGAATCTAATGGAGTTGAACCTACAACATCAGGAAATCTGCCAAATGTGACAGTAACGGAATTTCAAGCGCTGTTAGCTTCTAAAAAAGAAACAGAGGTGTCTACTTTTACGATAGTAGTATATTTTAAAAAAGATGGCCAAAACCCTGTTAGTGAAGGCACAAACTGGCACTATATTGGCGTATATGAAGGAGAAAACACACCACAGAATTACAATTACAATCCTGAGCAAGATTATGACGGTAATACTATGAATGGAGCTGATATTAATAACCTTATTGATAATGGTGATGAAAATTGGTTTCTTCATTTTTCCTATACATATACTAAAAATACGACAAAGAAATGGGATGATGATAACCTTTCATCAGATATGCCAAGCGGCGTCAATATAGATGACATCAAAGTTGCTAAATATGATGTTAGTGATCATTCTAGTCATCTGTGGGAATATGAAGTTGGTGACTGGGTGAAAATGCCTTCTGCATACGATTATTACAAACTGGTTGCGGGAACAGAAACTCGTAGTTGGGGTGACCCCATAGTGTATGACAATGGTTCTCAGTATTCTATTTCACACATTTTCACAAGTACAGATGATATGTTGGCTGATGAGTCTGCTAATGATGGAGACTATGCAATAGTGCAAGGACCGGCGACTAAAAAAGTGTATGATGGCTCGCAGTGGATAGACTATACATCCTCAACTGAGCTTACAGACTATAGCCAGATGCAATTCAACAAATGGAGCAACACGCTTCAGACTGCTATCCTGCCAAACAACGTGACCGTTACCAGCTGCCCGGATAACTTGTTCAAGGGTTGCCATCAGTTGACTACAGTGACCCACAACAATCAATCTGCTGCAATTAGTGTAGTTGGAACTAGTGCCAATACCATGGTGACCGTGAACTCTACAGGGGAGGCCGGACTCTTCAGGCTGCTTTTGAACTCAGATGCCAAACTGACGCAGTCAGACCAGGAAGAGAGATTCGCCGAAGGTACAACATTCAAGTTTACCAGTTCCTGTGCACCGAGTGCCCAAGATCTTGCAGCACTTGCCGGAAGTGGCCAATATGCTAATCATAACAAGTTCTATGTTGACTTGTTCCTTTTGTCATCTGATGAAGCCACCACGGGCGCGGCTGTATCGGGTGCGATAGATATTATGCGTACTAACAACTGGCAGTACAAAGGCTTGCTGTTACCTGGAAACTTGAGTAGTGCAACCACTCAGTATATTAAGGATAGGGATGAGGATGGCTCGAAGTTGTCCACGTGCTCTGAATTCATTGGATATAACAAGAGTTTAAATACTGTCACAACCATGCATATCTATGGTACAAGTGGCTCTTCTGACTATCAGGCTCGCTTTACCAAGTTGAAGAGTATGATGAATGCTCATACGGTGATTGCAAGTACTACTACTTCTTATGTTGTATCGACAAACAGCCAGACCGCCATTGACATTTCTTCGCTTGGCTCGGGTGCCAATACTGTCGAAATTGTAAATGACGATATGGTGAACCCTGTTTTAGGTGCTAAGGCTGACATCTATGTTACCTTAAAGGAAGCTGGTCAGTTCGCTGGTGTTGCAGCCGCAACAGGTATAACGGGTACCCCCACCGAGAAATTGAGTATTACTGGCAATGTTCGGGCTACAGATATTGCAGTCGTTAATGACTTTGGTGATGGTAATGGCCCACGTGTTCTTGATTTACAAGGTGTGGTTCCCACAGCTACAGGCGAAACTGCATTTGATGACAAGTCAATGCTCGAGAGCCTGACGAACAATGAAATAGAATTCATAGTACTTAAAGGTGGAAAGCCTAAGGACGTTGTCTGTAATGCAAACTACAGTGAAAGCATGACAAGCCTAAAGGCTGTCATCTCATCTGAAAGTTATGATGCAACAAAGTGTCCTAGTCCAAAGTTGGTCGCTTATTTGAAAGTACCTGGCAGCCTTGCTGAAGCACGTTGCTTGGCTACGGGAAGTAGTGGTGAAGCAGGGCCAACTCCTCAGCATCTTACTTCTGTTACACTAGCTGGTAAATTGAGGAACTCCGATATCTCAACTCCTAATGGCAATGGCTTAGCAAATGAGTGGTATTATATTACTACTATGGATTTGGAAAAGGCAGTGTTTTATGGCAATGATGGAAATATCAATCCTAATGAAATGAATTTTAAGAACGCTGGTTTTGTTGGATATCAATGGAGTGGTGAAGGTGAAGGCATTTCTTTGTCCACTGTTATTCTTCCCACTGCCGAAGAAATGAATGAAATCTCCGTAGATTGTTTTAATGGTATGCATACCCTGACTGAGATTTGCATTCCGTATAATTACGAAATTATCCACAATGGAGCGTTTAACGAGACGGGGCTTGACCACATTACCACAACCAGTGCTTTGGTTGGAGGTACAATCATAGATAATAAGGAGAAGTCATATACTTTTTCTGCAAATCTCAAGCAAATCGGAGATCAGCCCAGTGATAAAGGATCAGCTTTAACAGGTATAACCCCTGTTTTCCCTAAAAATAATGGTGTAAAGGATTTATATCCGTTAGCTACTAAGGTTCCTAAGTGCTATAAGGATGCTTTTGGTATGGACTTGACAACAGGTTATGGCGGTCAAGATCAGTCGAAGGTGTACTGCCGTGAGAGGTATTTTAACAACGGTGAATCAGATAAGGCTTTCGTGGTTTTGCATATCCCGAATGAAGAGTCTTTTGATAGAGCAAAGACGATTGATGCTGACAATGCGGAGGCAAACTATTCAACTATGGTAAAACGTTATACTGACGATACAAAGAAGTACAGTAAGTTAGACCAGACGGGTGCTGTTGATGGTAATGGTAATCCGTTGCGTTGGCCGACACACCTTGAGATGCTTCGTGTATATAAACAAGCAAGTAGTGGATTATTATGGAGTTCCTGGAGTGAAGGTACTGATACTGATGAGCACGGTTTCAAGGTAAAAGATGGAGCAACAGGTTCTGAACCTCAGCAAGATGTTACGACATCTTTCTATGACTACATAGGCTGGCATCAGATTGTACTTTGTGTGTCAAGCAATGTTACTCCTACAGAAACTCCCAATGAGAAAAAGGAGATTGTGCGCGAATTCACCCAGCCGGGATGGTATACCTTCTGCATACCTTACAACCTTACCTACAGTCAGGTGCTGAAGATGATGGGCGTTCCCGCGAGCGATACAGAATATGATCCTAAGACAGACTTGAAGGTGATAAACAAAGTAGGTACTACTACTGTAGATGCAAATTTGATGCCCGACATTCGTCAGCTCAGTAAGGTTGTACGTCAAGCTGGTGACGAAACTCATAATAACAAGGTCATTTTCCGTCTGACGGATAATCTCTTCCAAGGTAGCAAGACAGCAACACCAACAAGTAAAGAGACCCACTATCTTGATTTTGCTGATGCAGATGGCTATCACTCATCAGAAAATGAAGTCTCAGCAGGTAGTGGTGATGATCCGATTTGCTTAGTTGGAGGTCGGCCGTACTATATAAAACCGTATTTGCCAGATGGTGTAACACCAAGTAAGAGTAATCTTGGCAAATATATCATGACACATTATGCTGATGAGTTGGGCCTTCAGCATTCGTGTGTTGACAATGGACCAGAATTCTGTGAGCAGCTTGAAATCTTCACATACGACAATAGGAATGTATCAGGAATTAATTCAAGTGCAGATGTTAACACTAAGAATACAATGCGCTTTGCAAAACCTTACGAAAATCATAAGGTTCAGGCGGTGATTAGTAGTGCTAGTGATGCTGGCCAGTTAACCTATGAGGTTAAGGAAAATGGTGTAACGAAGACGTATAGATACTATTATACAATGGTTGGCCAGTTCTGGGAGCAGGATCTTCCTCAGTACTGTTTCTATATGAGTGGCCAGACATGGTACCGCTATCCTGAATTAAAAGGCTACAAGTGGGCACCATACAAGTGTATCATTATGGCTACGCCTGAGGAAGTCACCAAGTCGAATGTAAGTGAGTCTGATATTCACGATGCTATTAATACTGCTTACAACAAAGCCTCTATAGAAACGACTACAACGACTACAACAACTGCAACAACTGCGGCAACTACAACAAATGTTACATCAGATCAAAAACCTGCTAGCACGCCCACTTCATGGACTGGTTGGAAAGATTATTATAGTAGCACTTGGAATCACTTTGGCGGTGGATACCGTAATTTCAGTGGTTGTTATTTCCCAATGAACATGCCTGGTACTACCAACTGGCTATTGAATCCGTTCTCGCTATGCTTTTTTGGCCGCAATGATTTCTCCTTCGTTAACGACAAGTCTGTCGGTGCTTACAAAGGGAGTAGTACTCGTTACATTTTTAGTTTCGGCGATGATGAAGACATAGTAGACATTGACGGTCAGACGAATGATGCCACCTACATTGAAACACTTGACGGTGTTCCCCAGTTCACTACAGGTGAATTGAAGGTATACAGCTTGTCGGGTCAGTATATGGGAAAAACAACCGAAGGTCTTCCCAGGGGTATCTATATCGTAGGAGGACGCAAAGTTGTGGTAGATTAATGTTAATATGGATAAAGAAATGAAACGCGAATATCAAAAGCCGCTAATCAGGGCAGTGGCTCTTTGCCCTAACAAATTTGTTGCTGTTTCCGGCTCCGGGAGTTCTGAAAATACAGATTGGCAATTTGGCAGCCAGCCAGTAGGAGGCAATGGTGGTGACCCTGAAGCTTCTCGCTCTATATGGGGGGAATCCATTTGGGACGAGGAATAGCTCATAGGCAATGAACTATGATTATGGCGGCGGCAGTGGTAATGACTATTGCCGCTGCTTTCAGTCTTTATTTTCCAAAAATCCTGCGGCAATATTTGGTGGTTCGGATAATAGTTTGTATCTTTGCACAGACAAAATCAAAAAGAAGGTTATGGGAAAGTTCATAAACCCCTTTACTGATGTAGGCTTCAAGCGCATCTTCGGACAGGAGTTCTCAAAGCCGGTGTTGATAGCATTTCTTAATGGACTGCTTATCGGTGAACGACGCATTGTAGACGTGAAGTTCCTTGACAAGGAGAAGCTTGGCGTGTCCGATGACAACCGTTCGCTGATTTACGACATCTACTGCGAGACGGAAAGCGGTGAGCACATTATTGTGGAGATGCAGAACAAGTACCAGCCCTACTTCAAGAGCCGCAGCATCTACTATCTGTCGCGTTCCATAGTTGAGCAGGGAGAACATGGTATTGCATGGAAATATAATGTAACGGCCGTCTATCTAGTGGCTTTTCTGAACTTCAGGTTGAACGACATTTCCAGCGAGTTCCGTACTGACGTGGCGCTGATGGACATGAAGCATCATACATTGTTTTCAGACAGGGTTCGTATGACTTACCTTCAGTTGCCGTACTTCACGAAAGAGGCTGAAGAGTGTGAGAATGTTTTTGAACGTATCATTTTTGTATTGAAGAATATGGATATTTTACAGCGCATGCCTTGGGTGGCACAGGACGCGGTGTTCAAGCGTCTGTCAGAAATTGCAGAGGTGGCTTCTTTAGACAAGGAGGAGCGACGCCAGTATGATGAGAGCCTCCGTCACTATCGCGACACGATTGCCGTGATGGAAGGACAGTTCATAGAGGGTGAGGCTAAAGGTCGTGCCAAAGGTCGTGCTGAAGGTCGTGCCGAAGGTCGTGCCGAGGAACGGGCAAATGTGGCCATGAAGATGAAAGAACTTGGCCTAAGTTCTGATGTTATAGTTAAGACCACGGGATTGTCGCAGGATGAAGTTGAGGCCTTATAACTATTGTAAACCATTTATGAAGTTATATTTGTTTGTTTTCTTATCTGTAATCGCATCCCAATCTTTACAGGCGGCAGACGTTATCACGTTTGCCGATGCCAACGTGAAGGCATTGTGTGTGGACAACTGGGACACGTCGGGTGACAAGGAGCTGTCGAAGGAGGAGGCAGCAGCAGTAACGTCGTTAGGTACGGTGTTCCGTGAGCGAACTGACATTGGCGAGTTCCCAGAACTGATTTATTTTAAGGGATTGACGAGTATCGACGAGTATGCCTTCTATAAGAGCACCATCAGCGGCGAGCTGCGGGTGCCGGGCAATGTGAAGTCCATCGGAGATTTTGCGTTCAATAGCTGTAATCGATTGACGTCAGTGATTCTGGAGGAGGGGGTGGATAGCGTAGGTTGGAACACTTTTTCAGGTCCTATCCGAACACTGTCGTTGCCCGCCAGCTTGAAATTTATGAGTCCAATGGCCATCGACCCGTATGTCAATATCTCATCATCGGGAGTTTTTGTTCCCGAGGGAGATCTTTATGTCTATTCACTCTCCAAGACCCCGCCGTCCATTAATGACTACGCCTTCTTCTATGTGTTTTCTGCGGCCCATCTGATTGTGCCTTTCGGCTGTATAGATGCCTATAAGTCCTCATGGGCTTGGTCGCAGTTCAGAGAATACCTCGAAGCCGGCGACGTGAACGGTGACGGGGCCCTGAACGTGAAGGACGTGACGAGCATGAACGCGTACATCATGAAGAACTCACCGTCGCCCTTCGACAAACGGTTAGCCGACCTGAACGGCGATGGGGAAATCAACGTCAAGGACGTCACCCTGATGTGTACCTGGATTATGCAGCAAGGACTACAACAAGAACAATGACGAAGTAAGATATGAAAAGGACAATTATATTTACGGTACTGCTGCTGTGCATGTGCCATATTTGCAAGGCCGATGGGCTGCGCATTGAGCCGTTCGAGATTGCTCCTGGCCAGACTGGGAAGAAAGTTGGGCTGATACTGGACGACGCTCAGGGTGTGTACTGCGGACTGGAGTTCTGGCTCTATCTGCCGGAGGGTATCAGCATCAGTAAAAAAGCTAATGGCAAGTTTAAATATACCAGATCTGAGGCTGCTGAAGACCATACCTTCAGCATCGCTCAGGAATCTGACGGCAGCTATCATTTCCTGATATATGAAACAGAGAACGCATTACTTGGCAATGGCGTGTTCTGCACCTTGGAGTTAGAAGCCAGCAGCAACGTGGTGCCGGGTACTGTCACGGGTAAGTTCAAGAAGGTGGTCATCTCCGATGCTGGTGGAAATGGGCCTGAGTTCGACGAGATACCGTTCACGGTAACCATCAAGGCAGCCGAGCCGGAGGTTATTCCTGTGACCATTGGTGAAACGGGCTATGCCACGCTCTACTATGCGGAGAAGGCGCTGACGGTGCCGGAGGACGTAGAGGCATACGTGGTGACGCAGACGGATATCGATGGTGGCTTCAAAGGTTGGACGGCTACTTACGCTTCAGGCAGCACTATTCCGGCTGGAGAGCCTGTGGTGCTGAAGGGTGAGCAGGGAGACTATGATTTTGTGAAGGCGAGCAGCAGCTCTGCTGTTGCTGTAGAAGGGAACCTGTTGCGCGGCTGTGACGTTGCGGCTATGACTACGGCTCCTGCAGAAGGTGACTACCACTTCTATATGCTGTCGACAGATGGGAATGACGAAAACGTAGGCTTCTACTATGCCAACGAAGATGGCTCCGCCTTTGAGTGTCAGGACCACAAGGCTTACCTCGCATTGCCTGCCGCAGCCTCCACCCGTTGCTATCCTTTCAGTGCCGGACAAGGAACAGGCGTTGGAATTGTCAATTATCAATTGTCAATTATCAATTATTTCGACCTTTCTGGTCGAAAGATCAGCGGTAAGCCGGTGAAGAAGGGTGTCTATGTCCGTAACGGCAGAAAGGAGGTTGTCAAATGAAACGCACATACAGCAAGCCTCAGACCGAGGTGCTCGCCGTAGAGACGGAACTTCCGTTGGCCATGTCGGTGAACAACCAGAAGGGTAGCGGTACCCAACTGAGCCGCGAGTCCAACGACGCTGATTACACCGACGATATCCTATTCCTCTCCATCTTCATGTGAGGAAAAATGGAAGGCCATTTATTTACGGGGAAGCGGTCATACGGATAGGCTGGGAGAGGGCAGATGAACAAATTACATGGGGTTTTTTGAATAAGAATTGAAAATCTTGGGAATTTCTTATTGAAAATCTTGGGAATTTTGTATCTTTGTACCCAGAAACTGATGTAATTATGTATTATCGAAGACTTATAGAAGATCTGATTTCACTTAAGCTGAAATCATCTGGAGCTGTTCTTGTGACCGGGCCAAAGTTCTGCGGAAAGACGACAACGTGCATGCTTTACCAGAAAAGTTTCGTGAAACTAAACACGAAACAGGCCATTGATTTGGCTCGAATGAATCCGAAGGCCGTGCTCAATGGTGATAAAACCAGACTTATAGACGAGTGGCAGAAAGTGCCAGACATCTGGAATCAGGTGAAGGATGATTTGGACTTTGACTATCAGTTCGGGAAATATATTCTAACAGGAAGTAGCACACCTGCAGAAAAGACTGATGTACACCATAGTGGGGTAGGAAGAATAACTCCATTGAACATGCGGCCGATGACATTATGGGAATCAAAGGAGTCGAAAGGCACCGTGTCATTGAAGGACTTGTTTGACGGAGGTGAGAACTTCCCATGGGACATGAATGCGGAGTTCACGATAGATGATGTGGCATTTCTGCTTTGCAGGGGCGGTTGGCCAATTTCGGTTTTGGCACCAAGAGATATTGCGCTTGAAATAACGAAGAACTATTATAACGGATTGTTTGTGTTTGAAGACAGTGAGAATGAGCGTTTCCGCAACAAGAGACCCGAGGTATTGAGAATGATTCTAAGAAGCTATGCACGGAACATCTCCACAGAGGCAGCTGTGTCGACGATTATCTCTGATGTCCGCCAGAGCAATGAGCGAACGATGGATCCGAAGACCTTCGATGACTATATGGATGCGCTGAAGGACTTGTATATAATAGAGGATTTGGAAGCGTGGAATCCGAATATCAGGTCAAAGACTTCAATAAGAAGTACGCCGACACGTCATTTTGTGGATACGTCGATAGCCTGCAGGAGTTTGGGAGTAAGTCCTGAAGACCTGAAACGTGACCTGAATAGTTTTGGGCTGTTCTTCGAAGATTTTGCCGTCAGAGACCTGTCAGTATATGCAAACTATTTGGGGGGAACGGTAAAGCACTACAGAGACAATGCTGGTCTGGAATGCGATGCCGTAGTGCATCTGGAGGATGGCAGATGGGGAGGTGTTGAGATCAAGTTAGGAGGTGATGACTTGATCAATGAAGGTGCAAATTCACTCAAGACGCTTCGTAACAAGATTGTGGGTAAAAGTGACGAGAAAGCTCCTTCGTTCCTGTTAGTATTAACAGCCGTGGGTGGCGCTTATAGGCGGGAAGATGGGGTGTTTGTGGCTCCTATCAATCTACTGAAACCGTGACATCAAAAAAGATGTGTCGTGAGGAACCAAAAATCTGTCACTTCTGCAACACTCACTGATTATCAGGGTGTTGAGAGGTGACAGATTGGGTGACAGAGTGACAGATTCAGTCGTCCTGCCGGGGTTTTACGAAGTATTCTGTGCCACGTTTTGAACGGCGGGTGGACAGTTCCTCGATGTTGGCCAGCACACGGCCGAACTTCTGAATGTTACCGTTCTTCAGGGCCGAGCCAGCCACCTGGTGGATGCGGGCGTAGATGGCAGTGGTGGTGAGCCACTGGCCGTCGGTTTCGTTCTGGGGCAGGCTGAAGCACTCGTAGAAGAAGTACTCCTCGGGCAGCCGCAGCTGGAACTGTTGGTTCTGCTGCATCACCAGGCGCGTCTGTTTCTCGTCGAGCCAGTAGGGCTCCCCTTGGTCGAGCAGGGCGATGGCCTGGGCGTAGAGCTGGGTGTAGTTGATGCGCCGCCCGACGTTGATGGGGCCCGTCAGCTCTACACCGATGAAGCGGCGGCTGCCCGAAGGGTCGCTCAGTATGTCGCTGACGTTGGCTGTAGCGATGAACGATGCCAGGCGGGGGAAGTCCTCGACGTGCCTGCCGTAGGGGCGCTTCACCTTGACGCTGGCCAGCTGGACCAGGTTTTTCAGGAATCCCTCCTGTACCTTGGGGCTTATCTGGTTGAACTCATCGAGGTTGATGAGCAGGAACTGGCTCATGGCCTGTAGCACCGATTTCTTCTCTGAGAGCACCAGGTTGTCGTTATAGCCCCACTGCAGTTCGGGTGGCAGCAGCGACTTGCAGAAGGTCGATTTGTTGTAGCCTTGCCGCGATATGAGCAACGGCACCATCGAGTTGCCGTATTGGGGATTGCGGCCCGTCCACTGTGCAACCATTCCTAAAAACCACGTACGGAACCATTTGTCCCACAGCGGGTTCTTCGTGGGTACGCTGGCGGCAAGTGCGCCTATGTTGTCGGTGCCGTCCCACTTTTCATGCAGGTTCCATAGGTATTCCTCAACGGGGTTGTAGTTGCGCACCAGGTTCGATTTCAGGTATCGGCTGACGTCCTTGTCCCATGCATTGATGCCCGCCAGCCGGGCCTCCATCGCCATGCCGTTTTGCACGCGCTCGTCGACGGGTTGCCAGCCGTAGTGCCACGTGCTCTTCGGGCGGTATTCCACGTAGCCCATCACGGTGTTCATGCGGAAGGCGTAACGCTCTTCGAGCAGACTGATGAGCTTGCGCGTCTCCTGGCCTACGGTGTTGGCAGCGGTTTTGGCCTCCTCGGGATGACCGTTGTCGCCTGCCGTCAGGGTGGCAGGCAGTGAGAGCGAGAAGCCGTCGGGCACGTACAGCGGCGTGGCCTTCGGTCGGTAGAAGGGCGTTGGGTCGACGGTCATGCGGAACCCCGCCTGCAGCAGAGGGCTGCCCTCGCCACGCTGGGCAGGGTCGATGGTCAGCGTGTCAGTGGTTGTCGCCATGCGCAGCACCACCTCGTAGAGCCGGCATACCAGCGGACAGGCCTGCTGAAGGAGCTGTTCGGCCTCGGCCTCCGTCTGTGGGAGCGACCCGTCGTGACGGCTGATGGCAGTAACGATCTTCACCGTCGTGCCGCTGCTGCCTACCACGGCCATGACAGTCATGGGTAGCGTGGCAGCCATGCGCTTCACCTCCTCGGCCTCATCTTCGTCGCGCAGCGGACCTACGGTCAGCGTAATCAGTCCGTTGAACCGCAGCATCGTAAGGTTGCCGTCGGCATCGGCCTTCAGCTCGGCAGAAGGGCATACCACGGGCAGACGGTACATATACGGAAAGGTGGAAACATCGAGGGCATACTGGCAAAAGCGGCGCAGGCGGTCCACGGTATCGCGGTTGTCGTTGCCCCTGACGGCCTGCAACAGGTCATCCACGGTGTGCAACTTCAGGTGCAGCTTGTTTTTCTTGTTGATCTTGATAAATGTCAGTTTCATCCTATTATTTGCTTTGATTTTATTGTCGGGTTACTCATCGAAAGGGTAGGGCTTCGCGATGTTTCCCACGGTGGGAAAGGAGGTTTCCCATAGGGGGAAACATCTGTTCCCACGGAGGGAAACATCAGTCGGTCGTCACGTGAAATCGAGCGTCTCTACGTAGTGGTCGAACTCCATGCCCTCGGTGCTGGTGTACTGGGCCATGATGCTGAGAATATCCTCCTGCAGCTGGGGCGGTATCAGGCGCTCGCCGTGGTGGTAGCGGTAGTAGGCGCTCATGCCCGTACCCAAGTGCAGGCGCAGGGTGGTGCGGGCCTTGGAGGCAACACTGCGGGGCAGATTCTTGTAAAGATTGTCGAATCCCCACGCCATTCGGATCATCCGCTTTTCGCGGAACTGTCGGCAGTTGCCTTCGCTCCATGCCGCAGGATAGACGGCCGCACCGCTGAGCTTGTCGGCTGGAGCCAGCAGTCCTACCTGGTAGTGCATGCAGCGGTCGCGTAGTGAACACTCGTTGTTGAAACACAACGGATAGCCCCAAGGGGCGTCTTTGTAAGTTAGCTTTTTTTCTTCCATGGTATAACAAATAAATGAGTTCTGAATACGGTTACAAAGATACTAAATTTTCGTCGATTTTGCAAGTTTTTTGCCCACTTTTTTACTGTTTTAAATGTTAAATTTGGGAAAATCTGTCATTCTGTCACCTAATCTGTCACCCATCAACATACTGATAATCAGCGAGTGTTGCAGAAGTGACGGATTTTTGTGTATTTAATAAACTTTTATGTTGTTGCAGGATGAAGTGGAAGCCTTGTAAACTAGTAGTCAAAAAGAAACCTGCCGCCTTCTTAGGGGAGGGCGGCAGGCTTTTGTTAGGGTTGTGATGCTGCAACTATTATGCGAGCAGCTTCTTGACCTGGTCGTAGACGTTCTGGCCGGTGAAGCCGAGCTTCTCGTCGAGCACCTTGTAGGGAGCAGAGAAGCCGAAGCTCTCGAGACCCCAGACGCAGCCGTCGGCACCTACGAGACC
>JAEEGL011854348.1_pt1 | contig 13771 bp, 12 predicted proteins | sample 9134231 | NCBI WGS metagenome assembly JAEEGL01 (sample SAMN16246548, study PRJNA631951) | gut metagenome | biome: gut microbiome; feature: rumen; material: fiber-attached | host: Bos | place: Iran: Karaj | collected 2018-10 | reverse complement strand
GTTAGATGCAAGGGAAAAAGGGCAGACAGAGGATACAGCCACACTTACCGAGGCTGCGCTTGCAGAAATGCAGATCAATAATTTCGCGACCAACGAAAGTGATTATGTGCCGGCTGAAATGGTCTATGAGCCGGAACAAACTGAAGAAGAACCTACTGTCACGGTTTTGGACGAAGATGAGCTTACGAGCGATCTCATCGCAAGAGTGCTCAATGAAACGGAAATACTTGATAACGTAAGCAGTTTCGTGACCATGATCACGACTCAGTTAAACCGCGAAACGCAGGCTTTATACGAGTCGGAGAGACTTTCAAGGATAGGTAATTCCCCTGCGGAAATGGAATACCTTGAAAGCCTGATATCAGAAAGCGGCATCACAAGGACCATCGTTAACAGGTTTGAAGAAAGTCCGAGAGAGTTCAGGCGTCTTTCAAATATGATCCACAAGATCACGGAAACTCTTACGGAAGAAGATGTGATGGAGCGTCTGGAGGAATTCAGACGGCTTAATACTAAAGAAAAAGTGGTCGTTAACGAACAGCCTTCAAGCGTTAACACATTTGTAAACAATGTGCCGCAGCAGGCTACGGTCAATACTGTAGCCCCTCTTGGCAGGCAGGAACGGGAAGAGATCGCCGAACTTGTGGAGCGGGGGGTAAGAAACCAGCTTAACATGATAAGCACGGAAGTATACACCAGACTTGAAAAGCGCTTAAAAAGCGAAAAAGCAAGAAGAGGTATTTAAATGAGCGGAGTAAGCGGATTACTCGGAAGAGTACCTAAAGCGGTCCTGTATGTAAGGGACTATAATATGAGTTATTTTCAGCTTATGCTTACGGGAGAGCTTGAATCTGTGCTTTCCGGGCTCATGAAGGAAACTAACACAGCCCTTGATAAGGCTGAGCTTGGGCTTTTGGCAGGTGCGGGTGCCGGACTTGCAAGAGAAGCGGCAACTGCCGCTATTCAGGTAGGTGCTGCCATATCCGGGTTTACTTCACTCAAAGTCCAGTATAACCCTTCAAGCATTTACCTTGACAACATTCAGGGTACCCAGGAAATAAAGAGCGGTATGCTCGGTGGCCTTATCAACAACCAGATCACCCAGATCAACACAGGTGTCATCACCACCTTAGGTGTTCAGCTCATTTTTGATGATATGAACCAGATGGATGCTTTCGGTATCGACTCGGGAATGATGAGTACAGGCGGCGCGGCTGCTTTGATAGGAGAGAAGATCAGAGGCAGAAACTATTCGGTCAGAAAACCGGTGGAAGGTCTTATTGCCTGCCTTCTTTCTCCGATCACAAGAAGAGTCATTTTCTGCTGGTCGGATATCATATTTAAGGGTGAGTTAAACCAGGTAAACGCCAATTACACCATGTTCAACAAGCGCGGTGAGCCGATCCGTGCCACTGTGGATCTTGTCATCCAGCAGCAGCCCGAAAAGGATAAGGATGAATTTAAGGGCTACTGGAACAATGCCTTTGACAAAGCCTTTAAAGAGTCAACAACCGGTGCTCTTAATATGGGCGAGAAACTTACAAACAACGCCTTTATGAACATTAACGTTTAAGAGGAAAAGAATGGATTTTTTAGCTAACATCGGGCAGGTAGAAAAAGCCAAGATCGTTATCAAAGATACCCGCCCTGATGGATCGGGTACCACAAAAAAAGAATATGTAGTCCAGTTCAATCCTTCCACTTTGACTATAAGAGGCAGAGGTAACGGTTATATTCCCATGATGGCTCTTGGGTCGAACGGACAGCCGCCGGCTCCTGCGCAGCAGAATGTACGTATCACTCTTGATGCAAAGCTTGTCATAGATCAGGTGCACAATTTCCTTGCATTTACGGAAGACAAGATGAACCTTTCACCTACGCAGCTTGCTCAGAACATTGCGACGGTCGTAGCAGAGAAGGCAGGACGAAAACCTACGGTCAAGGACAGAGTCGAAGGTCTGATCGCTGCCTTAAGAAGCCCTTATACAAGAACTATAGAGTTTTGCTGGGGTTCCATGCATTACGAAGGGGTTCTCAGCAGTGTTTCCGCTCAGTATGTGATGTTTGATACCGTCGGACATCCCATAAGGGCATATATCAACATCACGCTTTTGCTCATTTCAAGTACCAAGGAAGTAAACAGCCTCGGTCCTTGGGTAAAGTCATACAAGGATGCCTTCAGCGGCTCGTCGCTTGATACCACAAACGGCGGCCAGGTAGCTACCAATCTCATCAATCTGGGGTAAATAAATGGCTTCTTTTAACAGTTTAAGAGATAAATACAAAGAGTTCCTAAAGCCCATGGTCCAGGTGTTGGTGGATGGCAAGGATCTTTCAAAGGATAAAAGTGATTTCGCTCTTTCGGACGTGGAAGTGGAAGTGACGGCGGGATTTGAAGCAGGCGTCGCCATGTTCACTATCTACAATGTCTATGATGACATTTTTCACGAGTTTAAGACAAAGAAGGTTCAAAAGTATATCACTATAGGTTCGTCCGTACAGTTAAGTATCGGTTATTCCGGAGTCTTTACTCCGGTTTTCAGGGGATTTGTAAGCCAGGTAGTGTTTGTGTTCAGAAAAGGCGGCATACCCGGTATCGAAGTTCACTGCATGGACATAAAAGGCATAATGATGGCTAATGATTATGCCAAGCAGATCGCGGTAGAGAGTTATTCCGAAGCGGTAAACCAGATCTTTAACCAAAGCTTTTATCAAAAGTTAAAGGGCGATAACAGCGTTTATTCAAAGCTAAGCATCACCGATACTCCCGACAAAAAGAAGGGTGGCGGGGGCAAAAAGGAAGTAACGGACCGCTCCATAGAAATGGTCAACGAAAGCGATTACGAATTTGTGGTTAGAGCCGCAAAGCGGTTTAATTACGAGTTCTTCCAGGTCCTTGATACCATTTACTTCAGAAAAGCAAAGAGCGACAAGGCTTCCCAGATGGACATAGGCCCCGAAGACGGTATGATCGGATTTGAGATCGGCTATGATGTTACGGGACTTGCAGGCAAGATCGAAGTAAGAAACACGGATCCTTCCAAGGCAAAGATCGTAAAGTATGCCATTAAACTTGACGGTAAGCTTTCAGAATCCGGTAAGGCAAAAGGACTTATAGGCAAGCAAAACAAGATCTATATAGATCCGACGGCCTCCACGCAGCAGGAAGCTGAATACAGGGCAAGATACTTAAAAGAAGACATGAGCTACAGGTTTGGGACCATGGAAGCCGATACAATAGGGCTTCCCGATATAGTTCCCGGCAAGTTCATTTCCGTAGACGGTCTTGGTAAGACCGTATCCAACAAGTTTTATGTATACAGCGTAAAGCACACTTTGTTAAACGGCGGGCCCTATATTACTCACATAACCGGAAAGTCAGAGGGACTCCCGAGTCTCTCATTACCTATCTGATAAAGGATGTAATCTAAGCATGGCATTATATGACATTGTAGATGAAATAGCCCAAAAGCGGGTGGTCAAGACAGAAACGGGAGATAACCGCCTGTATGGGCTCACCCTGGGGCAGATCACCAAAAACTATGACAAGGATATGCCGGGCCGTGTCTGTGTCAAGATCCTTTCAAGGGATGACAAGGCAAACGAGCTTCTTTGGGCAAGGGTGGCACAGCCTTCAAGCGGAAGCAAATGGGGACACTATTTTCTTCCGGAAGTGGGAGACGAGGTACTGGTAGCCTTTGAAGGCGGCAACATCGAGCGCCCTTTCGTGATCGGATGCGTGCCCCTTGTTACGGACAATTTCCTAAAGAAGACCGTGGATGAAAAGAATCAGTTTAAGAAGATCATGAGCACCCACGGAAACACCCTTCTTTTTACGGACAATAAAGACAATGACAACGGTGACAAAGACAAGGTAATGCTCAACTCCGCCACCGGTGCACATAAGCTTGAGTTTGACAATGAGAGCCATTTTATCAAGCTTTCCAATCGAAATGAAAAGAACGGCATAAAGATCACCACCGAAGACGGCAAGGGCACAATGGAGATCACCACCGAGCAAAAGCTTACGATCAAGGTAGGTGACAACATCACGGTGACTATGAATGCATCAAACGGAAGAGTGGAGATCAGTGCTTCAAAGATCGAGCTTAAATCTACTGAAGGCATCAAGATCGAGGCAACGGGTAACCTTGAGCTGTCCGGAGCGGGTACATCCCTTTCCGGTAACTCAAATGTCAAGCTTGATTCAAGCGGAGCGCTTACTATTGCAGGTACACCCATCAAGATCGGCTAAGAAAGGATATAATCCATGGCAGGCAGTTTTTTGGGAACGGGCATGAAATTCCCGCCCGAAGTAGATCCGACAACAGGCAGGATCAAGACAGTTTCCGACAACGAAAGTGTCAAAGAATCCATTTATCTCATTCTCATGACTCAGAAAAAGGAGCGCATGACAAGACCGAATTTTGGAAGCGACCTTTTGAGCAATACGTTTATGGATCTTGACAATACGTCCATTTCCATGTTTTCTTACACGCTTTCCGAGACTATCAGAGAGCAGGAACCAAGGATCTCAAACCTTGATGTCAGTGTAGAAAACGTGGACAATAAGGGAATGCTCATAGTGAATATCGATTATACAGTGGCAGGAAGCAATACGCCCGATAATCTTGTATTTCCTTTCTATCTTAACGCAGAACCTGTGGAAGAAAACCAAGAACCAGAGTTTTATCAGCCGGAGATCGTAGAAGATGTATAAAATTGACGCGCGCACAGCCGAAGACATAGAAGAAAGAATATCTAAGCTTGCGGGAGAATTTACTCCGGAATGGCAGTTTACTCCAAGTAACCCGGATATAGGTTCGACCATAGCAAGGATCTATGCAAGGCAGTTATCTGACAACATAAAGATACTTAATCAGGTTCCAAAGATCTATCATGCGGAATTTGTCAACTTCCTTGACCTTACTTTAAAGCACGCGGTTCCCGCCGCAAGTATCGTTATCTTTGATCTTGTGGATACCGCAAGCGGTGGTACCTATGTGCCTGCGGGAACTGTTATATCAACAGAAGGCCCCGTAGACGGAAGTGATCTTGAACCTCATTTTTCAACGGAGAGAGATCTTTTTGTAACCACCTCCGATATCGATGACATTTTCATGACCGACAGAGAGCAGGGAAGCATTATCCCACTCAAAGGCCGGTTTGATATGCCTGAGCTTTTTGACGATGAGTTTTCTACTGATACGCAAGACGAGGATGAATACGATAAATTAAGGCCCTTTGTCCTCTTTGGGGAAGAAGAAAAGAACAGTATATCAAGATACGTGCTCGGGATCTTCCATCCCACAGTCTTTGATGTCAAAGATCAGGAGATCTTTATCAAATTCGACGGAGCGGAAGAACTCACAAGGCGCATTGCGTCAGGTGATATGAAGTTTATGTGGCTTTCCGAAGAAGGCCTTAAGGACTTTGACGATTTTTCCATCAGGGAAGACGGTTCTTTCAGACTCAAAAAGAGCGGCGAATGCATGAAATTAGGCAGAGAGGATTCCGTGCGCAACAGCCTTGTGGTCCTCAAATCCATGCACTCTATCAGGGAAGTCTTTGACGTTAAGGATATAAAGCTTTCATCCGAAGGCATCCTCAGTCCCATAGATTATGTTGGTTACAACGACAGAGACTTAGAAACCGCTTCTTTTGCCCCTTTCTCAGATACTCTTGCGGTATATGCGGAATGCTACATCGGTAAAGAAGAATACTTTAACAAGCCGGGCGCCAAAGTAACCTTAAGCTTTGATGCCACCATCGGCGAAAAACTCTTAGACCTTACAAGAGAGCAGGAGATCGAAGATCTTAAGGTCATCAAGAGAAAGAAGACCAACGTAAAAGAAACGGCTATCAGCGATGTTTTTGCGGATGAGATCTCAATAGAGTACTTTAACGGCATCGGCTGGAAAGTCATGCAGTTTGACAAAGAATACAGATATCTTTTTGCAGGCGAAAAGGGCGGAAGATACGAGCTTTCCTTCATTTGCCCTTATGACTGGAGAGAGACAGACAGCGGATCTTACCACGGAAGGCTGTTAAGACTCCGTTTGCTTCAGTCAGACAACTGCTTTATGCGTCCTTCCCTCCACCATTATCCTGTCATCAAGGGAATGAAGGTTTCTTATTCCTATGCGGGAAGGGAGCTTCACCCCGAATATTTAAAGAGCATTTCCGGAAGCCGTCTTACAGACCTTTCTGCAAAGGTTCACGGAAGCGAGAAGTTTACGGTATTTGCTCCTTCAGACTATACGGATGATGCGATCTGGATCGGTTTCGACGAACCCCTTGAATCCGGCCCCATCGGTTTATTCTTTAAACTCAAGGGCGGTACCGGAGAGGCAGGTATCCGCTGCAGATTTGAGTATAACAGCATCCGGGGCTTTAAGCAGATGAAAGTCGTGGACGGTACAGATGGTTTTGGACACTCGGGAATCGTAGTGTTTATGCCGCCTCCGGACTTTACAGAGAAAGAATACGAGGGAAAAAGAAGGTTCTGGATCAGAGTAGTCAGGGATCAGGCTCAGGCAGACAGACAAAATGATAATTTCCTTGCTCATATAGAAGATATCAGAGTAAACGCCGTGTCGGTGGTCAACACCGAAGAATCCGGCGAAGAAGACTTCTTTATTGATGAAGTCACGGCCGGGTACAAAACCTTCCTTGGGTCCGGTAACATACTTGATGCCGATGTCTGGGTCAACGAGCGGGGCGTTCTTCTCGGGGACGAGGTAAAGAACCTTTCCCAGGCCCATCCCGATGATGTCCGCATCGAGTATGATATGACCGGTAATGTCACATCCTGTTACGTACGCTGGCATGAAGTCGAGCATTTCCCGACAGAGTACGATTCCCAGGATGCGGAAAAAGCCTGGGATTATGCAAGATGCTACCGTATCGACAGACTTACGGGTGAGATCATTTTCGGTGACGGTATAAGGTCAGAGATCCCAAGAGTTACGGATGATGTGGCTTTCAGGGTCAACTTAAGGACCAGTATCGGAGCTTTGGCAAACGTAGCTGCCGGTGAGCTTACCATGATGCCCAACGAGCAGATATTTGTGGATTATGTTACAAATCCCGTCAGGGCTTACGGCGGAAGTGATATGGAAACAGTCAGCGAAGCGCTTAAGCGCGGAGCCGATATGATCTTTTCAAGAGGAAGGCTTGTTTCCGCAGGAGACTATGAGCGTGCTATCCTCGGCTATTCGGGAGTTATAGACAAGGTTTCCGTTATCCCGGGCTTGGTAAAAGACGGGCGAGAGGATCCTTCAGTTCTTTCACTTGTGCTTCTTATGAAGGATTACAAAGAAGGTTCTTTCTCCTTCCACAGGCTTGAAGCGGAACTTCAAAAGAATATCCTTTCAAGGTGTGAGCTGTCCGTAAGACCCGAAAAACTCTTCATTGTGGAGCCGGTATTCGTCTTTGTATCAGTGACAGTCTGGACCGAAGTCATGGATATGGATGACAGTTTTGAGGTACAGAACCATATCAGGGAAGTTTTGGAGAACTACTTCGATCCGGTTTCCGGAGGCGGAGATGCAAAGAAGGGCTGGCCGATAGGCACAATGCCAAAGAAGCCGCAGATCCTCATGCAGCTTGCAGGTATCAAGAAACAGGCCCAGATAAGAAAAACATCGATAACCGTTAAATACACGGACTATGAAGGCGAGCATGAGTGCGATTACGAAAGCCTCAATGTAACACCTTTCATGTCCTGCAGAAGCGGTGTACATCAGGTTAATATCCTTTATGATCGGAGTTAGCTGAATGCTAAAGATAGAAGAAGTTAAGCCAAAATCATATGATGAGCGAATAAGCGAAGCCATTGGCAATATTCCGCTTTTTTCAAAGGATTGGACCAATTTCAATCCTTCGGACCCCGGTATCACTATCCTTGAATACCTTAGTCTCTTTACGGCGGGACAGGCTGCAGATATCCCCGAGGTACCTCCGGAAGCAAGAAGAAGACTCTTTCTTTTGGCGGGGCTTCGTCCTGATAAGGCAAAGTGTGCCCGCGTTCTTTTGAAGGCTGAGGATAACAAGGAAAGCGTTATGATCCCTCAGAATGCAAGGTTTTCTCTTGGCGGGATGATCTTTGAAACAAAGGGAAGCGTGCTTGCAGGCGGCAAGGTAAAGGGGATCTACTCAAAGGTCAAGGATGAGTTTAAGGATATCTCCTTCCTTTCAAAGCATGATATACCTGTCGGAGCAGCGGTATTCGGCGATAAGCCCGCGCAGGGTGACGCTCTTTACATCGTTACCGATTCCCTTCCCGAAGAAGACAAAGAGATCATCTTTTATGTGAAACTTTTAAGCGATAACGGAAGAAATCCCGTAAAAGACAGGGCAGAAAACCTCTTTGCCGCGATCAGATGGGAAGTTTATACGGATACAGGCTTTGAAGAAGTCAAGGTAAGAGACTTTACCGGATGCTTTCTTTCAGACGGTGAGATCCGTCTCAGGATGCCTGCTTCCGCAGCTGTTTGCGATGAAGCGCCCGTTAAAGGTTATTGCATAAGAGGCGTCCTTGAAAGAGCCGATTATGACATTCCTCCGAGGCTTCTTATGATCGAAGGCTTCCTGTTTGAAGTATGGCAAAAGGATACAAAAGCCGCTTCAATGATCTTTTCAAGGGCAGGTAAGATCAACGTAAAGCATCCCCTTGCGGGAGACGAGTACATAATCGTTTTTGCAAAAGAAGAAAAGGGTTCTTCCTACAGGCGTTACGAGCTTTCCTATGAGCCCGATGAAGACGGAAGGTACTGTAAATACACTCAGGGCCCCATGAACACAGAGGGCAGACAGTCAAGCTTCACCATCGAGTTTACAGGCAAGATGAAACCTGATACGGAGCTTAAAGACCCTGTCAGAGTGGTCATGTACAGCAAGGAAGTCATGCAGCAGTATGAGATCGGCCGTGTCCTTGGATATGACGCTCAGGAATTTGAACTTCCTTTAAAGCATCTTGTTACGGACAGTTTCAGCCTGATAGCAAGAAGGAAAGAAAGGGACGGAAGCTACCTTTACGATTTTGTAAGACCGGAAAAGAAAGAAGAAGGAGCGCTTTACTATCATCTGTTGGAGGATGACGGACGCATCATCATCGAGGATGCGGGAAATTATATCGGAGCCGATCTCTTTATTGCCTCCGCTGCTGTTACGGAAGGCGAGAAGGGTAACATCAGGGCAAGGAGCAGCTTTACTCCCGACTCTAAGCTCCCCGATGCACTTTGGACCAATCCCGGTCCCGGTACCGGAGGCGCCTACAGGGAGACCTTAAAAGAGCTTGGCGTAAGGTTCAGAAATGACATAGCAAATGCTTATACCGCGGTTACAGCGGAAGACTACGAGCGTATCGCAAAAGAAACTCCGGGTCTTTGTATCAGAAAGACAAATGCTGTGATCGATGAGACGGAGAATCTTGTTACCGTAGCCGTACTTCCCGGTACCGAAGAAGAAAGACCCGTTCTTTCAGATATTTACAAAGAAGAGATAAGCAAGCAGCTTGAGGAAAGACGACTGCTTACCACCAGGATAAGAGTGGTATCTCCAAGATATGTGGAGATACACGTAAGAGGAACGGTATATGTAAAGCGCCATTATGCCGATCCAAAGAGTGTGATCGTAAATGAGATCAAAAAGCTCATCGATGATGTTCATTCCGAGAGAAGCTTTGGCGATCCTTTAAGGTTCAGACAGATCTTTTCGGCGATAGAAGCCTTAGAGTGTGTTTCATACGTATATGAGCTTTCTATCATGCCCGATGACAGAAACCTGGCAGAATACAGGGATTCAGATATCTATCCCAAGGCAGATGTGCTCTGTCTTGTGGGCGACATACAGATAGAAACCGTAATGGGAGAGTAACGATCAATGCCTGAAAGAAAATACAGGATAAAGAAAAACAGACTGGATTTATCTTTTCTTCAGGGCTTTGCCATTGAAGATGAAGGTATCCGCACCGTGTTCAACGAAGACGGAACTTACGGCGGTCCTTATTATGCATTTTTAAAGCCCGTTGACAGCGGCGCTGATGATTCCACATGGGGAAGGATCGCTTTTGATCTTACCCACAAAGGAGATGCTGCAGGATACACCTATGTGCTTGCCACCAACGAGGATTATCTTGATTTTGCCGACGGAGAGAAGACTATCTGGGAGATGCTGTCAGATCCCGATATCAACGGGATCACCAAGATCAATGTGATGATGGGGCTTGGCGGCCGTAAGTATATCAATCTTGAGGACATCCTTCTTTATGAACACAAGGGGCGTTACCTCTATATCGCTTTTGAAGCGGTGGGAGACAGTGAGGTTATCTTTAAAAACGCCTGCGTTTATGCTACCGGTGATGCTTTCATGGCCCTATTCCCCGAAGTATACAGGGAAAACAACGGTTTCTTTCACCGGTTTATGTCCGTTTATTCAACTGTTTATTCCGATCTGGCAGAGGAGATAGATGATCTTCCGAAGATCCTTGATATAGACACCTGCCCCGCAGAATTGCTCCCTATTTATGCAGAATGGCTGGGTCTTGATATTTCGGGAGGGTTCCTTCCTGAGGATGTTTGCCGCAATCTTGTAAAAGAAGGATACGAACTTGGAAAAAGAAAGGGTACAAGATGGGCTCTTTCGCGTATAATAGAAATAGTACTCGGAGTTAAGGCAGACATAGTAGAGCACAATACCATGCGGGGATATCTTCTTTCGGACGGAGCGCAGCTTCCTCCAAATCTTAAGTCAGGGGGCATATTTGATGTCACGATCCTGATCCACGGGCAGATAGAAGAACTCATACGGCACAGGCTGATGTTCCTTCTGGAACAGTTTAAGCCCGTCCGCGCAAGGCTTCATCTGGTAGAGCTTAGCAATAACGCCATTATGGACGGCAATGCATATCTTGACGTTAATGCTTCAATCCCTGTAGGGCAGTCACCGAAACTTGATGACAAATCAAGTATGGGCGGAGTACTTACTTTAAATTGATTTGAAAGGATTTTTGTAACATGACTGTCAACGAAACAAGAGTTGATGAAAAGGTAATACTCGCCGTTGAAGGAAGGGTTGATACCAATACAAGTCAGGAACTTCAGGATGCTATCCTAAAGGCATTCCAAAAGAGTAACAACCTTGAGCTTGATTTTACCGAACTTGATTATATATCTTCGGCAGGGCTTAGGGCACTTCTTTTGGGACACAAGACCGCTGCCTCAAAGGGTGGTTCCATGGTTATCAAAAACGCTAATGAGGACGTAATGGAAATATTTGAGGATACCGGTTTCTCAGATGTTTTCGACATTCAATAGCCATGGTTCGTTTTTCTGATGTCAGTTTCTTTTATGAAGGCTCCGAGGAGCCTGTAATAAAGGACTTTTCGGCTATCATCGAAGACGGGGAGTTTCTGGTGATAACCGGAGAGAGCGGAGTAGGTAAGACCACGATCATAAGGCTCCTTTTAAAAGAAGCGGAGCCCTCAAAAGGGGAGATATTTGTTCTTGGAAAGAGCTTAAAAAAACTGCCTCCTTCAAAGATCCCGGCATACAGGCGGGAACTGGGAGTGGTCTTTCAGGATTTTAAGCTCGTAAATGAAAGAAATGTCTATGAAAACCTAGAGATCGCAAGAAGAGTCTACGGATGGAATTCAAAGGATACAGAGGAAAAGATAAGGCATGTACTGGTCTTTCTTGGTATAGACAGGCTTCATGCAAGGTATCCGGCGGAACTTTCCGGAGGCGAAAAACAAAAGGTCTGTCTTGCAAGAGCACTCCTTAACGACCCCAAAATACTGCTTTGCGACGAACCTACCGCCAATCTTGATCCGGCAGCCTCAAGAGAGTTCGTAAAGCTCATGAATCTGATACACAGACAGGGTACTACGGTCATAATGACTACTCACGATCTTAATACAATAAAAGAAGAAGCGGACGATTACAGGGAAATAAGACTTTCCGTCCGTTAGAAAGAGGATGATATGCGTAATTATAAGTTCATGATAGGCCTTCTTGCATGTGTTTTCTTTGGTGTAACCCTGATAGGGCTCTTTAACGGGTTCCCGGGGTGGATCCTTGTACTTCTTTTCTTTTTCCACAGCATTTGTCTTATGCTCCTTGCCTTTATCTTCAGTACGGAAAGGAAGGATGATGAGTCGGAAAAAGAGATCGAGCAGGAACTCTCAGATGTAAGATCCAGGGCAGAGTCAGAGAGAGAACTTATGAAAAAAGCTCTTGATGCAAGAGAAGGAGAGCTTAACGAACGCCTCGAAGAATTACGCAAGTTAAAAGAAGAGTCTGCCCAAAACGAAGAAAGCTTAAACAAGCTTAAAGAGGAATTCAGAATAGCAAAAGAAGAACTGGGAGAATTAAAGAATAATCCCGGTAACGAGTTTCTTCCTCCCGCAAACGATAAGCCTGTGCTTCTTGATATCATCAAGGTCATCAAAGACTGCACCAGGGATTTTGAGAGCGATGCCAAGAAAGCAGGTATCACCATGAGGGTTTCTTCTTCCGAAGAAAGCGTTTATGTAAAAGCCCAGGCATCAAGACTCAGGATAATGTTCCGTAATATCATCGACAATTCCATCAAGTACATGGGTAAGAGCGGATCTCTTGTGATCACCGTATCAAAGCTTGAAGATGACATCTTTATCGTGCTCAAGGATACGGGTGCGGGACTTGCCGAAGAAGAAACAAAGCACATATTCGAGCTTAACTTCCAGGGCTCCAACAGGATAAGCGGTAACGGTCTCGGACTTACCCAGGCCAAGGCCATCGTAGATTATTACGGCGGTACCATTTACGGACGCAGCATGCCTGATAAGGGCATGGGCATCTATATCCAGCTTCCTTCATCAAGTAACATCAAAAGAGAGGAGGCCACAGAGTGAAAAGCGGATCCATTAAGCTTATCCTCATGGCGGTGATCTACCTTGTGATCACCATCGTGATATTTCTCATATTCGGTCCCTTTTCCGGAAGAGCATCGGGTAACACTGATTCAACCTCGATCTCAAAAGAAGAGCGGATAATCGGAAATGTAAACGCAGAGAATTCCGGTGCGTCGGTCAATACGTACAGAGAAAGAGAGTCCTATATGAGCAGCCTCATCGGAGATAAAGAAACCGAGGCAAATCAAGGAAACTCAGGGAGTAACGGTTCCTCCGAAAATCAAGGCACTGCATCGGAGGGAACGGAAAACGGTAATAGCGGATCGGCTGAAGGTACCGAAGGCTCCGAAAATGCCGGGGCAGGTACAGAGGGCACAGGCAATGCGGAAGCAGGCGGCGAAAGCGCTTCTTCATCTGGCCAGGAGATCCACTATTACAAGTTTAAGGTCATCAATATCGACTCCACCTTAAGAGTCAGGGACAAGGGTTCTTTTTCCGGTAAGGTCATAGCAAGATTCAAAAACGGCCGTGAAGGATATGTCCTTGAAAAGGGCGAAGAGTGGTCAAAGATCGTGACCAAAGAAGGAACGTTTACCGGTTATTGCTACAACGATTATCTTGAGTTTACCGAGATTTCCAAAGACGAGTTTATCAAGGACTATGTGGATCAGGTGAAATAATGAGAGTAGACGACAGACTTGCCAAGCAAAACAAGGAACTTGAAAAAAAGAAAAAGAAACAGCAGGATCCCGATGACGGTGAGATCACTTTGACTTACCTTGAAAGGCTCCAGATTCCACCCATCAACAAAAACAAGGGTGCATTTCGCGATAACAGCGGTGACGGTATCAACACCGCGCAGAGTATTTTTGACAG
>JAEEGL010409329.1_pt1 | contig 13771 bp, 13 predicted proteins | sample 9134231 | NCBI WGS metagenome assembly JAEEGL01 (sample SAMN16246548, study PRJNA631951) | gut metagenome | biome: gut microbiome; feature: rumen; material: fiber-attached | host: Bos | place: Iran: Karaj | collected 2018-10 | reverse complement strand
GGGTCACCTGTCAGCCGGTGGACCGTCACTTCGGGCGGCAGCAGCTCAAGAAGCGCTTCCAGTAATGCTGTATAAGTATTGATATTATAGCATGGAAGAACTGTGCCGTCTTTAAGAAAGATTTGATGATTCATTAAATCTGGCGTAACCTCCGCCGGCAGCAGCTCAGCCAGCCGGGTCCCCTTCAGGACCTGAAGCAGCTGGAGCTTGATGCCGTCGATATACGGGACGGGTCCCGGAGCCCGAAGGGAAGAAAGAAAACGGACCGTCTCTAAAGTCCTGGCGGCGTCTTCTCCGGGCAGCCCGATGATCACATGGACGACGACACGGAGCCCTGCTGCCTTCAGCCGGAAAAAAGCATCGGTAAAGACCGGCAGGCCGTATCCGCGATTGATATACACAGCGGTGTCCTCATGGATCGTCTGCAGGCCCAGTTCGACCCAGACCGGCTTCACACGGTCCAGTTCCTGCAGAAAGCCGATCATCTCCCCGGGAAGGCAGTCCGGTCTTGTCGCGATGGAAACAGCCAGCACCTCCGGGTGAGAAACCGCTTCCCGGAACATATCCTTCAGCCGCTCCAGTTCCGCCCCGGAGCGGTAATAGGTCGAGGTAAAGGACTGGAAATATGCCATATAGCCCGCAAAGTTCCTGCTCCGCTTGGCTTTCACCCTTTCCTTGGCCCGTTCGATCTGCTCCGTGACCGTCAGCTCCGCGGGAGCGGCGAAGTCGCCGGAGCCGCCGGCACTGCAGAAAATGCACCCGCCCGTGCCGCAGCGCCCGTCCCGGTTGGGACAGGTCGTGCCTGCGGAGAGTGCCAGCCGGTAGACCTTTCCCCCGAACAGCGACTTCATCTCCTCATCGAAGCTGCGGTGATCTCCGATATATCCCATATCGCTTACCGTCCGGGTGCCTTCAGGCAATGAGGCTTTCCGGAGAGTTCCCACGCCTCCGTCAGAACATCATTTTCATCATAACGTAGCTTCAGGGAAAACAGCTCCGTACGGTCCCGGAGCAGGTAGTCGAGCAGATAGCGGTCTCCCTCCCATAGTTCCAGCGAAAAGAGTTCTGACTTCGGGACCCATCGAAAAACGCCCTCGTCGCAGACCGGCACAGGCATCGGATCTTTGGAGCCGGTATCTCCGGGGGCTGAAAAGTCCGAACTCGTGTAAGTGAAGATATATTCGGGATCCTTATCCGCGTAAATGAACGTGATCAGGCCGCGATACCTGCAGCTTTGCAGGTCAAACCCGGTCTCTTCCCTCGTCTCCCGGACCATACAGTCCTCAGGCGCTTCTCCCGCTTCCAGCTTCCCGCCGATCCCGATCCATTTCCCGGCATTTACGTCATCATGCCTGGAGATCCGGTGCAGCATCAAATAGTGTTCATTTCTTTCAAGATAACAAAGCGTCGTCAGTCTGATCATGTCCTGTTCCCCGGGAATTGGCTTTCCGTAGTTGTTATTTCGTTAAATTTTTGTTAACATGAATCTATGCAGCACGATCGTATCCTGTGTGCTGCGCTCAGATTTGATTTTATCAGTTCGGAAACCTGTCTGCCACTATTTTTCGAAGGGAAATATCCTATGAATTATACCGCGGAGCAAAACAGCCGGATCATTGACGGGATCACGTTTTGTTTTTCTCTGATCCTGCTTCTTGCAGCCTTTGCCGGTGCTGTCTATACGGACACCACGAGCACTTTTCTGTCTGATTTTCGCCAGATCCTGATCTCGCCCGGGCCGCTCGTGACAGATTATTTCGGCATCGGCAGCATGCCCGCTGCCTTTTTCAACGCGGGACTCTGCGGCCTGGCGATGTGGGCCTTTATGTATTTCCTCCCCGGGCCGTCTCATGTCAATACCCTGGCAGGCTATTTCCTGGTCATCGCGCATGCTTTCTACGGCCTCAATTTCGTCAATATGTGGCCCTGCTTCTTCGCGCCTTTCCTGTATCTCAGGATCCGCCGGCTCGACTATAACGAGAATCTGCATATCTGCATGTTTTCCACCTGCTTTGCCCCCTTCGTGAGCGAGCTGTTGTTCCGCTACACCTTCGGTTCCGACTGGGTCCCCGGGCTTTTCCAGATCTCCTTCTGCGGGATCCTCCTGACCCTTGTATTCATGCTGGTGCTCGGACTTGTCGCGCCGGCGATCCTGCCCGGCGCCAGAGCCTGGCATAAGGGATACAACCTGTATAACGGCGGCCTGGCATACGGCATGTTTGGTTTTCTGCTGTTCAATCTCATGTACCGCACAGTGGGGGTCCCGGCACCTGCGGTCCCCTCTTTCATAAACGACACCTATGAACAGTTCTTCCGCTCCTACCGGCTTTTCGGAAATGTCTTCTTCTCCCTGCTCTTCGCCGGCTGCATCCTTGCAGGCTTCCTGCTGAACGGGAAGAGCTTCCGCGGGCTCGGCATGCTGATCAGGGATACAGGCTACCAGAGCAACTTCGCAAGCAAATACGGCATGCCCCTGTGCCTCATCAATATCGGTCTCTACGGAGCCCTGTTCCTTCTTTATGTCAACCTTTCGATCCTTCTCACGATCGGTGCCGGATTTACCGGACCGACCTTCGGAGTCATTTTCGCAGCCCTGACATTTACTGCCATGGGACAGCATCCCGGCAATGTCTGGCCGATCTTTCTGGGCTATCCTCTCCTGTCGCTGACCGGGGATCTTTTCAACTTTCTGATCGGCGGGCATGTGACCTGGACCATCTCTACCCAGGCGTATATCAACAGCATTGCGTTCGCCACCGGCCTCTGCCCCATCGTCGGGCGTTTCGGCATACGCGCCGGGATCGCGGCCGGCTTTCTCTGCGCCTCTATGTGTACTGCCACTTCAGCCCTGCATGGCGGGCTGATGCTCTATAACGGCGGTTTTACCGCAGGGATCACCGCCCTGATCCTGATCCCGATCCTGGAACACTATATCAAGAATCCCCGGGAGGCCATGCAGTATATCGACCTTCGGGATATGATGACGATCAACGAATCAGCCAAACAGAAAAAGAAAAGCGAGTGACCGGCCGCGCACAGCCGCATAAGCAAAAAAGAGCGTCCTTACCCGGAAGGGTCTGGACGCTTTTTGACTGTCTGTAAACGGGGTCAGTCCCCGACGACATTGATATAGTTGGAGAAATGGTTGGTGCGGTTGTAGATCGCCAGGCTCTCTGTGATCACACCGGTGGAGGATTCGGATGCATGTACGAACCAGCCGTCGCCGATGTAGATGCCGACATGTCCGGGTCTGCCGACGATATCGCCGGGCCGTAGCGCATCGGCACTGATCTGCGTCCCGATCCCGCAGATCTCGGAAGAGGAGCGCGGAACGCTGATGCCGACGGATTTCATAATGTAGCAGACAAAACCGGAGCAATCAAAAGCATCCGGGCCGTTAGCTGCAAATACATAACGCTTACCAAGGCAGGCGAGCGCGTTCCGTACGATCTGCTGACGAGTCGGATTGGACGTGTTCAGCTCGATATAGCTCTGGGCTGTACAGTCGGACTTCCTGAGCCAGATCTCTGAAAGGACACTTCCGTCGGAAGTCCTGTAGTTCCCGACCTGCCTGCCCCCGGCCGCGACCACATACCATCCGGTACCGGATGTATCCGTCTGCTCGCTGATCAGCTTATAATACCGGTTGCGCAGATACTGGTTCTTGCCGACGGTTTCCCAGCTGCCGTCAGACAGCTGTGCCGAACCTTCCGCGACCTTGAATCCGTTGTAATCCACATTCGGTGAGACCAGCGTATACCCAAGGTCGATGCTGGTCTTCGCCTCCGACGCATAGCGGCTGCCCGGATCTCCGGCCGGTGCACTCACACCGGTACTGCCGCTCGAAGAGATCTGGGAAGGCCCTGTCAGGCTGCCGGTCACACTGCCCCCGACAGTGACATACTGGACCGGTGCCGTATATTCTGTGTCCGCGGTACCCGCCTCCGCGGTGTCCGCTGCAGTGCTGACCTCAGCTGGCGCGGAACCGGATCCGCTTCCCGGCTGCGCCGCTTCGGAAGCTTCCGATACCACGATCCCGTCCTCTGCCGGAGCCGCAGACTCCAAAAGCGCATCCGTCGTCCCGGAACTTTCCGTCTCCTGTACCGCACCGTTATCCGACGGAGCGGAAAATGCCGCCGCCGGAAGATCGTTCAATGCACTGATATCGATATCGATAAATCCGGTTGAACTGCTTTGCGCAGGGACCGGATCCGCCGCCGCAACACCGGGATCCGCAGGCACAGCTTCTCCGGCCGGCGCCGCGCCGATCTCGACCGGCACGTCGCTGATCACATCCGCATAAGCACTGAAACTCATCAGAGCCGCTGCCAGTATGTAGCTTGCAAGGATAGCTGTTTTTCTCATATTATTCTCTCCGGATCCGACCGTCCGGGCGTTTCGCCCGCCGGCGGCACTTCTGACTTTGCTATCATATCATACAAATGTCGCGGATGCTGTATCATTTTCCTTACGAAACATTGAAAAATAAGTCATCGGAGCTTACCGTATGTTTACGTTCTGCCTTTCTGCCTGCTTTCCGCCGCGGGAAAGATATAGTATAATGAACGAAAAGAATGCACGGAGGGATAATTGCCATGACAGAAGAAGAGAAGATCTTTGCGGGCAAACTGTTCGATCTGACTGATCCGGAACTGCTGAAGATCAAACATGAGACGCATGCGGCGTGCCAGCGTTATAACATGTTGGACGAATATGATCCCGAGAGGCAGGAGATCATCCGCCGGATCCTGGGCAGCGTCGGAGCAAATTTCCGCTTCCAGGGTCCCATGCAGATCAATTACGGCAAGCACATGTTTGTAGGCGACAATTTTATCGCAAACTTTAATTTTACTGCCATGGATGACGGCCCCATCTACATCGGCAACAATGTTTCCATTGGCCCGAACGTTTCCCTGATGGCGACCAACCATCCCCTGATCGCCTCCGAACGGGTGACGCACCTTGCGGACGGCCGCAGGGTCGTTACGGAATTCGCGCCGCCGATCCGGATCGAAGATGACGTCTGGATCGCCTGCAATGTCACCGTCATCGCCGGTGTGACCATCGGACGGGGGGCGGTGATCGGCGCGGGAAGCGTGGTGACAAGGGATATTCCCGCCAACTACGTCGCAGCCGGCGCACCCGCGCGCCCTCTTTATGAGATCACCGCGGAACACAGCATGCGCGGCCTTATCGCGGAGGAAGACAGGGAAAAATACGCACACTTCTTTCAATGAAACACCATGATAAGAGAAGACGCCGAAAAAGTTGTATATCTTGCCATCAGCATCGGGGAAGGACTCCTGGAGAACGGAGCCGAGGTCGGACGTGTGGAGGATACCGTGAGCCGGGTCCTTGCCGCATATGGTTCGACCCGTGAGGATGTGTTCTCGATCACTTCCAGTCTGGAAGTGACCGCTCATTTCGGAGATTTCAGAACAGTCACCCAGACCCGGCGCATCCAGAGTATCCGGACAGATATGACCAAGGTGGAAATGCTGAACCAGCTTTCCCGCGATATCTGCAGCGCGGATCCTCCCATGGATCCCGAAGACGCATACCGGCGATACCGGGATATCATTTCCGGCTATGGCTCATCGGAACTTATGCAGGTCCTCGGCTATGCGTTGGTGTCCGGTGCCTTCACTGTCTTCTTCGGCGGAGACGCCATGGACTGCATCGCTGCAGCCTGCATCGGCATCGTACTCAAGGGCGTGGACACATTATTGAATAAAGGCATCACCAACCGTCTTCTGATGGCGCTTCTCTGGTCCCTCTGCGGAGGCGTTCTCGCGAATCTCTGCACCTTCGCCGGATTCGGACATCATGCCGACCTGATCAGTATCGGCAATATCATGCTGTACATTCCCGGCATCGCCTTTACCAATTCCATCCGGGACCTTTTCTACGGAGACACGATCACGGGACTGATCCGGTTTTTTGAATCCGTGATCCTTGCGATAACGATCGCCGTCGGATTCACCGCGGCAAGACTGCTCTTCTGATGCGGCTGTCGGGGGGCGGAGCCGGTCATCAGGGAGCGCGGAGCAGACAATGAAAGAAGAAATGATCAAAGATATCATACAGATCACAGCGGCTATTATCGGTTCCGCCGGATTCGGGATCGTATTCAATATACATGCGGGGAAGCTGTGGGCAGCCACTATGGGCGGACTTGTGTCCTGGGTATCCTACCTTCTGCTCGCCCATCTGGGGTTGAACGAATACCTTTGCGGCTTTTTCGCTGCTGCCCTGACCACGGCTTATGCCGAGATCATGGCCAGAGTCACGCGATCTCCCGCGATCATGTATGTAGTCGTCGGGACCGTGCCCCTGATCCCGGGCGCCGGCCTTTATAGAAGCATGTTTGCCCTTCTCCGGCAGGACATGATAACAGCCAGGCACCAGGGGACCTACGCGCTGCTGTTCGCTGCTTCCATGGCTGCAGGCATCGTGCTGACCACACTGGTGGAACGGACCGCATTCAGTATCAAAAGCCTGCATTCCTGACCGGATGGTCCATACTTCCGGGGTCATATAATAAAACGTGTTGGTCTTGGCCGCTGATCATCCGGATATGCAAGGGTGACCGGCGGTTATATTTTTCGAATCAGGTGCAGGGATACAGGGTCAACCGAGAAAGTTGCTGTGAAAGCGGGAGGTCTATTATCGTTAGATCAAGAAACCCATTGCTGTGCGGCAGGGAAGACCTTTGCCGTACAGGTATTGTTCCAAATAGGCGTACCCTGTAATTCTGACACCAATGAAGAGGTCGAAAACACACAAAATTAGTTTACATAAGTTTCAGGCTTTCAATATAATGGTAAACCCGAAAATTGACACCAATGAAAATGCTGATTTTGATGGTGTCAAAATTGAAAATGCTCCGTATATTGAAAAATGACGGCATTATACAACATTATGTAAACCGAATCGGTCGATTTATTGGTGTCAAATTCTGACTTACCTGAAATATTGATAAATGCCAAGTTATGTCAACCGGAGCGAGTTTTCAAATGGGGGACATTTTCACACTTTCCAGGTATTGGGACAATACGTCAAATTATGCAGATCCACTGACGCAGGAGTTATAAAACCGGCGACAACTATTTTTGCCCTGTGACTCTGTTTACAGATACATAAAAAGAGCCGTGCATGCACGGCTCTTTCTTATACGTTGCTTATCGATTATCAATAGTTATTAGAATTGAGGGTCACACCGGGAGCGATGATCACGCGCGGCACGATGGATGCCGGGGCAGCGGACGCTGCAGCAGCTTCAGCCGGTTCTGCCTCCTCGGGAGCATAAATAACAGCAGTCGTTGATGCTGCAGGAGCAGATGCAGCGGCAGCAGCTTCGACCTCGTCAGACTTGACCGGTGCAAAGATGACGCCCGGAATAACAGATGCCGGTGCAGCGGAAGCTGCAACAGCGACCGGAGTCTCAGCAGCGACCGGTGAATAGATCACAGCGACGGTGGATGCAGCCGGTGCGGATGCAGCGGCAGCCTCAGCCTCTTCAGACTTGACCGGTGCATAGATGACGGCAATCGCAGATGCAGCCGGTGCAGCAGATGCTGCAGCAGCGACCGGAGTCTCAGCATCGACCGGTGCGTAGATCACAGCGACGGTGGACGCGGCAGGTGCGGATGCAGCGGCAGCCTCAGTCTCTTCAGACTTGACCGGTGCATAGATGATGCCAGGAATGACCGGATCTGACGGTGCAGATGCAACAGCATTCTCGATCACCTGATCAAGCGGCGCATAGATAACTGCGACAGTGGATGCAGCCGGTGCGGATGCAGCGGCAGCAGCTTCGACCTCATCGGATTTGACCGGAGCGTAGATGACACCGGGAATGACGGATGCCGGTGCAGCAGAGGCAGCCTCGGCGACCGGAGTCTCGGAATCGACCGGTGCGTAAATAACAGACACGCTGGACGGAGTCGCTACGGATGCGCCGGCAACTTCGACTTCTTCAGCCTTGACCGGAGCGTAGATGACACCCGGGATAACGGATGCCGGTGCAGCGGATGCCGCAGCGGCGACCGGAGTCTCAGAAGCGACCGGTGCGTAAATAACAGACACGCTGGACGGGGTCGCTACGGATGCGCCCGCAACTTCGACTTCCTCAGCCTTGACCGGAGCGTAGATGACACCCGGGATAACGGATGCCGGTGCAGCGGATGCGGCAGCAGCTACCGGAGTCTCAGAAGCGACCGGTGCATAGATCACAGACACGCTGGACGGAGTCGCTACGGATGCGCCCGCGACTTCGACTTCTTCAGCCTTGACCGGTGCGTAGATGACACCTGGGATAACGGATGCAGGAGCAGCAGACGCAACCTCGGCGACCGGAGTCTCGGCGTCGACCGGTGCATAGATCACAGCAACAGTGGACGCAACCGGTGCGGATGCAGCGGCAGCCTCAGCCTCTTCAGACTTGACCGGTGCATAGATGATGCCCGGAATGACCGGCGTAGCCGGTGTGGATGCAACAGCATTCTCGATCACCTGGTCAAGCGGTGCGTAGATCACAGCGACGGTGGATGCAGCCGGTGCGGATGCAGGAGCAGCCTCAGCCTCATCAGTCTTGACCGGAGCATAGATGACGCCCGGAGCGGCAGATGCCGGTGCAACGGATGCGGCAGCGGCGACCGGAGTCTCAGCATCGACCGGTGAATAGATCACAGCGACAGTGGATGCAGCCGGTGCGGATGCAGGAGCAGCCTCTTCGACCTCATCGGACTTGACCGGTGCATAGATCACACGGATCACCGGAGCGGAAGTAACTGCAGAACCGGAATTCTGTACTGCATCCTGGTCTTCGGGAGCGTAGATAACGCTGGTGCTCTCTGCCTCAACAGGAGCGGCGGCAGTAGTTTCCTCCACAGCTTCCGTCTTCACGGGTGCATAGATAACTCTGGGAGCTGCCGTCTCGGCATACGCCGTAAGAGCCATAGCAACCATGCAGACTGCTGCGATCACTACTTGAAATCTTCTCTTCATATACATTACCTCTGGTACGAAAAAATAGTATATAAAAAATATCTCAAATTATTTTAAGCTTTTGGGAAGAATAATTCAATAATTTCGTAAGGAAAAGAAGACGAAATTGACGAATGTTTCACAAAAAAACATAAATTGACGCATTATCCTTTCTGATCCCGGATCAGTTTCTCCAATTTTTCATCCCTCGCTTTCAGACGCCCCGCCACTTCCTCGGCCGGATAAGTGAAGAATCCGGATCCGGTCTTGACACCGTATTCCCCATTCTCATAATGCTTTTTCAGCTCTGCCGGGATCTCATGGGAGTCACAAAGATCCGGAACCAGGTATTCCGCAATATGATAAAAAATATCCAGCCCGCCGAAATCCATGGTCTCAAGAGGCCCCATGCAGGCCCATCGTACGCCGAGTCCGTACTTGAGGACGCTGTCGATATCTTCTCCCGAAGTCACACCCTGCTCCACCAGGGAAAGCGCTTCCCTGGCAACGGCAAGCTGAATGCGGTTCAGCAAAAATCCGGGGACATCCTTCTTGACGATCACAGGTTTCTTCCCGATGGCCAGAGCTGTCTCACGGACTGTTTCAGCCACGTCATCACGTGTACGGTCATTTTTAATGATCTCTACAAGCGGGATCAGATGCGGCGGATTCACCCAGTGCATCCCAAGGAAACGCTCCGGCTGCGCAACTGCCTCGGACAGGCTGTTGATCGACAGACCGGAAGTATTGGTAGCTATGATCGTGTCTGCAGAAACGATGCCGCAGAGCGTTCGGTAAAAATCCTTTTTGGTCTCTATAACCTCCGGAAGGTTCTCCACGATCAGTTCCCGGTCGGCGAGACGGGAAATATCCGTCGTGAAGCAGATTCGCTCTGACGCAGGGCTGCCGATCCTCTCTTTTGCGAGGTCCAGGGAGGGCTGCCGGTGATTGTAGAGAACGACATCAAAGCCGTACTGCGCAAAGATCTTTGCCATAGACGATCCCATGGTGCCGCTTCCGGCAATACCGATTTTCCGAATATTCATACACTTCCGCCTTTCTTCTGCAATATCTGCCGTTTTCATGAAGCAGAAACATCTTAATTAAACAGAAACATCTTATTAAATAGTTACATCGTTAAACAGAAACAACTTAATAAAAAGGAAACATTTTTGTCCTGGTATTACTATAACACATCCGTACGCATCAGGCACCATCAGGTTTTACCCGGACAGGAACGTCTGCCTGCCGTGTCTTTTCATACCCGCAAGAAATCAGACCGGAATCGTAAGATTATTCAAGGAACCGTAAGTTGAACACCCGTTGTCCATATTTTATGATATAAGTACCGGACAGGGGCCCGCGGAAGGTCGGCGGACCGAAGATCCGGAGAAAGATACAGGTGTCGTAATGAAAAGAATAAAAAAACAGCTCGCGCTCATACTCACACTGCTGGTATGCTGCCTCTCGGTTTTTCCCGCAGCCGCCGCGACCGGCAGCACCAAGGTGAACAGTGTCACCGTACACGTTAAAAGCCTGGTGGAAGCCGGCGATTTCTTTGCGCACGACAGGATCGTCGACGGAGAGCCGGAGGACGGCCAGGTCGGCATATGGACAGATTCCGAGCAGTATGAGCTGGGGGAATGCAAGCTCCTGAACAACGCCTACCGGGAGATCCCGATGGGCGAAGTGATAAAGCTGCGCATAGTGCTCGAGATCACGGATACCGAGAAGTACAGCTTCAAAAACGAATTTACAACGAAAAATGTCTCGATCAGCGGCAGTTCCGCAAGCTGCACCGCAGTCAGCCGGTCTGCCCAGAAACTGACCCTGACGATCGAGCTTGATCCGGTGAAAGGCCAGTATACCGAACCCGATGAAGTCTGGTGGAGTGAGACCGGGGCAAAACCGGGACTTGCCAAATGGGAGCCTTCATCCAAAGGCAGCGGATACTATGAAGTCCAGCTGAAGAAAAGCGGGACGACGATCAAGGAACTGAGCTCGCTCAATGCAACGAGCTATAATTTCTATCCTTATATGACGACCGCAGGCAAATATACGGTCCGCGTTCGTGCCATTCCTCATACCAAGGAGCAGAAGGCATACGCAAAATCTTCTTCCTGGGTCACTTCCGATCCTCTTACGATCAGCAGCAGTGAAGTCTCCAACGGTGCGGGTGCCGAATGGGACGATATCCTGTCCGTCAATGCGGACGGCTCCCTGTCGGCTGTTGAAGGGGCAACGAACCACCAGGCAGGCTGGATCGAGAACAACGGCTTCTGGTACTACAAATTCCCGGACGGACATTTCCGCAGCAACGGCTGGGAACTGATCGGCGGCGTCTGGTATGCTTTTGATGAAAAAGGCAGGATGCGCACCGGCTGGTACGAGGCACCCTCAGGTACCTATTATCTGGATACGAGCGGCGCAATGATCTCGGGCTGGCTGTACGACGGCAACTGGTACTACCTGGACGCAAATCCCTCTTCCGCCACCTACGGATGTGTCCTCAAAGACACCATGGTCATTTGGAACGGCAACACCTATTATGTCGGACAGGACGGACATATGGCAACCGGTTGGACACAGATCGGAGACAACTGGTATTATTTCCGCCCGGGGTCAGGCGAAATGGCAAGAAACACCTGGGTAGACACCTTCTATCTCGATGAGAACGGCATCTGGAGACACTAGATCCCGACAGAGCATCATATATCACAAAGAAACCCCTGAAAGCATCCGCTTCCGGGGGTTTTATTGTTGTATCCATCAGAGCGCAGTCCCTTTTCGGGGCACGTAAAATGAAGACATATCCGCATGTTCCAGGGACAGAAGCTTCACTTTTTTATCGATTCCACCGGCATATCCGGTCAGGCTTCCGTTTGTCCCGACAACACGGTGGCACGGAATAATAAGGGAAATGGCATTATGTCCGACGGCACCGCCGACTGCCTGTGCAGACATATGCGATGCTCCCTTTTTCTTTGCGATCCTGTCCGCGATCTCCCCATAGGTCATGGTATGGCCGTAGGGGATCGTAAGCATGACCTCCCATACCATCTTTCTGAAAGGCGTCGTCTTCATACATAGAGACGGGGTGAAGCCTGGTTCACGGCCGCTGAAATAGATATCAAGCCACTGCCCGGTCCGGTCAAATACAGGCAGGGCTTTCTCCGTGTGATCTGCATCCAGCGTATCAGCAAAATATTTCTGTCCGTCAAACCACAATCCGGTCAGCGCATTCCCGTCACTGGCAACCGTGATGCCTCCAAGCGGTGAATCATAGTGATGAATGTATTCCATATCCCATCATCCCTCACATAATCCGGCAAATGCCGTTAATAGCCTTTTCCCACTTTAGTGCCGTCCACTGCCGGTCTGCTCCCGATGCAGTACGTCCCGCAACATAGGCGCTGAAATAAACTGAAGCGCGGACGGTTATATTTCATTTTACCATAGCCGCACCCGCATAAAAAGCGCAATTCAACCCCACAGTTGCTGTTTTCGGGATCTTCATCAGGGCAGTAACCGAATAAGGAATGTGAAATAAAACAGGTTGCACGTTTTGTTGCACGAACGCTCCTGCTGTGTTAGACTGATATCATATCCGGCGAAAGGGAGGTGTTCAATCATGATGAATAGAAGAACTCTTATAAAATCTGAATATCTGTTGAAGACCTCGGTAAGATCATAATCAAACATCGCTTTGCCGTGGTTTATCGACCACGGCTTTTTTGATCTCCGATCCTTCATAGAAATTCACAAAAGAACGTTTTTTAAGTGAGGTCAGAACGATTTATGGAGGAAAAAATGATTGCTCTCAGGGAGATCACGGAAAAAAACTATATCGACGCATTTAATCTGAAACTGGGAGAGGGACAGGAAAAGTATGTCTCCCATCCCGTCCGCAGCCTGGCCCAGGCCTATGTCTATCGGGAGCAGTGTCAGCCTTTTGGTATTTATCATGAAGATGAAATGGTCGGGTATGTCATGGTGATCTATGATCACGATGTCCCGGAGTATGATATCTGGCACATGATGATCGATGCTTCCGGACAGGGGAAAGGATATGGAAAAGCTGCACTCAGACTGGTAATGGACTATATTAAAACGAAACCATTCGGAAGCTCTGACAGAGTTGCCCTGACATGCAACAAGGACAATTCCGCGGCCCTGGAGCTGTATCGCAAAATGGGATTTGAGGAAACCGGCGTGGAAGACGAAGACGAAATCGAACTTTCCATGAGCATCCGGTGACCGATCTCAGTTTCACAGGATGAAATAAACTCCCGATCACCAAAAAACGTATGATCGGGAGTTTGTTTTATAGAAGTATGTATCCATGTCACTCATGCCGTCTTCAGGCTTTGATCAGGTTTTCCAAAGACTCAAACAATATCGCCGGCTCCACAGGCTTCGACAGATGGGCATTCAGGCCGGCTTGCAAACTTCTCTGAACATCCTCGTCAAAAGCATTCGCAGTCAGGGCAATGATCGGGATCGTCTTCGCATCATCCCTCGGGAGACTTCTGATAACTCTCGTTGCTTCCAGACCATCCATTTCCGGCATGCGCATGTCCATCAGAATGGCGTCATAGTATCCCGGCTCATGAGTTTCAAAAAGTTCCACGGCTATTCTTCCGTTTTCTGCCAGTTCTGCTTTCATTTCCCGCATCGCGCGCACCATCATCATGATCTCGGCATTTACCGACACTTTTTCCGCAAGCAATCCCCTGCGCCCTTTCAGGCCCGCTGTTTTCTGTTCGAGTGCTTCATTTTTCAG
>JAEEGL016570708.1_pt1 | contig 13772 bp, 8 predicted proteins | sample 9134231 | NCBI WGS metagenome assembly JAEEGL01 (sample SAMN16246548, study PRJNA631951) | gut metagenome | biome: gut microbiome; feature: rumen; material: fiber-attached | host: Bos | place: Iran: Karaj | collected 2018-10 | reverse complement strand
GACGATATGCAGTTGATTCTGCAGGAGTTGCTTCTAAGTTATAAAGGTCACCATATTGTTCTTGGTAATCAGATAACTTATTACGCATGAAGTTAAGAACGTCTTTCGCAAATTCAATACATTCTGGATGTGTTAAATCTTTCTTTAACCAACTAGCATTTAAGCAAGCTTCATTCATACCAACTAAGCCAATTGTTGAGAAGTGATTTTCAAAAGTGCCTAGGTAACGTTTAGTATATGGATATAAGCCTTCATTCATAAGCTTAGTGATTACATTACGTTTAATCTTTAAGCTACGAGCTGAAATATCCATTAATTTTTCTAAACGTTCATAGAATTCTTCTTTAGTCTTTGATAGATAAGCAATACGAGGTAGGTTGATAGTAACTACACCAACAGAACCAGTTGATTCACCACTACCAAAGAAACCACCAGATTTCTTTCTTAATTCTCTTAAGTCAAGACGTAAACGACAGCACATACTTCTTACATCACTAGGTTCCATATCACTATTGATATAGTTAGAGAAATAAGGAGTACCATATTTTGCGGTCATCTCAAATAATAAGCGGTTATTTTCAGTATCGCTCCAATCAAAATCCTTGGTAATTGAATATGTAGGGATTGGGTATTGGAAACCACGACCATTAGCATCACCTTCAATCATAATTTCGATGAATGCTTTATTAACCATTGCCATTTCTTTAACACAATCTTTATATTTGAACTTTTGTTCAACTCCACCAACGATACAGTTAAGTTCAGCCATATCATTAGGAACTGTCCAGTCTAAAGTAATATTAGTAAATGGTGCTTGTGTACCCCAACGGCTAGGTGTATTAACACCATAAATGAATGATTGGATACATTGTTTTACTTCTTTATAAGTTAAGTTATCAACTTTTACAAATGGTGCTAAGTATGTATCAAATGATGAGAAGGCTTGTGCGCCAGCCCATTCATTTTGCATGATACCTAAGAAATTAGTCATTTGGTTACATAAAGTTGAAAGGTGTGAAGCAGGGCTTGAAGTGATCTTACCAGGAACACCACCTAAGCCATCAGTAATGAGTTGCTTTAGGCTCCAACCAGCACAATAACCAGTTAGCATTGATAGGTCATGTAGATGGATGTCTGCATTTCTGTGCGCGTCCGCAATCTCTTGATCGTAAACTTCACTTAGCCAGTAGTTAGCAGTAATCGCACCAGAGTTAGATAGAATTAAGCCACCAACTGAATAAGTAACAGTTGAGTTTTCTTTAACCCGCCAATCATTAATCTTTAAATAGTTATTAACAGTGTCTTTATAATCTAAGAATGTTGATTTGATGTTGCGCATCTTTTCATGTTGCTTGCGATATAGGATGTAAGCTTTAGCTACATCGATATAGCCAGCCTGAATAAGAACAACTTCAACACTATCTTGGATATCTTCAACACTGATTAAACCATCTTTGACCTTTTCTTGAATATTAGATGATACCCTTAAACTAAGTAATTCAATGATATCTTCAGTATAATTTTTGGCCAATGCATCGAAGGCGTTTTTCATTGCACTAGCAATCTTATTCAGATCAAATTCGACGATCTTTCCGTCTCTTTTCTTAACGTTTAACATATGATATCCTCCCATTTGGTAAAGAGATTTTACTAAAAAATTTGTCGTATGTCAAAGGAAAAAACCTATTATTTTTATTTTATTTTTTATTACTTTTTTAGTTGCATTTTTGTTAAAAATGTGCGTATCGTAGTGTTTTAAACGATTATTTCCTAGATAAAAAAGAGTGCTAAAGTGAATAATCTTTAGCACTTATTTTGTTTCAATTTCACCTGCTTTTTGAAGGGCAACCTTCGTAATTACAGGGCCAAATAATTCATAAATTAAGGTAGCACAAAGAACCACAGCGGTTAGAATTGTGGCTACACCTGCACTTGGTGTACCTTGTAGAGATGCGGATGCTGAATGAGCCATACCGATAGCTACACCAGCTTGCGGTAGCAAGGTTAGACCTAAATACTTCTTGACATTAACATCCATTTTAACAATGTCACACCCAATCCTTGAACCAAAGTATTTACCAAATGAGCGGGCAACTAGGTATACTAAACAGATAATTAGCACAATTCCTTTCATAACGGTAAAGTCGAGTTCAGCTCCACTAATAACAAAGAATAACATAAATAGTGGTGGTGTCCATCGTTCTACCCCGTCCATGATAACAAGTGAATCATCACGCATATTACATAGTACGGCCCCAATCATCATACAAGTTAAAAGTGATGATGTTTCAAAAGGCAAACCAAATAGTTTAAGTTTTGATAATAGTAATTGTGAACAAACCCCAATTAAGACAGCAGTAATCATTAAAGTTAACCGATTAGCTCGCGAAGCAAAAAACTTCATACAGAATGCTAATAAGAAACCAACGGCAAGACCAATCACAATCGAAGCTACGATTTCAATTAATGGTAATAAAACCATTGATTGGAATGGTTTAGTTACTTCACCACTGGCAATAACTTTAGCAATTGCAAAGCTCACCGCAAAGAAAAATAACCCAAAAGCATCATCTAAAGCAACAACTGGTAACAAGGTATCAGTTACTGGTCCATGTGCTTTATATTGCTTAATAACCATTAGGGTTGCGGCCGGAGCGGTGGCGGTAGCAACAGAACCTAGAATAATGGCAACCGGAATATACTCATGACCTAAAAAGATACATAGAGCAATTAAAAAGATATCAACTAAGACTAAAGCTAGGAATGATTGGAAGAAAGTAATGACGAAGATCTTCTTACCTAACTTCTTTAGAGCACTTAATTTAAATTCACCACCGATGGAAAAGGCAATAAATCCTAATGCCACATCGACAATGATATTAAGAGTTGAAAGCATTGGTTTCGTAATTAAACCAAAGCTATCAGGATCAGTACCAAATAAAGCATATAGATATGGGCCAATCAAAATACCCATTACTAAATAACCGGTTACATTTGGTAAATGAAAGATTTTAACAATTCGAGTCGATAATAAGCCGCCTGCTAAAGCTATCACTAAAGCAAGCAAGATGCGGACGATTTCCATATCACTCATCTAACCCTTCTATATAATTTACCGGAATCGTATAGATAAATCCTTTACCTTTAATACCACCGATTGCTTCATTAACAAGTTTAGTTAAAGTTTTAACTTGTTCATCTTCTTTAACAACCACAAATAGCATTGGACGAGCATCATGACCTGGTGCTAATACTTTACTAATGCCACCAAAATATGGATCTGGTTCCACCGAATTCATAAAAGCATTTTTAATACTTTGGGTTGCTAGGACACTACCATGAAAACCGTTATCAGCGAGTTTTGATAAAATTGGTGATGTGTATTCACCTTCTGTTAAGACTGTTACGAATAATTGCATAAAAAGCCTCCTTTTTTCATTTAAGTATTATACGCTTCTCTTTTCAATAATGCAAAAATGTTGTCCTACAAAATATAAAAAAGAAGAATTGTTTTTAACAATTCTTCAATTCTATTTCCATTTGATAATGCATAATACCAGCTTCTTCAAATTCAGGACCTATTTTTACAAAACCTAGTTGCTCATAGAATGGCAAAGCATACGTTTGCGCGTGGATAGTTATTTTTTTAATAGCGGCTTCTTTTAATGAAGCGATTATGTTATTCATAAGAACAGTTCCGACACCTAAATGGCGGTATTTAGCAGCTACTAAAATCCGACCAATCACTGCTTCACTTTGTTCCACTTTTAAACGGGCACCACCGATTACTTGATTTTGATACTGTACTTCAAAATGTCTAAATTCGCTATCTAACCCATCAAATTCTTCTTCAAGACTAACATGTTGTTCAATAACAAAGACATCATAACGTAGTTTTTGTAAATCTTGTGTTAGTTGTTCTCTTTCAACTACTTCTAGGTTTCCATCTAGAAAGTATACTTTAAAGATTTGATGGAATAGGTGGTCTAAATCTTCTCTAACGGTAGATTGAAAATTAGGAACTGCTTCTTGATGCATTGCAAATACTTGATATGGTAGTTCTTCATTGTATCTATTGATACCACAAATAATAGCTAGCTTGTTACCTTTCGTTTTGGTTAATTCAACTAGTTCACCAACAACTTTACCACCAAAACTAGTCTCATCTAGGCATCCTTCACCAGTAATTAGTAAAGATTCCTCATCAAGTTCATCAATTGGTAATAAATCAAGCATCACTTTAATGCCGGGTTTTAGGCTTGCACCGAGGACTAAAAGGCTAAATCCTAGTCCTCCAGCTGCCCCCGCACCTGGTAAACAAGCATTTACATCAAATATCGAGGTATAAGAAGTCATCCAGCTTTCTAGGAAAGGTTGATCAGTTATCGTTGCACCTTTCTGTGGCCCAAACACGCTAGTAGCACCTGATACACCAAGTAATGGGTTTTTAACATCAGATAAACCAGTAATCGTAACCCCTTCTAAAATTTTCGACACTTTTGAAAGGTCTACTCTTGTGACTTTTGTAAATGGATTTTGATGAAGAATAACTTCTTCCCTACCATTATAAAAGATTGCCCCTAAGGCTTCAAGTAAACCACTTCCACCGTCATTTGTGATTGATCCACCAAGACCTAAATAGATTTTTTTAAAACCTTTATTGATAATTTCTTTTAGAACTAAACCAATCCCGTAAGAAGTAACATGCTTAATATCTAAGTGATCATTAACATCAAAACCGACGATTGATGCTACATCAAAAATGGCTATATCGCCAGAGTATGCATATTTAGTTTTAAGAGGCATGAGAAAAGCATTAACACTATCCACATCTTCTTCATTGTATCCTAATTCATCAATGAAGAATTGGACTGTTCCTTCACCACCATCTGCTATACTCCATCCTTTAACATCTTCAATTGGTAAGTATTTACTAAAAAACTCTTCTCCCCTTAAAGCAATCTCTTTAGAGCTAATTGATTCTTTAAAAGAATCAGCTAAAATAAAGACTTTTTTAAGCATTGTTACCTACTTTACTACTGATATATTCATCAACAACCACTTCCACAAATCTTAGTGGTACTGGTCCACAGTCTAAGATTACTTGATGGAATTCCGTTGGATCAAATGATTCGCCTAAAGCAAGTTTAGTCCGATCATACATATCTTGAATCTTGAAATAAGTATAGAAGTAAGTTTGTGAGTTAGTTGGTACTTCTACTAATTGTTCATAAATCTTTTGAATTCGTTCATCGGTATAAGAGCCAAAGTATTGTTCTAAGAAGGCTTTGGTTTGGGCTTGATCCCAACCTTCATAGTGAATACCCATATCAAGTCGAGCTGTAAGAACACCATTTAAGATATCATAGTCTTTTAAATAAGTGATGACATTTTCATCAACACCAGTAACAAAATTATACATATATAGTTCAACATAAGTAGCCCAGCCTTCTTGGTAACCACTACTCTTTAAGACTTTCCGAATCTTGTTAACATCTTGCGTCTTAAAGTAAATGTTTTGGTACATGTGGCCTGGAATACCTTCATGACCAAGGGTAGTATATAGATAATTATAGTCACCATTAATCTTCTTTTGATTCAAGAAAATACTTTCTTGTGAATAGTCATCGATTGCGGAAGAAATATAAGCCGCAGGACTAAAGTGATCTTCCATTGAAGGGTCAACATCTTTAATATTGATGGCTGGCCAATGTTCAATAACTGGGAAGTGACCAGGTAAAAGTGTTTTATAGTATTCCATTTGTTCAGCTGGTGTGGCATCCATTAAGACAACGGCCGCAGCTTTTTCTTTAATTTCTTCATCTTCAGCTTGTAAGCTTCTAATTTCCGCAACTAATTGATCAAGATGGTTTTGCATATACGCGATAGCTTCAGCCATATCATCTTCATAACCAGTTGCTTGTTTAAATAGATACTTATAATATTCTTGACCAAGTTCATAATATGTGCCATCATCTTGAAGAAAGCGGTAATGATATAAACCTAAGGTATTAGTAGCTTGGCCTTTTAGGCTACCTAAGTTTTCTTCAATATAACGATAACCGCTACATACATCATTTAAAACCTTTGACTTATTTTGTTCAATAAGTTCCGCTCTTTGTTCATCTGGTAAGTTAAGAGTATCCAAGCGACTTGGGAAGGTCGTAATTAAGAAATGATCCTCACCACTAGCAATAAATTCATGACATTGGTCAATTACTTTATCAATAACAAAGTCTGGCATACCATAACCAGCTTCACTCTTTTTAACTTCATAGCTATAATATTCTTCAAAAGTTTCCGGAACAAGTTCTAACAGACCAAAGTAATTGTAAACATCATCTAAACAATCAAATCTGTATTCCGCAAACAATATAGGTAGTTGTGCTTGATAACCTAGATATGAACCTAAATAGTTGTTATCAAGGTATACCATATCACCAACCTTTTCATTGATCCGGTCTAAAAGATTTAAAATGACATTATAGGTCATCTTTTGGTCAAAATCTAACTCATCGTAATTATAATTAGCCATTGGACCAAAATATAAATTGATAATTAAACGACCCAGTGCACTACTAGACCCTGGGGTAGGTAGACTTAGCGAAGTCTCCTTAATACCTAGGGCTTCTTTATCCTTAAACAAATAGTGAATGGTTAATTCATCATTACCAATGATTGTCGCAAATAGTCTGTCAGTATATTCACCAAAATCACCTGGTTTAATTTTCGAAACCACATTACAACTTGATGAACACAAAATAAAGAATAATAAGGCGATTAAACAACAAAATCTTTTGATTATTTTCATCACACACCTCCAAGATAAAATACTATTTTACTTTACAAAATTACTAATTTTTGATATAATTATTATGCTTTAAAATAGATGTCCCAATAGCTCAGCTGGACAGAGCAACGGCCTTCTAAGCCGTGTGTCGGGGGTTCGAATCCCTCTTGGGACGCCATTTTTTTTGCTTACAAAGACTTATTAGGAAACTAATAGGTCTTTTTTATTTAATTAATGGACGAACCTCTTTAAAGACTTCACCGATTTTTTCATTAATTGCTAAAGATGCATAACGATCCATATCGGTATGATCTTTATTGATAATTACTAAATATTTACCTCTAAAATACCGAACAAAACCGGCGGCAGGGTAAACAGTTAGGCTAGTACCACCAATGATAAGGCAATCAGCTTGCATAATCGCTTCCACACTACCGGTAATGGTTTCTTCATTAAGGGGCTCTTCGTATAGAACAACATCCGGTTTAATTCGGCCACCACATTTAGGACAAATACTTTTATGTTCCATTAACGCAAATTCATCATAGAAAGCACCACACTTCATACAATAATTGCGTTTAATGCTACCATGTAGCTCAAATACTTTCTTTGAACCCGCTGCTTGATGGAGTCCATCGATGTTTTGCGTTACTACACATGATAGTTTTCCCATCCCTTCTAGTTCTGCTAGAAATTTATGAGCTTCATTAGGCCTTGCATCTGGATAAATTAACGCATTAAAATAATAATCGTTAAATAGATCAGGATGCGCTATAAAGAAATGATGGGATAGGATTTCTTCAGCAGAATAAGACGTATTAGTAAGTGATGGGACCTTCATTTTAACATTGTATAAACCACTTGGGCTTCTAAAATCCGGAATTCCACTTTCAGTTGAAACCCCAGCACCGCCAAAGAAAACAATTCTTTTGGATTCATTGATTATTTTGGCTAAAGCTAAAATCTTCTCATTCATTTTAATATTTACCTCTAATTGAACGAATAACTTCTTTTATTAAACGTACTATTGTATAAATAAAGTATGGTAGTGCACCAAAGATACCAAGGAAAACAACGAGCGTAAAAATAACCCCAAACCAAAAGATATACCACCATCTAAAATAGACTCTTCTTCCCCATAGAAAATCAAAAATGATAAAGAAACTGATTCCTAAACCATAGACAATAAAACCGAATTTCGATAATTGCCAAAAGAATACAATCAAGAAGACGACAAATGGATAAGCAGAATAATAGATATAGTAGTAATCTTTTAACTCCTCCATTGTGTTTGTGACAAAAAAAGCATTAATCCGATTAGTTACATACAAAGCAAGGATTGTTGTTGCAATAACGAAGAATGCTAAATATGCAATGTAAAAAATGATTCTTTTTTTATTACCAAAATACCAATTATATTGTTCACGGGTTTCTTTAGATCGCATCCCTTTGGTTGCCTCAGTCCGTTCTACCTTTAAATCACGGGTTGCAATATCTTCACTTGGCATTTTAAGGACACGACATAAGACTTCAATTTGATACTCATTAGGAGTAATTCTATCTTCTTCAAAGGCGATTAAGAGTTGTTCATTAATCCCTGTCTTTTCACTTAAATCATTGATTGACATTGATGCTTCTTCTCTTAGAAGCTTTAAGTTACTAGCTAGAATTGACATAGATACACTCCTTTCTACTTCTATTGTACCACAAATTAACAAAAAAATAAAATCAATTACAAAAAAAGGAGACTATTTAGTCTCCTTTAGATTTACATACTCTTGATAAATTTTCCGCAAAACTTCCTTTTCTTGTTCGTAAGTAATCTCTTCTAAGGCTTCATCAATTGAAAGCCACTCAAGTTCTGATACTTCACTTTCTTGGGCCTTAAGAATTCCTCCCCAAGGACGAGCTAAAAAGTAAGTTACGTCTTTATTTACCTCAGTTGTCGGATTGTAATTAATAGTGGATGAAACATCGGGCTTGATGATTACTTTTAAACCCGTTTCTTCACGAATCTCTCTTAAAGCCGTTTGGACAGGTGATTCACCTTTTTCCATATGACCTTTAGGAAATGACCAATGTTGTGAACGTTTATTTTTGATTAATAAAACTTGATCACCATTAATGATGACACCACCACATGATTTTTCATAAATCATTTTGTTCACCCACTTTATCATTAATTATCAATTATGCGTTAGGAACGTCGTATAGAGGTTCGTCCGCATCGCTAGGTTCAACTTCAACTTCTTCAACGAGGCCAGTACCTGCAGGGATTAAGCCACCGATGATGATGTTTTCTTTCAAACCTTCTAAGCGGTCAATCTTACCACGGATTGCGGCTTCAGTAAGAACACGTGTTGTTTCTTGGAATGAAGCAGCTGATAAGAATGAGTCAGCTTTTAATGAAGCTCTTGTGATACCAAGGATAACTGGTTTAACAACTGGAAGTCGTTTACCTTTAGCAAGGGCATCTTTAATAACTTCATATAATTCAGGATGAGAAATAAAGGTTCCTGGTAATAGGTCAGTATCACCTTCATGAATAACGATTGCTTTTTGAAGCATTTGTTTAACGATGATTTCGATGTGTTTATCAGAGATATCTACACCTTGTGAACGATAAACTTTTTGAACTTCCGTTACAATGTATTTTTCAACCTTTGCAACATTTGCAACTCTTAATAATTCTTTAGGGTGAATTGTACCTTCCACAATTAGGTGTCCAGCCCGAACTAAATCGCCTTCTTTAACGATTGGTTTCTTACCAGCATCTGTTAAATATACTTTTCGGTCGATGTCTGAACGAACAATAATTGTGAAACGGTTATCTTTTTCAGGACGAACTTCTTCAATACGTCCATCAATTTCCGAAATAATACCTTTACCTTTAGGTTCACGGGCTTCAAATAATTCTTGAATTCTTGGCAAACCACGTGTGATATCTTCACCACCCGCAACACCACCAGAGTGGAATGTACGCATGGTTAATTGGGTACCAGGTTCACCAATTGATTGAGCCGCAACGATACCAACAACTTCGCCTTTTTCAACAGTTTCCGTTGTTGATAGGTCTGAACCATAACACTTAACGCAAACACCGTTCTTGCAATCGCATGTGAATAGTGTTCTTACTTCAACTTCGGTAATACCAGCTTCGACAATGCGATCCGCAATTTCTTCAGTGATGCGTTGATTGCGTTCACATAGAACTTCTTTACTTCTTGTCTTTGGATTCTTCCATTCAACACGTTTAGAAGCAAAACGACCTAAAATTCTTTCTTTTAGATGAACGATGACTGAACCGTTATCGTTATACATTGTCTTCATAACCATACCTTTATCAGTACCGCAGTCATCCATTGTAACAGTGACATCGTGTGAAACGTCTACTAAACGTCTTGTTAAGTAACCAGATTCAGCTGTCTTAAGCGCTGTATCGGTAGAACCTTTACGAGCACCATGGGTTGAAATGAAGAATTCTGACATACTCATACCTTCACGGAAGCATGATTTAACTGGAATTTCCATCGCTTCACCATTAGGCTTATTCATAAGACCCCGCATACCAGCGAGCTGTGTAAAGTTCGAAGATGAACCACGGGCACCAGAATCGGCCATTAGGAAGATATCATTTTCGATGGCTTTGTCTTTCATGACAAGTTTGATTTCCGCTTCAATATCAGTAGTTGCTTTACTCCATACTTGAACGATGTTCTTATAACGTTCGATAGGTGTTAATAGACCATGTCGATACATCTTTTCATATTGTTCAACCCGTTTTTCAGCATCACGAATAATCGCACCTTTCTTGTCAATTTCCATAACGTCGAACGCAGATACAGTGATACCAGAACGCGTAGAATAATAGAAACCTAAGTCTTTCATCTTGTCAAGTGTATTAGAGGTTTCCGCAAGTTTTGCTTGTTTAAATACTTCGTAAATGATAGCTGATAAGAATTTTTTCTTAACTGGTGCGCATAGAGGAAGTTTGCATGCGGCTAAGCGTGCTTCATTTGCATGATCTACAAAGAAACGATCATCCATACCATCAGTTAAGTTCTTAACTTCTGATTCATTTACATAAGCAAATTCGTGTGGGAAGATGGTGTTAAAGATAATTTTACCATAAGTTGTAATGACAAATTTATGCTTTAACGCTTCATTTTTATCGCATAATTCTTGATAAAGAGCAGGATTTTCATCCTTTAATTCTTCTTTAACATGTAAGAAGTTCTTATTAAGGGTTGAAGCAGGAATACAAATTCTAGTTGAGAATTGGATTTGACCTTCTTCATAAGCATGTTCTACTTCGTCTGGGTCTCTAAATAAGCGGCCTTCATTTAGAACATACACTTTTGCTACACTTGATACTGCACCTTTTGCTAGAGCTTCTTTTAATTCTTCCACATTACCAAAGATTTGTTGACCAGTTTCGGTTTCCACTAAGATTTGTGGATGATCAAGGAAGAATACTTTAGCATCACTTGGACAGTTACCACTTAATAAGTCTTCTTTTAAGCCATCTAAGCCATCATAATGTAGATATGAAGTGTGATATTCATCATCACTGCGCATACCCTTATTGCTGTCATAAATGCGTTCTTCACCATTAGGTAATACCACTTTGAATGGATCACGCGCATGTGGTGTAGTAGCAAGATAATGAGCAATTGTAGGGAAGCCAGCTACAAATGGACTAGCTAAAAATTCATCAATTGAATCAAAACAATTGTTGATATTATGAGGCTTACGTTCAATTGTTAAATAATAGTTACCAAGAATCATATCTTGAGATGGTGTAACGATTGGTTTACCATCTTTTGGTGCTAGGATGTTCTTAGATGCTAGCATCAACATCCGAGCTTCCGTTTGTGCTTCTTTTGATAGTGGTAGATGCACTGGCATTTGGTCACCATCGAAGTCCGCATTAAACGCTGTACAAACTAGTGGGTGAAGACGAATTGCTTTACCTTCAACTAGTTTAGGTTCAAAAGCTTGAATTGATAGGCGGTGAAGAGTAGGCGCACGGTTTAAAAGAACTGGGTGTTCTACAACAATCTTTTCTAAAGCTTCCATAGCTTCAGGTGCCCCGCGTTCAATTAAATCTTTCGCTTTCTTAATACCGGCTTTTTCTTTTAAAGCATCACCAGTTGCTAAATCTTTCGTTCTTAAATAATTAATGATGAAAGGTTTAAACAAAATGAGGGCCATTTCTCTTGGAATACCACATTGGTACATCTTTAGATCTGGACCAACAACGATAACGCTTCGTCCAGAATAGTCAACCCGCTTACCAAGTAAGTTTTGACGAAACCGACCTTGTTTACCACGTAATAGGTCAGATAATGATTTTAACGCTCTGTTCTTATCCATAACAGCACGTTTGTTACGACGGTTAAGACCTGTATTATCAATTAAAGCGTCACAAGCTTCTTGGAGCATCCGCTTTTCATTCTTAGTGATAAGCTCAGGTGCATTAACTTCGTATTGACGACGTAAACGATTATTTCTTGTAATAATACGACGATATAAGTCGTTTAAGTCAGTTGTTGCGAAACGGCCACCATCAAGTGGTACCATTGGTCTTAAATCTGGTGGGATAACTGGAATAACATCCATTACCATCCATTCAGGTTTATTATTACTATGCGCAAAAGCTTCACAGATTTCTAAGCGCTTAATAAGCTTTTCTCTTCTTTGCTTTGTCGCATTATGTAATTCTTCGTGGATTTCTTTAATCGTTTCTTCGATGTTAAGTCTTTGAAGTAGGAAGCGAATAGCCTCAGCTCCCGTTTTAACTTTATACTTAAATGGGTATAGACGTTTATACTTCGCATTTTCTTGTTCCGTAATAATCATACCTTCGTATAATTCTTCAACATCATCATCAACTTCGATAACGATATAAGATGCTAAATAAACAACATCATCAACTTGGGTTGTTTTCATATCAAGCAAGGTACCAATCTTACTTGGTACTGACTTTAGATACCAGTTATGAACAACTGGAGCAGCTAAAGCGATATAACCCATGCGTTCACGACGAACTTTTGATTCGGTTAATTCAACACCACATTTTTCACAAACCTTAACTTTACCATCAACTGAACGTTTTGATTTTCCACATGCGCATTGATAATCTTTAGTTGGACCAAAGATTACTTCGCAGAATAGACCATCTTTTTCAGGTTTGAAAGTCCGATAGTTAATTGTTTCGTGTTTTTTAACTTCACCTTTGATGTCAACTTCTTTTAAGAAGTTATCGTTAGCATCGCAGATGACCATTTTTTCTTTACGAAGAGGATTGTAATGTAAGATGTTACCTTTAGCAACTTCTTCTCTTAATGAAGGGTTAGCCCAAGAAATGATTTCTTCAGGGCTAGCAATACCGATTTGAATATATTGATATTTTTTCTTATACATCGCTATGCTCCTCCTTCTTATAGTCCTCTCTTACCAGCTTGGGCTTCCGCAAACTGACTTACTAAACTGTCGTTTGTTACGTCTCTACCTTCAGAGTCTATCAATTTAACGCTTAAGCCTAAGCCTTGGATTTCTTTAATTAAAACACGGAATGCTTCTGGAATACCAGGTTCAGGGATTGGTGCACCATCAACAATCGCTTTATAAACGCGGTTACGGCCAACAATATCATCTGACTTGATTGTCATCATTTCTTGTAATGTGTAAGCAGCGCCATAAGCTTCTAGTGCCCAAACTTCCATTTCACCGAAACGTTGACCACCATTTTGGGCTTTACCACCCATTGGTTGTTGGGTTACAAGTGTATATGGACCTTCACTTCTGGCATGAAGTTTATCGTCAACCATGTGAGCTAACTTAATCATATACATGACACCAACACTGATCTTGTTGTCAAATCGGCGACCGGTACGGCCATCGTATAACCACATTTTACCGTTTTCGTCAACAGGAGCTCTAAAGTTACGTGGATCTTCTTTGATTAGACGAGCGTCTT
>JAEEGL016467914.1_pt1 | contig 13772 bp, 14 predicted proteins | sample 9134231 | NCBI WGS metagenome assembly JAEEGL01 (sample SAMN16246548, study PRJNA631951) | gut metagenome | biome: gut microbiome; feature: rumen; material: fiber-attached | host: Bos | place: Iran: Karaj | collected 2018-10 | reverse complement strand
TTGGAGATCGACGAGCCCGAACTTGCGGACGAGATCAGAAAGAAGATGTTCGTATTCGAAGACATCCTTACTCTGGACGATCGTTCCATTCAGCGTGTGCTGCATGAAGTTGACAACAACGAGATCGCTGTTGCTCTTAAGAATGCCAACGAAGACGTTCAGGCTGCAATCTTCAACAATATGTCCAAGCGTCTTGCTACTATGATCAAGGAAGATATGGAATTCATGGGTCCTGTTCGTATGAAGGATGTTGAAGAAGCACAGCAGAAGATCGTCAATATCATCAGAAAGCTTGAAGACTCCGGTGAGATCATCATAGCAAGAGGCGGAGGTGACGAGCTCGTTGTCTAATAATATGATCAAGGGATATTCCATATCCTATGACACCAAGACTTTAAAAAAGCTTGATTTCACAAAAATGGAAGAAAAGATCCAAGATAATGTGAAAGAACTGTTCCATCAGCAGTTTCCCGATGAGGTTTATCCGGGAGAAGAGGAATTCAAGGAAGGTATCGGCGGCGAGGAGATCGAAGATTTCCCCGAAGACAAGCAGATAATGACTGCCGAAGAGATCGAAGAGTTCAAGGAACAGGTAAGAGCGGAAGTCACAGACAATATTAAGACCGAGACCGAGATCGCCCTTAGGGCCGAGATCGATCAAAAGGCCGAAGAGATCCTGAATCTTGCAAATGCCAAGGCTGAAACCATTATTGCCGAAGCCATTGAAAAAGGAAATGCCGAAGGCGAAGCAGCCAAGGCGGGGATTATCACCCTTGCTTCATCCCAGGGGTATGAAGACGGAATGAAGAGGGCGAATGAAGAAAAAGAAGCGGCTCTTTCCGCTATCGAACAGGAAAGGATCGCTTTAAGGGAAGATTATGAAAGGCAGGTTTCTGAACTTGAACCTGCTTTTGTTGAAATTTTAAAGGAATATGTTCGAAAGATCACGGGCATAGCCTACGACAATCATATCGAAGTTTTGGAGTATCTGATCGAATCTGCGGTGAATCATTATCCCAGAGACAATTCATTCGATGTTAAACTTTCAAAAGAAGATTATGAAAGACTTTCACCCAAGATCGGAGAGATCGTGGAAAGATATAAAGGCAAGCTGAGCCTCAATTTCATTTCCGTTCCCGACCTCAAAAAAGGTGATGTGAGACTTGAAAACGCAGAGAAAGTCATTGATTGCGGTCTTGGCATTGCAACCGAAGGACTGCTGGATGCTCTGGATATGCTGACGGGCAATGAGCATTCACAGGGTTCTGCAAGCGAGAAGAATGAATAAACAAAAGTATCTTAACTTACTGAACGAAAACTACATACACAGTTACGGCAAAGTGGTCAAAGTGGTGGGCCTTACAGTTGAGTCTACAGGAGTAGAAGCTAAGATCAACGATACTTGTGACATTATACTCAAGGACACCGGTAAAAGAGTACTTTGTGAAGTTGTGGGCTTCAGGGATGACAGACTTTTGCTTATGCCTTATGAAGACGTTGGCGGCGTTTCCATCGGAGATTGCGTTGATGCAGGTGGGACAGGATACGGAGTGCCTGTGGGCAAAAACTTCCTGGGAATGGTGCTTGACGGTCTCGGACGCCCAATGGACGGAAGTTATGTGGAACCTGATGATTATTACAATTCGGAAGCCATGCCTCCCAATCCCATGGAACGAGTTATGATTGATAAAGCTCTGACTCTGGGAGTCAAGGCTGTGGACGGTCTCATTACTTTGGGTAAAGGACAGAGGATCGGCATTTTTGCAGGATCCGGCGTTGGAAAAAGTACCCTGATGGGTATGTTTGCGAGAAATACAAGAGCTGACATCAACGTCATTGCCCTTATAGGAGAGCGTGGACGTGAGGTTAAGGAATTCATAGAGCGGGATCTGGGAGAAGAAGGTCAGAAACGATCCGTTATCGTTTGCGCCACCAGCGATCAGCCCGCACTTTTAAGAAAAAAAGCTGCAAAGACTGCCACAGCCATTGCGGAGTACTTTAGGGACAACGGCATGGATGTGCTCCTTATGATGGATAGTCTCACCCGTTTTTCCATGGCCCAGCGTGAGATCGGTCTCGCTTCCGGAGAGCCTCCCGTTTCCAGGGGCTATCCCCCCAGTGTTTACGGAGAGATGCCCAAACTTCTGGAAAGAGCCGGAAGGACAGCCAAGGGATCCATCACAGGCATATACACCGTTCTGGTGGATGGCGACGATATGAATGAGCCCATCGCGGATACGGCGAGAGGAATTCTTGACGGACATATCGTTCTTTCGAGAAAACTTGCTCATAAGAATCATTACCCCGCAATAGATATATTGCAGAGCATATCCCGTGTAATGTCTTCCATAGCGACCAAAGAACATAAGACAGCGGCCAATACATTGAAAAATGTGCTTGCCACTTACACCGAATCGGAAGACCTTATAAATATAGGCGCTTACAAGGCAGGCTCCAATAAGGAGATCGATTATGCCATCCAAAAGATCGATGAAGTTAACAATTTCCTTATGCAGCAGACCGATGAAAAATTTTCGCTGGAAGAAACAGTGGAACTGATGAAGGGTATTTTCAATGGCTAAGTTTATCTTTAAGCTTCAGGGCATTTTAAATATCAAAGAAAAGCTCGAAGAGCAGGAAAAAATAGCATACGGGAATGCACGTATAAGACTGACCGAAGAAGAAGAAAAGCTGGATGCTCTTTTCGGAAGAAGGGTGGAACTTGTTGAAGAAAAGCGGATTCAGATGTCTGCGGTGATCAGTGCCAGGGAGCTTAATCTTACGGAAAATGCCATCCGTGCCACCGATCTTGCAATAGAAGATCAGAAGATCTCCGTAAAGAAGGCTCAAAGAGCTCTTGAAAATGCAAGGATCAAGCTTGAAGAAGCCATGAAGGAAAGAAAGATCTATGAGAAATTAAGAGAAAACGCCTTCACGGAATTTCTGGCAGAGACGGAACATGCAGAACAGATGGAAATCAATGAACTTGTATCCTACAGACACGGAAGAGCAAATGCTTGAATTATCGATCGTTGGAGTGATCTATGGCTAAGAAGAATAAAAACCAAAATGAAAATGCACCGGCAAAGGAAGGCTTGGGAACAAAACTTGCCACCTTTATCATCATCCTTATAATCACGGTAGTATGGCTTGCCATTTTAGCTTTGCTGATCAGGATCGATGCGGGAGGTCTTGGAACCACATTGAGACCTTATCTTGAAGAAGTTCCCTATCTTAAACTTGTTTTGCCGCCTCTCACCGATGAAGAGATTGCTTACAGAGAGAGATATCCTTACAAAAATATCAAAGAAGCGGTGGAGCATATTAATTATCTGGAAAAACTTGTCGATAAATATTCTGAGGAAAATGACGACTACGCTGCGAGACTCAAGGAATTGCAGGAAGAGAACGATTCACTTCAGCATTTTTCCGAAGAATATGATGAGTATCTTCGCTTAAAAGAAGAATTTGACAGGAAAGTTATCTACGGCGATAAAGCCCTGAGTTCGGACGAATTCATCAAATGGTTCGAAGCGATGCGACCCGAAACTGCCGCAAAGATCTATGAAGAACTGGCGGCACAGAAGACCGTATCTGCAGCCGCTCAGGATATTGCCACCGTCATCTCCAAGATGAAGGCAAAAGATGCTGCAAAGATGCTGGAAGAATTCACCAGTGACGTGGACTTTATCTGCAGGATCTTTGAATGTCTCAAGGTGTCTCAGGTTTCCGATATACTTACGCAAATGACAAAGGACGATTCTTTGTTTGCAGCAAGAGTTACGGATCAGTGGGACAAGTACAAGCGTGGTGAATAAAAGGAAATTATTGAGTCATTGGCCTTAAACGGCTGAAAAAATTGAAGGATGGAACCTCTTTTTGATCAGACCATATCTTTTTGAAAGGAGGAAGTAAAATGCTGGTACAAAATGTACAGACCAATTCTGTGTTTGCCTCCGGCATTTTTTCCGTTTCAGGGGAAAAATTGTCAGGCAAAGCAGATAAGGCCTTCGCTTTTTCCGCATTGTTTAACGGAATGAACAAGACAAACACCGTGGAAGCCAAGCTTAATCCTGCCGACAACAGTCTTAAAACTGCCGCCGACGGAACACAGAGCGCGGAAGTAAAGACAACTGCAGTGTCAGACGTGAAGCAGAGCCTTAAGAACATTAAGGGCAGAGCAAAGGACGAAACCGTTAAAACGGACGGAAAAGCAAACACAGCACAAAACACCGAAGAATTTGACGAGACTGAATTCGAAAAGATCAGCACCTGCCTTGTAAACGTAGTGGTTACTGTTGTTGAGTTTTTCAACATCACACCCGAAGAACTGCAGGTAAAGATGGACGGGCTCGGAATGAATGCTTCGGACCTTGCGGATCCCGATTCTTTGAAACAGTTGTTCGTTTCTCTTGATTGCGACAACGACATTTCAAAGCTTTTGACGGATCAGAACCTTCTTGATTCTTTTGAGGACCTTATGAATGAGGTTACGGGAATACTTGATGAGTTCGGAGTTACCGGAGAGATGATCGCAAATGCCATCACAAGCAGTTTCGGTGACGAAAACAACTTTAAACTCGATCTTCTCGGAAACAAGGAGGAAGCAGAGGGAAAACCCGAAGACAGGCTCAAGGTTGTTAACGGTGAAGAAACCATGCCTGAGTCAGCTCCCGTTGAAAAAGAGGGTGATGACAAAAAGATCACCATTGAATTCAACAAGAGTGACGAGAACAGAGGCGAAACACATTCCGACAGAAAGAAGAACAGCGGAGTGGCAAAAGACAATGCGGAACTTGCGGACAGATTCGTAAACAATATGCTGGAAAAATTCCGTCAGAATATCGGTGAAGTTTCCGGTATCGAAAAGGCGGTAAGCAGTCTCAGAGGTATTGCGGATCAGATCCTCAACCAGATCAAGATCAATCTCACCGCAGACATTAAGAGCCTTGAGATCCAGCTCAGCCCCGAGCATCTCGGAAAAGTCAATGTACAGATCCAGGAGAATGACGGTGTGATCACGGCAAAGTTCCATACTGAAAATCAGCTTTCCAAGGAAGCTATCGAGAGCAACATCATCCAGTTCAAGGAAACTCTCAGAGAACAGGGTATCAAGGTCGATTCCGTGGAAGTTGCTGTTTCTGATTTCTCATTTACAAAGGATCAGGACGCAGAGAAGAACGGAGCTCACCAGAATGAGAGCAAGGGCAAGAGACATTTCACTCTTGAAGAGATCAACGAAAAGGTTGACGGAACGGATCTCAGAGCCCTGAGTTATATCGATGACGGTACAAGTACCGTAAACTATGTGGCCTGACGGAGGTAATCATGGCAGATAATTTACTGATCCAAAAAGTAATAGACGGAAAGATCGATAAGGTTGCCACAAAGACCACGAGCGAAGAAGTGGAAACAAGAGGTACATCCAATCTCGGAAAGGATGCTTTCTTACAGCTTCTTGTGGCGGAAATGCAGAATCAGGATCCTCTCGAGCCTTCCAGCAATACGGAATGGATCTCCCAATTGGCTACTTTCAGTCAGCTTGAGGAATTGCAGTCTTTAACCTCCACGGCCGAAAATTCACAGATCTTCTCACTTGTGGGAAAACAGGTCATTGTTACCACAGAAAGTCCCGCAGGGGGCAAACTCACAAAGTCAGGTATTGTGGATTACGTCACATATAACGGCGGAGAAGCAAAATTCAGCATAGACGGCAGCCTTTATTCAATGGAGAACCTTAATTCCGTTGTGGGTGAAAGCTACCATTATGATCAGAACAAGCCATCCGTTGTTAAGGTGGGAGAAAAGTACACCTTTGACGGTGACGCACCTCAGGATGTTCAGTTTGAAGTTAAACTCGGAAGTGATGTGGCGGAAGCCAAGAACGTGGCCCTTGCCATCGGAAATACGGTCCTTCCTTCGGATTATGTGATCCTTAACGGAAACACCGTTACCGTCAAGTCGGAACTCCTTCAGGAACTGGATCCCGGTGTATATAACTTCGATGTGGTATTTGACGACAGAAATTACACCACGGTAAAGGATGCTCTTTCCATCACAGTCTTCAATCCTCATCCCACCACAAAGGAACAGGGAAGCACGGAGACTCCCAAGAATGAAGGAACTTCTTCGGAAGGACAGAATGTATCCGGCAGCACAGGAACAAAAAATGCCGATGACACTGCTGGCAACAGCGGCAGCGTGAGCGGTGAAAAGGATGACGCGGCAGGAGTTGACAATTCCGCAAAGCATAATATGCAGCCCGGAGATCTTAAAGGATTTGACTATGATGCCGTCAGGGCACTTTATCCCGAACTTACGGATGAAGAATTTGAGCATGAATACGGCTATCTTTTCCTTGATGATGAAGGTTGACGAAAGGATGCAAAATGGCACTTAACAATCTGAATTTCAATAACAATTATTCCATACAGCAGATGCAGGATATTCTTGCGGGCAACAGGAACAAAAATGTTGCAAACAAGGACAATGCACCTCTGGGAACGTCCTTTGAAGAGATCCTTGCCAGACAGAAAGAACAGACATCGGGTTTAAAGTTCTCTAAGCATGCATCGGAAAGACTCATAGACAGAGACATCGATATGACTGATGAACAGCTGGAAAGACTTGAAACCGGAGCAAAAAAAGCGGGTCTCAAGGGTATTAATGAATCCCTTGTAATGGTTGACGGCATGGCTTTCATTGTAAACATTAAGAACAATACGGTCATCACTGCGGTGACGGGAGACGATGAAATGGTGTTTTCCAACATCGACGGAGCCGTAATTGCATAAATTTTTGTTTATAAATTAAAGAGTATAAGGATTTGTGCCGATAAACCTATACAAGAGACACAATTATTCAGTCGCCGGACCGACAGGAGGCGACGGTTTCCCCGAACGACAGAAGGGAAACATAAACTCAGGAGGTCTATTACTATGATGAGATCATTGTATTCCGGTGTATCCGGACTTAAAGTCCATCAGACCAAGATGGACGTCATCGGTAATAACATCTCAAACGTAAACACGGTTGGATTTAAGGCCAGCAGTGTTACCTTTGCCGATGTTCTTTACCAGAAATCTTCTTCCGCTACCGGACCCAATGCGGATGCAGGTTCTGCAGGACAGAATGCTATGCAGATCGGTCTCGGAGCCACAGTTTCGTCTATCATGACATCTGTAAGCATCAACGGCGGATCCCAGAGAACAGACAATCCTTTCGACCTTATGATCGAAGGTGACGGCTTTTTCGTTGTTAACAACGGATCGGGAAATCTTTTCACCAAAGCAGGTTCCTTCACTGTTGACGCTGCGGGCACACTTTGCAACGCAGACGGATATGCGGTAATGGGATGGCAGGTGGATCCCAACAACGAGACCCAGACAGTTGCAGATACAGTAAGTGCACTGAAGATCATGGCTCCCGAGAACATGTATTCCGCACCCGAAGCTACAGAGGCGGTTTATTTCTCGGGAAACATCGACAGCGCGGATACATCCTTTGATTCAGCAACGGGTAAGCTTACTGCATTTTCATTTTTTGACAAGCTTGGAAGAAGCTACACGGTAAACCTTCGTCTTACTCAGGCTCAGGACAACCAGACACTTTACAACGTTTCCGTTACGGATATCGTTGATTCCACAGGTAAGAGCATCCTTTCCACTTTTGATGAAGCAAACAATACCTATGTGGGTAATGCAGGTCTTTCACTTACGGTGGGCGGTCAGCAGTACACCTTCGACGTAAACCAGGATACGGGCGCCATCACGTCCACAAACAGTTTTATGCTGAAGTTTGACGGCTCTTCGGGTAAGTTCTCTTATGTAAACTTTGATGAGAACGTAGACCTTGATGCCAACGATTATCCTTCCATCAATTTCCAGCTTGCTACCACGGATACAGCGGGAGATCCTTTCCCGGTGGGCGGTATCGATGTTGACTTTTCATCTCTTACGATGTTTGCCAATTCGGGATCCACATCCATCGCATATACAAAGGGCGCTCTTGACGGAACCAAGGCAGGAAGAACTTCAGGAAACATGACCGGTTGTTCCGTGGACAGCAACGGACTGATCTTTGGCGTATACGATAACGGTGTTTCAAGGCTTTTGGGACAGGTTGTGGTTGCACAGTTCGCAAATGCCGCAGGTCTTGAGGCTGTGGGCGGAAGCCTTTTTGCAACGACTCAGAACTCCGGTGAATTTGACGGCATCGGAAAGACTGTTGCGGAAGCAGGCGGAAAGTTCTCCACAGGTGTTCTCGAAATGTCAAACGTTGACCTTGCTACGGAATTTACAAACATGATCACCACTCAGCGTGGTTTCCAGGCAAACTCAAGGATCATCACCACATCCGATACATTGCTGGAAGAACTGATCAATCTGAAGAGATAATAGGTAAATAGCAAAACTTAAGGGGCGGCATAAGATCTATGCCGCCCTGTTAGCCTATCGGGATTATAAAGGAGTTTTCTTATGATCGAACTTACCAGATTAAACGACAGAAAGTTTACTTTGAACTCCGACCTTATCGAAACGATAGAAGAAGTTCCTGACACATCCATCACTCTTACCACCGGAAAAAAGATCATGGTAAAGGAGAGCAGGGTGGAAGTGAAAAAGCTTGTGACGGAGTACAAAAAGGAAATATTTACACAAAACAAGATGTAGTATTTTTTCAAAAAAATCTTTGTTACATCTTGTGGTTTCATGGGTTTTTTAGTATAATCTTTAGAGTTGATAACTATGGGAAGAAAGGTTTGGTGTAGGTTTTGGATATAGCTTCCATTCTTGGATTGGTGCTTGCAATCCTGTTCGTACTGATCTCAATTTCATTGGGCGATGCCGGCGTTGCCAGTATTATGGCCTTCCTTGATGCACCCTCCGCGATGATCACTTATGGCGGTGCTTTTGCGGTATCTCTTGTTATGAGTTCGGATATCAAGGGCTTTATCAACGGACTCAAATCCATCAAGCTCATTCTCAAACCCGTAAATTACAATGAGGAAGAGATCATCAAGCAGATCATAGATCTTTCCAACGTTGCCCGTAAAGAAGGACTTCTTGCTCTTGAAGAAGCCGCCAACAATTCCATTGAAGACGAATTCATCAAAAAAGGTATCCTTCTCATCGTAGACGGTACCGACCCTGAATTTGTCCGCAGCATTCTTGAAACCGAATTAACCTGTATAGGTGACAGACACAAGACCAATATAGCGTTCTGGGAAAACCTGGCAAGCATGGGCCCTGCATGGGGCATGATCGGAACTCTCGTAGGACTCATCAACATGCTTGGTAACCTGTCAGACATTAATGCCGTAGGTCCTAACATGGCCATCGCCCTTGTTACCACATTCTACGGTTCACTCCTTGCAAACTGGATGTGTATTCCTGTTTCTACAAAGCTTAAATCCAATGACGTGGCAGAGATCATGGCTAAGAATATTGTTGTCGAAGGACTTCTTTCCATCCAGGCAGGTGAAAACCCCAGGATCATCGAAGAGAAACTTAAGTCTTTCATATCACCCGAACGCAGACAGGCCATGGCAGGAAGTGAAGGCGGAGAGGAAGGCGGTGAATAGCTTTGAAGAAAAAACCGGAAGAACCGCCGAAAGGTTCCCCCGCTTGGATGGCGACCTTTTCGGATCTGATGAACCTTCTGCTTTGCTTCTTCGTTTTGCTTTTCTCCATGTCTTCAGTTGATGAGAGCAAAGCCGAAGCAATGCTTAAATCGCTGCAGGATACTTTCTCAATCTTCAGCGGAGGCGGTTCCTCATTTGAAGACGGGATACTGATCTCAAGCGGTGCGACTCAGCTAAGTAATCTGGATGAGTTTTACAACACCACAGGTAAAACCGATGACGGACAGTCTGTGGACAATGTAGATGATAATGAAGCCGGAGCCGAGAACATCGGTGACGGTTACAATGATGCTCCCATGGGCGAAGACAATGACAATCTGGAGCATCAGGGTGAAGACAGTCAGCACGTTCCCACAACGGATAACCCAAAGCAAGGCGCTTCCGGACTTGATTCTCCGGATAATTCCGGTGAGGAACTGACGGCTGAAAAGCTTGCAGCCATTGCCGAGGCCAACGAAAGAGAAAACAACAAGGCTGAGTCTACGGTCATGTATGAAGAGATCGTCGGACTTCTTGAAAAGTCCAAGATCCTGGACGATCTTGACATCAAGATCGATTCCGAAACCTATCAATACATACAGATAGAGATCAGCGGCGCGGTGCTTTTCGACGCCGGGAAAGATACGGTAAAGGAAGAAGCTCTTCCCATTCTTTCCAGAGTGGGCAGTATCCTTAAGCAGTACAGGGATTACAAGATAGAAGTTATCGGACACACCGACAACACTCCCACCAATGTTGAATTTTTTGCAAACAATGATATTCTTTCAGCCTGCAGAGCCATCTCCGTGGCTACGTATTTTGCGGAAGACAAAGGCATAGGATGGAACAATATCTATTATGCCGGCCGCGGATCTCACGAACCTGTTGCCGATAACGGTACCGCCGAAGGCAGAGCACAGAACAGAAGAGTAGAGATACGTTTATATAATCAAAGAAGTTCAAATTAATTTTTCGGAGGCCTCATGAAAAAGAACATTCTTGCAATTGCAATTCTTGCAGCTGTAATAGCAAACATCATACTTTCGGCTGTTGTACTTTTTTCGGTCGTACCGGCTGCAAATAACGCAAACAAGCTGGTGGAGAAGGTGGTAAAGACCATCAATCTTGAACTGGAGAATCCCAGCGCTGCCACCTATGCCAAGGTACCTCTTAAAAACAGAAAAACCTACGAGATAGGAAAGGGCATTACCGTCAATCTCAAAAAAGCCGAAGGCGAGGTCAAGAACCGTTACGCTTTGATCGACTGGTCCATTATCCTGAATTCCGAAGCGGCGGATTATAAAGATGTTTCGGCAAATCTTTCCGAGTATTACGCAGTACTCAACGATCATCTTGTAAGCCTTGTGAAGGCTTATACTGCCGATAATCTGGATGAAGAAGAGATCAAGAGACAGATGCTCTCGTATTGCAGAACCTACTTCAGAAGTTCCGATACCGGTGTGGACGACGAACTTGTGGTTGCCATCACTCTTTACCCCGTGATCCAGTGATATCGGATCTTGGGAAGCGTTTTATTCGTTCCGACTTAAGTTTAAAAAACCTATAAGAAAAGGGATAACATATGGGAGACGTACTTTCCCAAAAAGAAATAGATGACCTGCTGAAAGCCTTTTCGACAGGTGAGATCGATGCCGAGGAATTTAAGGAGACCAAAGATGTTGTAGTCAAGAACTACGACTTCTCCAGACCTTCAAAGTTCTCAAAAGAGCATTTAAGAACACTGGAGATCATTTTTGAACATTTCGGACGTCTTCTTTCTACACATTTCCCCGCATACTTGCGTACCAATGCGCAGATCGAGGTTGTAAACTCCGAAGCGATCATATACGCCGAGTTTACCAACGCTCTTTCCAATCCGGTACTTTTGGGCATGATCGACTTCGATCCTTTGGAAGGAAACATCATCATCGAACTTTCCGAGAACATCGGTTTTGCCGTTGTTGACAGAATGTTGGGAGGGGCGGGACTTCCTCTTGAGAAGAGCCGTGATTTCACCGAGATCGAGCGAACGATCCTTGAAAGAATCTTCGTAATGATCACGAACCAGCTGGCAGAGCCTTGGAGCAACGTTGTGGAACTTTCACCCAACTTCACCAGGATAGAGACAAACTCTCAGTTTGCGCAGTTTATCAGCCCCAACGAAATGATCGCCCTCATCACCATGAGCATCAAGATCGGTACTGTTGAAGGTCTGATGAACGTATGTATTCCTTATTCAGTCATAGAACCTGTTATTGATAAGTTGAACACCAAATACTGGTATTCAACCATGCAGGAAAAAAATGACGACATTTATAAGGGCTTCATCGAAAACGCCATCGCCAAAGCCCGCATTCCTGTTAAGGTCGTTCTCGGCAGAAGTGTTATCTCTGTCAATGATTATATTAATATGGCAAAGGGCGACATCATTAAACTTGACAAAAAAGTATCCGATGAATTAGATATATACGTCGGTAATATTTACAAATTTACGGCGCTTGCCGGCGAATCTTCTGATTCATATGCTATCAAGATCGCTTCCGTTATTAAGGAGGAATAAATATGGATGGATTATTGTCACAGGAAGAAATCAATGCATTGTTTAATGCAACCGATGATGATACAACCGAAGAAAAAGACAATGCAGCAGCTTCCGCAGGGAATGCTGAGATATTGTCAAATGAAGAAAAAGATGCTATAGGCGAGATCTCCAACATTTCCATGGGCAGTTCCGCAACGACGCTTGCGGCTCTTGTGAACCAGAAGGTAGACATTTCGACTCCTTCTGTTTCCGTAGTGAATTGGGAACAGCTGGTCAGCTCCTATGATAAGCCCTGCATTTTCATTCAGATCCTTTACAAAGAGGGGCTTGACGGAAACAACATTCTCATCCTTAAGGAAAATGATGTTAAGGTCATTGCAGACCTGATGATGGGCGGAGACGGTACAAACACTGCCGGAGATCTTTCGGATCTTCATCTCAGTGCCATCAGTGAGGCTATGAACCAGATGATGGGGTCCGCATCCACATCCATTTCTTCGATGATCGAAGCGAAGGTGGACATTACACCTCCGGATGCTACATTTATTGATATGACAAATGTAGAAGATGCAGGAAAGATCGCATCATTCCTTACAAAGGATTTCGTTAAAGTGTCTTTCAAGATGACCGTAGGAGATCTTGTGGACAGTGAACTGATGCAGCTTTATCCCGTTGAATTTGCACATAATCTTTATCGCAAATTTGTGGGCGGAGACGAGCCTGCTCCGGCAGCAGCTCCCGAACCTACACCTGCCGCAAGTGCACCCACACAGCCTCAGAGTGCTCCCCAGGCAGCAGCCGCACCCGATCAGAACATGGCGGGCATGGGTATGGGCATGGGCATGGGACAGCAGCCCGGTATGATGCCGAACCAGGGTATGATGGGATACGGCATGGGTATGATGCCTCAGCAGATGCAGATGCCTCAGATGGGGTTTGCTATGCCTCCTCAGCAGGAAGTAAATGTTGCTCCTGCACAGTTCCAGCCTTTTATGCAGGTTCAGTCGCCCCTTCTTCAGACGGAGAATATCGACCTTCTCCTTGATGTGCCGTTGGAGGTTTCCGTTGAACTGGGTCGTACCAGCAGAACCATCAGAGAGATCCTTGATTTTGCTCCCGGTACTGTTGTTGAACTTAACCGCCTGGCAGGTGAACCCATCGACGTTCTTGTTAACGGAAAGTACGTTGCAAAGGGCGAAGTTGTGGTTATCGGTGAATCTTTCGGTATCAGGATCACTGAGGTTATAAAGTAAAAAAAGGATAAAATACCATATTTGATTATCTTTTGTTGGAGTTTTATGTTATAATTAAGTAACATAATATTTTCAAACAATATTGAGATAGGAGTGAAGATTATGGCTAAGAGTATTTTGATTTGCGACGACGCGGCATTTATGAGAATGATGATTAAAGACATCCTTACAAAGAACGGCTATGATATTGCCGGCGAAGCTGAAAATGGGGCCGTTGCAGTAGACAAGTATTCCGAGACAAAACCCGATCTTGTAATGATGGATATCACAATGCCCGAGAAGGACGGTATTCAGGCTCTGAAGGAGATCCGTGCCAAAGATGGCGGCGCCAACATCATCATGTGTTCCGCTATGG
>JAEEGL015955380.1_pt1 | contig 13772 bp, 12 predicted proteins | sample 9134231 | NCBI WGS metagenome assembly JAEEGL01 (sample SAMN16246548, study PRJNA631951) | gut metagenome | biome: gut microbiome; feature: rumen; material: fiber-attached | host: Bos | place: Iran: Karaj | collected 2018-10 | reverse complement strand
TAAAATACACCGACAGAGGCATGGTGACCCTGAACGTGGGCGGCTTCAGAAAAAGCGATAACGTGTATGTGCTCTGCGTCAGCGTCACAGATACCGGCACCTGCATAAAGGAAGAAGACATGCACAAGCTTTTCGGTTCCTTCAGCCGTATCGATACCGGAAAATACATAGAGGGTACCGGCATAGGACTGCATCTGACAAGACAGATGGTGGAACTCATGAAGGGCAATATCCAGGTCCATTCCATTTGGGGCGTCGGCAGCACCTTCGCCGTGGAACTGCCCCAGGAGATCGCAGATCCCACGCCCTTCGGTAAGGTGGAACAGCATCTGCAGGAGGTCAGGAAGCGGGAGAATCCCGATGAAAGGACTTTCACCGCGGAAGGAGCCAGAGTGCTGGTGGTGGACGACAACGCCGTGAACCTGCAGGTCGCCAGAGGATTGATGAAGCCCTACAAGATGCGCTGCGACGCCGCCGTCAGCGGCAAACAGTGCCTGAAGATGGTTGAGAACATGCAGTATCACATAGTGTTCATGGATCATATGATGCCGGAAATGGACGGGATAGAGACACTGAAAAAGATTTTCCTTCTTCCCACCGGCGTCTGGAAAAACACGGCCTTTATCGCCCTGACGGCCAACGCCGGCACTCAGGCAAGGTCGTCCTATCTGTCGGAGGGCTTCACGGATTACATGACAAAGCCCATCGATCTCGATATACTTGCAGAAATGCTCAAGAAATATATACCTGAGGAGTTGATTAATTATGCCGAACAGTAATAGCCAGGATTATGGCGCAAGCAGTATCCATGTCCTTGAAGGACTGGAGGCCGTACGCAAGCGCCCCGGGATGTACATAGGAAGCACCGGGGTAAAAGGACTTAACCATCTGATCTATGAGATAGTGGACAATTCGGTGGATGAACATCTGGCCGGATTCTGCGACAGGATAAGAGTGATACTGGGAAGCGACGGTTCATGCACAGTGTCCGACAACGGCCGCGGGATTCCCGTGGAAATGCATGAAAAGGGAGTCAGCGCGGAGCGTGTGGCTCTGACTGTCCTTCACGCGGGAGGAAAATTCGACAGTTCCTCCTACAAGACCAGCGGCGGTCTCCACGGCGTGGGTTCCAGCGTCGTGAACGCTCTTTCCAGGAGCATGACGGTGACGGTGAAGCGGGACGGAGGCATATTCCGTGACACCTATGAATACGGAAAGCCCACCACGGAGCTCATTGACGGTCTCCTGCCTCAGATCGGGAAGACAAGGGAACACGGGACGGAGACCACATTTATCCCCGACGACACCATATTTGACCAGACCAGGTTCAGGGAAGAGGAGATCAAGAGCAGGCTTCACGAGACCGCTTATCTGAATCCCGGCCTTACCATCTATTTTGAGGACCGGAGAAATGAGGACGAAAGCCTTTGGGAGTCAAGGGAATTTCACGAACCCGACGGACTGAAGGGCTACGTGAACGAACTCACCAAGGGCATGGAGGCCGTGACCGAGGTGGTGACCCTCAAGGGGGAGAGCGACGGCATAGAGGTCGAGATCGCTTTCCGCTACGTAGATGAATTCCATGAGGAAGTGCTGGGCTTCTGCAACAATATCTTCAACGCCGAAGGCGGCACCCACATAACCGGATTCAAGACGGTCTTTACCACCATCGTAAATAATTACGCAAGACAGCTGGGAAGCCTCAAGGAAAAGGATTCAAACTATACGGGCTCCGACGTGAGGAACGGCATGACCGCCGTTGTGTCCATAAAACATCCGGATCCCAGGTTTGAAGGGCAGACCAAGACAAAGCTGGACAATCCCGACGCTTCAAAGGTGGTTTCCAAGGTTGCAGGGGAGGGCCTGGAGCTTTACTTCGACAGGAATCTTGAGACTTTAAAGAGCGTCATAGGCTGTGCCGAAAAGTCCGCGAAGATACGTAAGGCCGAGGAAAAGACCAGGACGAACCTGCTGACCAAGCAGAAGTATTCCTTCGATTCCAACGGGAAGCTGGCCAACTGCGGATCCAGGGATCCTTCCAAATGCGAGATCTTCATCGTTGAGGGCGATTCCGCCGGAGGGAGCGCAAAGACTGCCAGAAACAGGGAATTTCAGGCCATCCTTCCCATAAGGGGAAAGATCCTGAACGTGGAAAAAGCCAGCATAGACAAGGTCCTTGCGAATCAGGAGATCCGCGCCATGATCAACGCTTTCGGCTGCGGTTTTTCCGAGGGCTACGGCAACGACTTCGACATCACCAAGCTGCGCTACGACAAGATCATTATAATGTCCGATGCGGACGTGGACGGAGCCCATATCGCAACGCTTCTGCTCACGCTGTTTTACAGGTTCATGCCGGACCTTATTTACGAGGGACACGTTTACACCGCCATGCCGCCCTTATACAAGGCCATGCCAAAGAAGGGAAAGGAAGAATACCTGTACGACGACAAGGCTCTTGAAAGATACAGAAAGACACACGACGGTCCTTTCACGCTCCAGAGATACAAGGGGCTTGGGGAGATGGATCCGGAACAGCTCTGGGAGACGACCCTGGACCCCGAAAGAAGGAGACTGAGGCTTGTGGAGATAGAAGACGCGAGACTCGCCGGGGAAGTGACCGGTCTCCTGATGGGCAGCGACGTTGCGCCCAGAAGAGAATTCATACATGAGCATGCTGAGGAGGCTCTTTTAGATGTCTGAAGAAATGATAATAAAAACCGAATATTCGGAGCTTATGCAGAGGTCCTTCATCGACTACTCCATGAGCGTCATAGTATCCAGGGCTATCCCGGATGTAAGGGACGGACTTAAGCCGGTGCAGAGAAGGGTGCTCTACGATATGAGCACGCTTCATCTCGCAAGCGACCAGCCCTACAGGAAATGCGCCAGGATCGTGGGAGATACCATGGGTAAATACCATCCCCACGGTGATTCCTCCATCTATGATTCCCTGGTGGTGATGAGTCAGGACTTCAAGAAGGGCGCCCCTCTGGTGGACGGCCACGGGAATTTCGGGAATATCGAAGGGGACGGCGCAGCCGCCATGCGATATACGGAGGCAAGGCTTCAGAAGATCACCGAAGAGACCTTCCTCAGGGATCTGGACAAGAACACGGTGGACTTTGTCCCCAACTTTGACGAGACCGAGAGGGAGCCTTCGGTCCTGCCTGTCAGGATACCCAATATCCTCATAAACGGTTCCGAAGGCATTGCCGTGGGTATGACCACCAGCATCGCTCCCCACAATATCACCGAAGTGATCGATGCGGAGAAAGCGTTTATCGAAAATCCGGATATGACCACGGAGGAACTCATGCGGTACATCAAGGGACCGGATTTCCCCACCGGCGGTATCGTCTGCAACAGGGACGACCTCAGGGAGATATATGAGTCCGGGACCGGCAGGATCAGGATCAGGGGGAAGGTAGAGACCGAAAAAGGAAAGAACGGCCATGTCAATCTGGTGATAACCGAGATCCCCTATACCATGATCGGCAGCGGGATAGCCAAATTCCTGTCGGATGTGGCGGCGCTTGCGGAAGAAAAGAAGACCACGGATATCGTGGACATCTCAAACCAGTCCTCGAAAGAGGGCATCAGGATCGTGATCGAGCTCAAAAAGGACGCCGATGTCGAGAACCTGAAGAACCTTCTCTACAAGAAGACCAGGCTTGAGGATACCTTCCCCGTGTCCTCCCTGGTGATACACAGGGGACGGCCCGAGACCATGTCCCTCAGGGAGATTATCAAAGCCAATGTCGATTTCCAGTACGAACTCTGCACCAGAAAATACACCACCCTCCTGGATCAGGAGATGGAGAAGAAGGAGATACAGGAAGGCCTCATCAAGGCCTGCAATGTCATCGATCTGGTGGTGGAGATCATCATGGGGTCTCCCGACAGAAAGACGGCCTTTGACTGTCTGGTCACGGGAAATACCGAAAACGTCCGGTTCAAGAGCCGGGAATCGAAGGTGATGGCCTCCCAGCTTTTATTTACGGAGAAACAGGCCAACGCCATACTGGATCTGAGACTTTACCGTCTCTGCGGTCTCGAAGTGAACAAGCTCATAAAGGAACACGAGGAGACCATGTCCAATATCTACAGGTATGAAGATATACTGGAGCGCAGGGATTCCATGTCGCAGGTGATTGAGGCCGATCTGAACGAATACCGCAAAAAATTCGGCAAAAAGCGGCTCACCGAGATCACCAACGCCGAAGCGGCTGTCTATGAGGAAAAACCCGTACCCGAGACCGATCTGTACTGCATCGTGGACAGGTTCGGCTACGCCAGGACCGTCGACGAGGGCGTCTATTCCAGAAATGCCGAGACCCTGAAAAGCGAGAACAGATATGTCTTCCGCTGCAGGTCAAACGGCAGGGTGTGCATATTTACTTCCATGGGGAAGCTGTACACCGTAAAGGTCCCGGATCTTCCCGCTACGAAGCTTAAGGACAAGGGCGTTCCCATCGACAACATAAGCGGTTTCGATTCCAGGAACGAGAGGATCATATTTGTTACGAGCCAGATGTCGCTCAATCTCTACAGGTTCATTTTTGTGACGAAGCTTGGGCAGATAAAGTCCGTAAGCGGCGGAGAGTTTGATGTGACCAGAAAGACCGTAGCCGCCACGAAGCTTCTGGACGGGGACGAACTCATTTCCGTGGAGGCCGTTGACGAACTGGAGGATGTGGTCCTCCGCTCAAAGGACGGGTTCTTCCTGAGATTCCCCATATCCGATATCCCTGAGCAGAAGAAGACTGCGGCCGGGGCCAGGGGCATCAGTCTTCCCGACTGGGATCACGTGACGGATGCATACTATATCAGGGCCGGGATCGAAGCGGTGATCGAGATCGACGGCGAAGCGCTTGACCTCAGGAGCCTCAGGATGTCTTCAAGAGGCAGAGGAGGCAGAAAGATAAAGGACAAAAAGAAATGAGAGTGATCTCGGGAGAGGCCAGGAGCATGCCTTTAAAAGCTCCGAAAGGTATGAACACGAGACCCACCCAGGACAGGATAAAGGAGACTCTGTTCAATATCATCCAGAATGAGGTCCCCGGATCCGTGTTTCTGGACCTGTTTTCCGGCAGCGGTCAGATCGGCATAGAAGCCCTTTCCAGAGGTGCGGAACACGCTTATTTTTCCGACACGGACAGGGATTCGCTGAATGTGATAAAGGACAATCTCGCATTCACAAAGCTTTCCGACAGAGCCACGGTTTTCAGGGGCGACGCCGCCGTATCCCTGAACAGCATACATGAAAAGCATTTCGACATAATCTATATGGACCCGCCCTATTCAAGCGGCCTGGAACTGGGCGTTTTAAGGGAACTCACATCAATGAAGCAGGTCACGCCGGGAACCGTCATCATCATCGAAAATGAAAAGGACGTTCCCCTTGACCATTACACCGGGCTCGGTTACAGTATTGAGAGGGTGAAGAAGTATCTCAGGAGTGAGCATATATTTTTGAAACTCTGTAAGGAAGCGGACGACAGGTGACGGTTTCCGGGACGGGCTTCCGTTCCGGGCAACAGGGGAAGACAGGTTATGAACGGAAGGGCGTTGTATCCGGGATCCTTCGATCCCGTGACATACGGACATCTGGATATCATAAAGAGAGCGGCCGAGATGTTCGATGAACTGATAGTCGCAGTCCTAAAGAATGATGCAAAGACTCCGTTGTTTTCTGCTGATGAACGTGTTAAAATGATCAGCAGGGCGGTGTCTGACATACCGAATGTCCGGGTTGATTCTTTTGAAGGCCTCATGACCGATTACGCAAGGGAAAAAGACTGTCATGTATGCGTCAGGGGACTGAGGGCTATCACCGACTTTGAGTTTGAGCTTCAATACGCCCAGACGAACCGGATCTTGTCAAAGGGCATGCTGGATACGGTGTTTTTGACCACAAGCCTTGAGTACGCCTATCTCTCTTCATCCACAGTGAAGGAGATAGCCCGCTTTGGCGGTGATATTTCCATGTGCGTGCCGGAATTTATCGAGGATATAGTATACGACAGGTATGCAGAAAAGAAAAAGTCTTGATTTCATTGCTTAGGGGATTTAATCCAGAGGGGAGAGATTTTCATGGTCAGCAGGATTGAACAGCTTATTGACGAGATCAGCGAGTATATCGACAGATGTAAGTACTCGATGTTTTCCAAGACGGATATCATCGTGAACAAAGAGGAGATCGATGATTATCTCAAGGAACTCAGAGCGCGCACACCCGAAGAGATCAAGCATTATCAGAAGATCATAGAGCGAAAGGAAGCCATTCTCGACGACGCCAGGAAGAAGGCGGACGACCTTATCAACCGCGCCCAGGCCCAGACCAACGAGCTTGTGAGCGAGAGCGAGATCATGCAGCAGGCCTACGCCCAGGCTAATGAGGTGGTGATGACCGCTTCTGAGCAGGCCAAGGATATCCTCAACAAGGCCACAAATGAAGCGAATGCCCTCAGGGAGAGCGCCATCCAGTATCTGGATGATATGCTGGGTCATCTGGAGCAGCTTCTGAACGGCTCGCTGAACACTACCAATGCTCATTACGACAGCTTCACTTCCTCGATCCAGAGTTATCTTGACGTGATACATCAGAATCAGCTGCAGCTGCATCCCGAGAGCACTGAGTCCGTTGATGCCTATGCGGATATGCCGCTTCCAGCCCAGGGGCATGCAGGAGCCGGCGATGCTCCTCAGGAGGGCGGACAGGTCTGATATGAGACTTGACAGATATGTGGGCCATGCTGCCGGCATAGGGAGGAGCAACGCCAAAAGGGCCATCAGACAGGGCCTTGTGTCTGTTGAGGGTCTTCCTGACGCCATCCCGGAGACCGATATAGATCCGGATTCCGTGCGCGTGACTTATAACGGCGCGCTTCTGGAATGGGAAGAGCATGTATATCTTATGATGAATAAGCCCGCAGGATATGTCACGGCCGTGAGCGACCGCAAGGAAGAGACCGTCACAAGGTTCATTCCGGAAAAATACGCCTCAAGGGTCCACCCCGTGGGGCGTCTCGACAAGGATACGGAGGGGCTTCTGCTCCTCACCGACGACGGGGATCTGACCCATTCCATCATCTCGCCCCAGTATCATGTGCCGAAGACCTATTACTGCGAACTGGTCCGGGATATATCCGAGGAGGATCTGGACAGGCTCCGCAGAGGCGTGGATATCGGGGATGATAAGCTCACAAGGGAGTGTTTCACGGAATATGCAGAGGGCAGGGACAGGATCTTCATCACCATATCCGAAGGCAGGTTTCACCAGATCAAGCGCATGCTTTATGCGGTTGACAATGAGCTCAGATATCTGAAGAGACTGTCCGTGGGAAATATCCTGCTGGGAGATCTGGAGCCCGGACACGTAAGGAAGCTCACCCACGAGGAGCTTTCTTCCCTTAAGGAGTACAGGAAAAGCGAATGATACAGCTCTTTGGAGCAAAAAAAGGGAGTTTTGGTTTTATCAGGAGCAGGAGGAAGGTCACGCTTATCCGCTCTTTTTTTCTGTTTGCCATTGCTTTCGGGTTTTATTTTTTCGGACTCAGATCCTACGGTACAAATAAAAACCTCTTCACCATATTGTCCGTGCTGGCTTTTCTTCCCGCCAGCGGGAGCACGGTGAACTTTGTCATGTTCATGAGGGCAAAGGGCTGCAGTGAGGAACTTCATAAGCTGATAGAGGGATCCGACATGCATAAGACCCTATCGTATTACGATCTGTTCTTTACCACGGAAAAGAAAAATTATTCAGTCTATCACCTGTGCGTTAGGGACAATACAGTGATATGCCTGCCGGAAGCCGGATGCGATCACGCCGCCCTCGAAAGCCATCTGAAGGGGATGCTGGAAGCGGACGGCTATAAAGGCGTCACCGTGAAGGCTTTTGCGGAGACCGGAAAGTACACGGAGAGGCTGGCCTCGGTTTCGGAAAGAGAGGCAGAAAACGAAAAACTGTCTCAGGGGATAGTGAACACGCTGTTTTCCGTTTCACTGGGATGATCTCCGGACCGAGGACGACGTATCAGATGACTGGTCATATATGAGGATCTATGAAGCAGATGAAAATACCGAGGGGATGAAGGTCCTGACCTTTGTGTCCAGGCTTTTGCCCAAAGCGCCCGGATCCCTTATCTACAGGTGCATCAGACAGAAAAAGATAAAGGTAAATAAAAAAAGGACCGAGGCAGGCTACAGGCTTAAGGCGGGGGACGAGGTATCTGTCTGGCTTGATGATGAAAGGCTCCGTGAACTGTCGGGCGAAGGGGACGGGGCTGAACTGTCTTCAGAGTCTCCGGCGGATCGGAATTTACATGACTCTGAGGAGGAGTACGGCCTGTATGTGCGTATCTACAGGGACCTCAAGGACCGTATCCCGGTGATAAGTGAAGACCGGGATATCATAGTGTTTGATAAGCCGGCCGGCCTGCTGTCCCAGAGCGCCGTATACGGGGATGAGAACCTGAACAGTTTCCTTATCGGACTTCTTCTGGAACGCGGGGAGACCGGGCCTGAACTTCTCAGGACCGTGAGGCCCGCCGTGATGAGCCGTCTGGACAGAAATACCACCGGCCTTGTGCTCTGCGGAAAGACAATAAGCGGAGAGCAGTATCTGGCGCGGGCTCTCAGGGACAGGAGCCTGAAAAAATACTATCTGGCGGCGGTCCATGGGATCACACGCCTCTCCGGCTCCGAAGAAGCCTGGCTTCTGAAGGACAGGAAGGAAAACAGGGTAAGAGTGAGCGGAAAGCCGTTCAAGACCGGAGGATACAGGATAAGCACCGGCTTTGAGAGGATATCCGCTGACCGTGAAAAGGATATCTCCCTGTTGAAGGTGGAGCTTAAGACGGGGAGACCCCATCAGATCCGCGCTCACATGGCTTTCCTCGGGCATCCTGTCCTGGGAGACCCGAAGTACGGGGACAGGGAGAGGGACAGAAAGCTTTTGAAGGGAGACGGCAGGCTGTACCTCCATTCCTACATCGAGGAACTGCCTGACGGCAGGAAAATTAAGACTGAAGTGCCGGAGCGCTTTTTAACTCTGTTTGAGGAAACGGGAAAACTGTAAAACGGAGAATGACATGAGGATATCGATGCTCTGTCAGGATTTATGGACAGAAAACAGGCACCGGACCTGACAACGCCTCAGAGCCAGGGGAGGAATGATAAATGAAGGATATGCTCGACAGATTCATAAGGTACGCCGAAACGGACACTGGGTCTTCGGAGGAATCGGAAACATTTCCCAGCACCCCGGGTCAGATGGAGCTTTTGTCGATCCTTTCGGAGGAACTCAGGGAAATGGGGCTTTCAACGGATTTCGACCGCAAAAAGGGTTATGTGTACGCATTTCTTCCCGCTTCCCCGGGATATGAGGAGTTACCTCCCCTGGGATTTATCTCCCATGTGGACACATCTCCCGACGCTCCGGGAAAGGATGTGAGACCGAGGCTTATAGAAGCTTATGACGGAAATGATATCCTGCTGGGATCCGATGCTCAGGGGCGCGAGATCGTGCTCAGGGTATCCGAATTCCCGCAGATCGCCGAATTTAAGGGTAAGAGCATAATAGTGACCGACGGCAGCACCCTTCTGGGGGCGGACGACAAGGCGGGCGTCGCGGAGATAATGGAGGCGGTGAGACTCCTGTCAGGACACGGAGACGCGGACAAGACCTGTTCCGGTACAGACAGGATCCCGCACGGAAAGGTGTGCGTGGCCTTTACGCCGGATGAGGAGCTTGGGCTTGGAGCCTCCGGGTTCGACCTTGAACGGTTCGGGGCGAAATACGCCTATACAGTGGACGGAGGGGCGTTCCCCGAATTTGAATACGGGAATTTCAACGCTGCCGGGATAAAGGTCTTATTTACGGGGAAGAACATACATCCGGGCTCCGCAAAAGGCGTCATGAAAAACGCGCTTTCCATGGCTGTCGCTCTTGACAATATGCTGCCTGACGGCGAACGTCCCGAGAAGAGCGAAGGTAGGGAGGGATTTTTCCATCTTACAGACCTTCATGGAGACGTGTCACGGGCAGTGAGCGAATATCTGATAAGGGATGGCGACAGTGAAAGATTTCAGGAGAGGAAAAAACTCTTCCTGAACGCCTGCGAATACATAAACAGGCTCTACGGTCCCGGCTCCGCCCATGTGGAGATGAAGGATACCTACTACAATATGGAGCCTCTGATCCTTGAGCATCCCCATCTGATCGAATATGCAAAAAAGGCTTTCGAGATGACCGGAAGTGAGATGGTATCAAAGTTTATCCGCGGCGGCACGGACGGAGCAACTCTTTCATACATGGGGCTTCCATGCCCGAATCTCCCCACGGGGGGCATTAATTTCCATTCGGTGTACGAGTGCGCATGCCTTGACGATATGGTGAGAGTCAGGGACGTGATCATAAACCTTGTGAAGCTTTATGCCGAAGGAAAGGAGGACTGATGGCCACCTGGAATTCAAGAGGCTTAAGGGGCGCCGGCTTTGAAGAGATGATCAACCGGACAAATGAGATCTACCTGGAGGAGGGGCTTGCCCTCATACAGAAGATCCCAACCCCCATAACCCCCATCGAGTTTGACAAGCAGAGCCGTCATATCACTCTCGCTTATTTCGGTCAGAAGTCCACGGTGGATTACATAGGGGCTGTGCAGGGCATTCCCGTGTGCTTTGACGCAAAAGAGAGCAAAGCCGATACCTTCCCCCTGGACAACGTCCACGAGCACCAGGTGGAGTTCATGCAGCAGTTTGAAAAGCAGGGCGGGATATCGTTTTTCCTGCTGTATTACACCACCAGGGACGAATGCTGGTACCTGCCTCTGGACATGTTCATGCTTTTCTGGGATAGAGCCCTTTCCGGCGGCAGGAAGAGCTTTCGCTATGACGAGCTGAATCCCGCTTACAGGCTCCCTGAGGACAGGGAGGTCATGGTGCCTTACCTGGAGATGATCCAGCAGGATCTGAACGACAGGGTGGGTTGAAGAACGGTTCAGGGATCATGCTCTTGAACGTAATAGATCGCGGTTTCATACGCTGAACTTCGGGGCGTTCACCTGTTATGCGTTTTGGTTACCGGCATTTGTTTACGTTGGCAAGTATATATGATAGAATGGACTACTATGAATAACAGGAACATGAATAAAAGCATACTGCACACTCCCGACGGAGTCAGGGATATTTACGGGGAGGAACTCAGGTTCAGAAGGGACGTTCAGAACAGGATCCTGTCCGTGATGGGATCTGAAGGCTACAGCGAGATCGTGACCCCTGTCTTTGAGTACTTTGACGTGTTTTCACAGGATATCGGGACCACGCCCTCAAAGGAACTCTACAAGCTTTTCGACAGGGAGGGAGAGACTCTGGCCCTGAGACCTGACTTTACGCCATCCGTTGCCAGGAGCGCCGCCAGATATTTTCTGAATGACAGCAATACCGTGCTTCCTCTAAGGTTCTTTTACTGCGGGAATACCTTCAACAACAGCCGTCCGCTTCTTGGGAGGCCGTCTGAAGTGACCCAGGCAGGGGTTGAGCTTATAGGAGCGGGAGACGCCGTGTCAGACGCCGAGGTGGTGTCGCTCCTCATACGCTGTCTCAGGGAGGCGGGACTTGAAAGCTTCACCGTGAGCCTCGGAAACGCCTCCTATTTCAGGGGCCTCTGCGGAGAGGCGGGTCTTTGCGAAGAGGATGAGCTGTCTCTGAGAGACCACATCTCCGGCAGGAACTGGTTCGCCGCCGAAGATCTTTTGCGGGAGCTGGAGACCGATACGGAGATCAGGGCGAAGCTGCTCCGCGTGATCGATCTGTCCGGCGATCCCTCGGTACTGGATACTGCCGCAGAAAACGCCGGGAACCCTCTGTCCGAGGAAGCTGTGAACAGGCTCAGGGAGACCTACAGGCTTATAGGCGATATGGGGCTCAGCCGTTACGTATCCTTCGATCTGGGACTTCTGAGCCGCTATAATTATTATACCGGGATAGTGTTCAGGGCGTATACCTTCGGCGTAGGCGAAGCCGTAGCCATGGGCGGACGGTACGACAGGCTTCTGGCCAAATTCGGCAAGGACTGTCCCGCCACGGGCTTTGCCATTGTTCTGGACAATGTGATCACGGCGCTTGGTAAACGGTGATATTATGGGATCGGTGGAAGACAGATATCTGACGATCGCCCTCGGAAAAGGAAGGCTTGCGGAAAAGACCGCGGAGCTCTTTTCAAAGGTGGGGGTCGACACGGGCGGAATGTCCGAAAAGGGCACGAGAAAGCTTATATTTACGAATGAAGAGGACCGGATCAGGTTCTTCCTGGCAAAGCCATCCGATGTCCCTACCTTTGTGGAGTACGGCTCCGCGGATATAGGCATTGTGGGGAAGGACACCATACTTGAAGAGAACAGGAGCGTCTACGAGGTGCTGGATCTGGGCTTCGGCGCATGCAGGATGTGCGTCTGCGGCTTCCCGGAGAGCGCGGAGCTCCTCAAGCATCATGAACAGATAAGGGTTGCCAGCAAGTATCCGGGCATCGCAAGGGATTATTTTCATAACAGAAAAGACCAGACCGTGGACATAATCAAGCTTTCGGGCTCGGTGGAGCTGGCTCCCATCGTGGGACTTGCGGATGTGATAGTGGACATCGTGGAGACGGGTTCCACATTGAGGGAGAACGGCCTCACCGTTCTCGAGGAGATATGCCCCCTTTCCGCCAGGGTCATCGTGAACCGTGTCTCCATGCAGATGGAAGGGCAGAGGATCCGCGGGCTCATAGGAAAGATGCGAAGAGAGATATACGGAGACGATTGAAGGACCGGAGAGTGATATGGATAATAATATGGACGAACTGCTGAAGATCGAAACCCTTGATGATTCTTCCCGGGAATGGATCATGAAGGAGATAGAAAACCGCGGGAAGACCGGTTCTCTCGAGCTCTATGAGGACACTGTCAGGGAGATAGTGACCTCCGTCAGGAGCGAGGGGGATGCGGCGGTCTTCAGGTACACTTCAAGGTTCGACAAGTGGGACGTCGATAAGTCCAATGTGCTTGTCACCGAAGAAGAGATCAGGGAAGCGATGTCTTCCCTGGACAGCGATTTTCTGGAAGCCATGAAGGAGAGCGCCGGAAATATCCGCGCATTTCACGAAAAGCAGAAAAAGAATTCCTGGATCGATGTGAGGGAGGACGGATCCATCCTGGGTCAGAGGGTGATCCCCCTTGAGATCACCGGTGTGTACGTTCCCGGCGGTAAAGCGGCATATCCCTCAAGCGTCCTGATGAACATAATCCCGGCAAAGACCGCCGGAGTCAAAAAGGTCGTCATGTGTACCCCCGCAGACAGTGAAGGGAAGGTAGATGCAGGCACGCTTTCCGCGGCGTGCATCGCGGGCGCGGACGAGATATTCAAGATAGGCGGCGCCCAGGCCATCGCGGCCATGGCCTACGGGACCGAATCCATTCCAAGGGTCGACAAGATCACGGGACCCGGAAATATCTATGTGGCCCTGGCAAAGAAACTGTGCTTCGGAGACGTGGCCATCGATTCCGTGGCAGGGCCTTCGGAGATACTGGTGCTCGCAGACGACAGCGCGGATCCACGCTTCGTGGCGGCGGACCTGTTGTCCCAGGCCGAACATGATGAAATGGCTTCCGCGGTTCTCGTTACCACCAGCAAAAGGGTGGCTGAACAGGTGATACAGGAGATAGGCTCCATGCTGCCCGGTCTCTCCAGGAGGGCGATCATAGAAAAGTCCCTCAGGGATTTCGGCC
>JAEEGL014713968.1_pt1 | contig 13772 bp, 5 predicted proteins | sample 9134231 | NCBI WGS metagenome assembly JAEEGL01 (sample SAMN16246548, study PRJNA631951) | gut metagenome | biome: gut microbiome; feature: rumen; material: fiber-attached | host: Bos | place: Iran: Karaj | collected 2018-10 | reverse complement strand
CCAATCCCCAATCCCCAATCCCCAATCCCCAATCCCCAATAATATTTTAAATATTATTTAGAAATTAAAAAAAAGATTTAAAATATTTTCATAAAATAATAAAAATTATATTTATTATTCAATTATTCATATTTTAAATTAGTTACTATAAAATTATTTTTAAATTATAAATAAAATATAAGGATAAATCAATAAAAAATTTTATTTATTTCATTAACTTTTGGATTAAATTTCTAGAAAAACTATTATATTCCTTTTTTTATTTTAATATTTTTTAATTAATTATGTATTTGTTATATTATAGTTTTTTTATAATTATTTTTTTTAATTAATTTAGGTTTTGAAATGTCAGAAAATTTTTCTATTTGGAAAAAATATTCTAGACAAAGGAAAATTGTTTCAAGCGTTTATAGTATTTTTTATAAAGGAAAAATTATAGAAAGTAATAATGATGTTATAATAGAACAAATTGATAAATTAAAATATAAAAATATATTTAACAAAGAGTTTTCAGAAGAGGAAATAAAATATAAGACAAATGATAAAGAAATAAAACCAAAAATAATAGAACAAATAAATGAAATTGACTTTTATTATATAATATATATTTATTGTGCTCTAAATTTAGATGTAAATATAAAAATTAGGAATTGCCCTTTTTCAATTGATGAAATAAAATATATTTTAATGAAATTAAATAAAATTTTTGAATTTATTTTTAGAAAATTTGAAGTAATAGGAGGTTTCTCAATATCAAATATTACTTTGCCTATAGATACTATTGATAATTATGAAATTATATATTCTGGTTTAAGAAGAGAAAGTTTAGATATTTTTAAAGAATATCCTCTTAAAAAAGAGGAAATATTTAAATTAGGAGAAATTATTTATTATATGCTATTTTTAAATTTTCCTTTTGACAAAAATAATCAAAAAAGTGAAAATGAAGAAAAAAATTTAATAAATCAAAGATTGGATTCAATAGATGATAAAAATTTAAAAGATTTAATTAGTAAAATGTTAATAAAAGATCAAAAACAAATTATAAATTGGAAACAATACTTAAATCATCCTTTTTTTGATTTAAAACCAAAGTACATAAAATTTGACTTTATTTGTAAAGAACATTCTTCCAAATATGAACAATATTGCTTACAATGTAAAAAAAATATTTGTAATTTTTGTAAAGATAAACATAAATCTCATAAATTAATTTCATTTAATGATATAGGATATACTGATTATGAAATAAATCAATTAAAAGAGAATATAAAATTTATTAATAAAAATATTGATGATTTAAATGAATTTAAAACAAATTTAAATGATTTTTTCGAAAAAGTGATCAAAATCGAAAATAATAAAAGTGTTTATGAAAATGATGAAATCAATAATTTTAAAAATTCATATTTCCAATTCTTTAATGATATTAAAAATAAATTTAATTGGTTAGATAATATTGAATTATTAAATAATACCTTTAATATTGGCAATAATAAATCTTCTTCAAATTTCATTATAGCCAAAATAGAAATAAAAGAAAATGATTTAAATCAAAAAATTAGAATATTAAATCATAACTCACAAATAATAGAAGTTGAAGATTTAAAAAAGATATGTGAAATATATATTAATGATACAAAAATTGATTTTTCTTTAGAATATCAATTTAATCACATAGGAATATATACAATAAAATATAATTTTATTAAAAAATTATATAATACATCAAATTTATTTTTTGATTGCACATCAATAATATCAATAGATTTATCAAACTTTGATTCTAGTGAATTAAAATCAATGGAATGGATGTTTGCAAATTGTAAATCATTAAATACAATAAATTTCAAAAATTTTGATACTAATAATGTAACTGATATGAGTTTATTATTTTTTGGTTGTCAAAATTTAAAACATTTAGATTTATCAAATTTTATTACAAGAAATGTTACAAATATGAGTTTTATGTTTGGAAGATGTATTAATTTAAGAAGTTTAAATTTTTTACCTTCATTTAGTACAATGAGTGTTAAAAATTTTAATGGTATGTTTTATAATTGTAGTTCCTTAATTAAATTAGATTTATCAAATTTTAATACAGCTAATGCAAAATCAATGAGTGGAATGTTTGATTTGTGTACATCTTTAATTTCTTTAGATATATCAAATTTTAGGACAAATGATATAGAAGATTTATGTAAAATGTTTGCAAATTGTTCATTACCTTCTTTAGATTTATCTAATTTTGTTTTGAATAAAAAAGTAGATATATCAAATATATTTAATAATTGTGAAAAAATGAATTTACTTAAAATACCTCAATTCAAAATAATAGAATATAATGAAGATAAATTAAAAGATATGTTTCTTGGAATGAATAAAAATTGCATAATAGAAAACAAGGATAAAATTATTACTGAAAAATGGAATGAATATTTAAATAAATAAATTTGAATAAATAAATAATCAAAATACATTAAAATAAATTATTTAAATTAAAATTTTATTAAATAAATTATTTTAAAAAAGTAATCAAATAAATGATTCAAGATTTTGAAAATGGAAATAAATTTATTGATTTACAAAATTGGACTTTATGTCCATTATGTCAAAAACAAATTCCTCTTCTTCTTCCATTTTGGGATAATAATGGTAAAGTTCAAATATTAATTTTATGTCAATGTCAACAAGAAACAAAAAATAAAAAATGGAAAGAATATCTTTTTCCATCTCCAAAAATTTCACAAAATGATAGAATAAAAATTGCAATTGAAATAAAAAAATTATTAAATGATTATAAATTTAATAAAAAAAATAACATTATTACATTAGATGAATATATAAAAAAATTAAATGAAATTAATAAAAAAGAAAAAAAATGTTGTATTCATAATACTTCACATAATTGTTTATATTGTGTTCAATGTGGAAAATATTTTTGTGAAGAATGTAGAATAATACATAATGAATTATCAATTAATCATATTTTTATTACAAGAGAATTAACCTTTTTTCAAGAATGTCCAAAACATAAAAATAAAAAATTAAAAATTTACAATTTAGATAAATTAAAGAGATATTGTAAACTATGCATAAAAGAAAAATTAGAAAAAAAACAAAATAAAAAAGTGGAATTAAAAAAATCAGAAAATGAAATTTCTCAATTGTTCAATGATGAGGGTATAAAAAATGATCAAGTTAAAATTGATGAATTAAATCATAAATTTAGTCAAATTATTTATGTTTTATATAATTTAGATCAAGAAATTAATAAATTAAAAGAACAATTTAAAAATCTTGATAATGGAAATCAGGAATATGAAAAATTAGAAAAAGAATTAAAAAGTTCAAATATAGAAACATACAATGATTATTATAATCAAATAAAACCTTTTTTAGAGAAACAAAAAAAAGCAAATGTAAAAAAACCCGATATTAAAGAAAAAACAATAAAAATTAATAATAGTCTTTTATTTTATATAAAAATGTGTTATGAAAACTTTGAAAAAAGTAAAGGATTTTTTAGTAGTTATATAATTCAAAATTTAAAATTTATGACAAAATTAAATCCAAATATAGATAATGATAAAACAATAAGTAGAACAGTATTTATTGAAAATACATATTGTCAATTTTTCCAAAAACACTTATCAAATGGTATAAAATGTCATAGAATATTTCTAATTAATGAAGGAATATGTATTGTTTGTGATAAAAAAATAATAATAATTACAAATTTAATAAGTAAAGAATTTGAAATTTCAAATCAAGAAATAACATCAGTTGCAATTGATAATAATTATCTTTTATTTGGAGGTAAACAAAAAAAAAAATATTATGTTAATGTAATTGATCTAAAAACAAATAAAAAAGTTTATCTACCAAGTCACTCTGATGATATAACACATATTGTTCCTTGTGGAGATTTTATGTTTAGTACTGGTTCAAAAGATAAAATTATTCATCATTATAATTATAAAGATTTTAAAATTGATTGTAAATATACTATGTATGAAGATAAACCAATTTCTGGTTTAATTTATATTAATAGTCCAATTAATTCAAATATTCTTTTAGTTGCTTCTGGAAATAAAGTTTCTTATAATATTATTGGTTCACCTTTAGAAAAAAAACAATATAATCTACATTATTTAAATATTAATTCTATGATACTTACTTCTATTAATAATAAACAATATTTAATGACTAGTGGTGAAGATGGTTTTATTAGAAATTTTTTAATTGAACATGCAGATAAAAAATTCAAATTTGTTTCTGGAATTTTTATTAATTATCCTATTGCCAATATTTATAATTATTATGATGAATATATTATTTGTAAATTGAATAATGATGAATTTAGATTTGTAGAATATAATCCTGATAAAAATGATAAAATGTTTGATTTATGTAATTTAAATAATTTATATTCTAATGAAACTAATTATGAAATTAAAGATATGGTTCCTTTTAAAAATAAATTGATGTGTATTCAGAAAAAGAAAAATGATACTGATTGTGTTGATATATTATTTAAACAATCTATAAAAAGAGAAAAAGTAAATAATTTTATCTCTAAAGAAGTATTATTTGTAAACTAAATTAAATATTAAAAAAATGATAATATTTAAACAATAAAAAATTATTTAAAAATAAAAAGTAAATTTCATTAAAAATAATAAATAATAAAAAAAGAAGTTATATTACTTTTCAATAAAAAAAATCCCTTTTTAAATAATTCAAAATAATAAAGCAATCAATTTTGAATTTATGTAAATTATATGTTAATTACAATATAAATTTAAAGGAATTAATTAAAATAAATATTTTGTTTATTATATTTTTAAATTTAGATTAAATCATTTTAAATTTTTTCTTTGATTTTTTTATATTATTTTAAAATATTTTATTATATTATTTTTGTAAATGAATACATCAAGTTCAAAAAATGTTAAATTTAATGTTTTATCGAAAAAAATGAAAAATATAGAACCCAATCCAATTAAGCCAATGAATGATTATTCATCAACGCAAAGAAATATTTCTATGAATTATAAAAAAGATATTCCAAATAAAAAAATCAATATAACAGCAACAGAAACAAATGATACTTATACAAATACTGATGATAACTATAAATTGAGTAATTATTTTATTCAAAGAGTAATAAAAAATAGAAGTAATAAAAGTAAATTAAATAGAACTATCGAAAATTCTTCTATTTTATCAGATAAATATAAATATCTTATGGAAACCAACAAAAAAAATAAATATTTAAATGATAATATATTAGATAATATATTTTCAGCAAACAATAAAGGAATTGATGATAATGTAGAACATACTGTAATTCCACATCAAATAATAAAAAATAGGATTAATAAAATAAAAGAAAATAAAAAAAAGCAAAAGAAAAATAAATCAAAAACAAAAGAAGAAAAAGAAAATGATAAAGAAAAAGAAAAAGAAAATGAAAAAGAAAAAGAAAATGATAAAGAAAAAGAAAAAGAAAAAGGTAGAAAATTTTCAGTATTAGATGCAAATATTAATAAAAATAATGCATATTTTAAATTTATTCAAGGAATAAAATCTTCAACTCAATCAAAAAGAGTTTCTTTAAATAAATTTTCTATAACTGCAAAATTAGCTTTACATGTTGCTAAAGATTTTGATGTTTTAGATGAACATATTGATACAAGAAAACAAGTTTTTGATAAATTTGCTAAATTTAAATTACTTTTAAAAAAGAAGCAATATGAAAATGTTGTTTTAATTAATAGTATTAGGGAAAATTCTATACATCATGAAAATATGCTTAAAGTTTTCATTTCTAAGATTATTAATCAACATTTAAGAAATAAAAATGTGTAGAAATAATTTTTTTTCATTTAAATAATTAATATTATATATATTGAAATTCATATAGTATTTATTTATATAATTTGATATTATTTATTATTTATAACTCATTTATTTAATTATAGATATAATTAAAATATTTAAAATATTTTTTTTAATTTTATTTTTTTTTAAAATTATATATTAATTCTATGTAGTTTTTTTTTATTATTCTTTATATATTTTATTATTTAAAGAATTTTTTATTAAGTAAATAAATTATTAAAAATAAAAAAAATATTATTTATAAATATTAAAGAATGAATTTGGAAAATATGAATAATCAAAATATAAAAGAAATAAATATTACAATTAAAAGTGAAGCATATGAAAATGGTATCCCTACATTTATAAAAAATAATCCTAAAAATTATATATCAAATTTAGAAGAAATACATAAAGTTTTATATTTAAAAAAGCATAAACCAAATTTTGAAGAAATAATATTTGAAAAAATTGATATGTCATATTTAAATAATTTACTAATATTACATCAAGAATGGTTTCCAGTTGATTATTCAAAAGAATATTTTATAAAATTTTTAGAAAACAATAATGCATTTTTTACAATAGGTGCATTTGTAATTATAAATAATAAAAAATATTTAATAGGTTCAATATTATATGAAATATGTAAAGAAAGTAAATTTAGAAAAAATATTCCAAATATATTATATGAACAAAATATTATAGATTTATGTTTTAATAATAAAAAATGTGCATATGTAAATACAATTGGAGTAATTGATGAATATAGAAAATTAAAAGTAGCATCTAAATTAATTGAATTTATGATTGAAGATTTAAAAAATAAAAATGTTATTGCTATTTATTTACATGTTATTTTACATAATAAATCAGCAATTAAATTTTATGAAAAAATAAATTGGCATTATTGGGGAATAATAAAAGAACATTATCATATAAATAGAAAAATATTTGATGCAAAAGTATTCTATTATATCATTAATGAATATTATGAAAAAACAAACTACTTAGAAATACAAAGTAAAAATTATTTTACCCCAAAAAATTGTTTAGAAAAAATATATAATACAATAATTAATTTTTTTAATTTTAATAATAATAATAATGAAACATATAATTTCATAAATCAATCAAATAAAAAAATATAAAAAAAAATTATTAAAAAAATATTTTTATGAATTAAAAAAATAAAAAAAAAATTCAAAAAAAAAAATAAGAATTTTTATTAAATAAATTTTTAACTCCCTCTTGCATCTTTTTTACCTCCAATTCCAATATTTACAGATTGAGTTAAACCTCTAACTCCATTAATATTAAAATCTCCTTTTCCAACAACTTTATCACAATTAAATCTTCTAAATCTTTTTGAAATTTTTGGTATTTGACAAATTTTAGTTATACCTTCATTATTATTTATAATTACTGAATTTCTATATAATCCTCCACTAAAAGTACTTTCTGAATAAGGTTTTGATTTTATTGATTGTCTATTAACATTTTTTGATATTATATTATCATTTTCTATTTCATTTTCATTTATGTTTGAATTTTCTATTTTACTTTCGAATTTACTATCAAATTTACTTTCTAATTTATTTTCTTCTTCACTTTTTATTTCATTCGCTAAGTTATTTACATTTTTTTTTATTATTGAATTTTTTTCTAAATTATTATCTGATTTTTTATCATTTGAAATTTTATCATTATCATCTTTTTTATCATATATTTGTCCTAAATCATATTTAATTTGTTTATTTGTATTAATTTCTCTTTTGTTTTCTGATTCATTTTCATTTTCTATATTTTTTTTATTTTCTATTTCATTTTCTGAATCTTTTTCTATTATTTTTTCTATATTTCTTTCAGAATCTTTATTTATCATTTTTTCAGGTTCATTTTTTATTAATTTATCTATTCTATTTTCTGATGAAATATTTTCATTATTAGTATCAATTCTATTCATACTATCTTCATTTTCACCTGATAAAAAATTTGTTTTTAAATTTGCATATTTATTTCTACTATTATAACTTTTATCTTCTGTTCTATTTGATGGTTTTTCATTTTCTTCTGTCATTGGTAATTTTTTTAAATCCATTTGAGAAATACCATTTTTATCATCTTCTTTTATATAAGGCATATCAAAATTATAATTTTTCATTTTAACTTTTTTTGGACTTTTTATAATTGAATTATCCTTAATAGGTTCATTTAATTTGAAATTAATTGGTTTTAAAGTTTTATTATCTTTATCTATGATTATTAATTTTGGTTCTTCTTTTTTATAATTTAGGATAATAATATCATTTTGATCATCAATTTTATAACTATTTTTCTCTGATAAATCCATATTTTGAAAAGGAAAAGTAGAAAGAGAAATAACATTATTTGGAACATTATATTTAAAATTCATTAAATTATTCATAGAATTATCTTTAATCATAAATCCACCAATAAATAAAATATTTTCATCATCTAATTTACTACAACCAAAAAATTTTTGAAGAAAATTATCATTAAAATTTGGTTTTATAATTTCCCATTTTGGATTACCTTTTAAATTTGTTTTTTCAAAAGTTATATCATTATCACCTTTTTTTAAATTATCAAAACAATATAATTCATCATTTACTTGAATTAATGCTGGTTCATTTCTTTCAATATTCAAATCAGCCCATTCTTTAATTATTTTATTTTCAATATTATAATAAAATGTTTTTTTTGAATTTCCACCAACAACAAACACATATTTATTAGGTATAAAAGTCATACTATGATTTTTTTTTTTAATTACATTTGGAATTTTTTCAATTTTTATATTTTTTAAATCAATATCCCAAAAATCATTCAGATCATTATTATTATATTCTCCTCCTAATATATATAAATGATTATTTCCATTACAATAAGCTGATTCATTTCCATATTTTTCCATTTCATTTTTATCAATTTCATTTTGATTAATATTTAAAAATTTAAGTTCTTTCTTTTTTTTATCATAAATTTGGACTTGAAAAGGTTTTGATAATGGTTTTCCAATTAATTCACAATCATTTAAATATGTATTTTTAATATCTAAATCATTACCAAAACCAAAATCTAAATTTAAATTTGTAGTATTATTATCTGGTAAAAAAATATTAATTGGATCATTTAAATTTACTAATTTATCTTTGTATGTCCAATTTGAAAAATAATCTTTTGAAATTTCTTTTTGAGTTTCTTTTTGAAAGTCGTCAACTATTTTTTGTATTGTATCACTTTTAGAATATTCTTTTTCCCATTTTGAATCTCCTTCTAAAGGAATTGTAATATTTATTTTATCTGACATTTTTTTTTATTTTTATTTCGTAAATTATGTAAAAGTATTTTAAAATTGATTATATTGATTATAATAAAAATAATTAATTATAAATAAATTAATTAGATTATTAATACTGTAAAAAAGATTCAATTAAATTTTTTAATATTTCAAAGCCATAATAATTTGAAATATCTTTTAATAATGATAAAACTTCATGAATTGAATTAAAATTTGAATCAGAAGAAAAATATTCTTCTTCAAAAGTTTTTTGGAAATTTCCACCACAATTACAATAAGAAAATAAAGGTTCATTTTTTTGATTTTTACATTTAATACATTCAATATCTTGATTAAAATAAAAATCAATCATATTTTGTACTTTTTTAATTATTAAATATTCAATCATTTTTTTATCAAAAGGATAATTACATTTTTCACAATTCCAATTTTGATTAAGAATATTAATATCTCTACATAAATCTAAGTCACAATTATTAGAACAAACCTCACAAATAATATTATGAATAATAAAAGTTTTACACGGTTCTTTAAAATAAGTTTCTTTTGAATATTCTTCAGCTTGAATTAATTTTAAACAATTTCCTTTTAAAATAATAACATTTGAAGAAATATTTTTATCAAGTGATAAAATTTCACAAACATAATTTATATATTCAATTGCTAAATTAGGTCTTTCAATATAATTTTTAGAACCTAATTTAATAGGATATTCCCAAATAGAATATTTAGTTTTTTTTTTTAATGTTGAATTTTTATTAATTACTTGTTTATAATTTTTAGTATCAATTTGTTTATCTTTTTCATCAATTTCATCTTCAAATCCATCTTCCATTAAATCTTCATCGCTTGAATAATAATCACTTTGAAAATCATCTCTTGTAAAAATTGGTACTTGATTATCATTATTATTATCATTTTCTATATTTTCATAATTTTCATTTTCTAATAAATCTTCATCTTCATAATCTTTTCTTTTTAACATTATATTTGGTAATATATTAAACATTTTAGAAGAGATATAATCTCTTATTAAAAATGATTTAAATTCATTTATTATTTCATTTGCTTTATCTGGATCTTTACTTGTTGTTTTATATAATTGAATTATTTCTAAAATTTTTTTTGCTTCTTCAATAGAGAGAAAAGAATTTCCATAAAAAGATTTTAAATTAGAAAACATTTCAGCATCACATAAATAAAAAAATTTATATATTTTAATTAAATAATCAGAAACAATTGATAAAAAATCTTTTTCTAAAATTTTAGGTAAATATTCACTTAAAGTCCATTTAGTTTCTAATTTAGGATTTGATATAATATTATTTTCATCATCATTAACAGATTGAATTCCAGCATAATTAAACATATCTCTAAATAAAAGCATTTTCCAAGATTTATTTTTTTCTAAACAAATCTGAGTAAAAATTGGTGTTCTTTTAATTGAATTAATTAATAAATCAATACTCTTATCAAAATCTTCATAATTAGATTTATCATTATAAATTAAAATTTTTTTATTATCAGCATAAACTATTTTAAAACCAAAATTAATAATTTTTTGTATTAAAAGTGAAAAATATTTTTCCATTAATAAATTAATCATTCTATAAATAACAGGATCATAAAATTTAGAATTAAAAGAAGAAATCCAACGATAAAAATGAATTAATAAATAATCAGCAGTTTGTGCATATTCCAAAGAAATTTCTCCAATATCATTTAACCATTTTTCAACCATTTTCTTAAGTACAATAAAAGCATTTGCGCCTAAAACAAATTCATCTCTTTCCATTTTATATCTATCCATTTTTTTTAAATTTTCCTCATTAGTATGACTCACACCAATATTTTTCTTTTTCTCTCTTTCAACATATTGTAATTCATATCTTCCACCAATATCTCTTAAATTATCACTTTCAATAATAGAATTAGCACAAAATAATCCAATATCAATTTCTTGTACATAACCTAAATATAAACCTTTATTATTAATTTTAGGAAATTCTCTATCAATTTGACCAAAAAAATCATGATTAATATCTCCTCCTCCTAAATCAGGGAAACCACATGATGAATACCATAATATTTGTTTTGATGAATTTAACATTCTACCAAATATTATATCTATACAATATATTGCCATGTCATTTTCTATATTTGATATTGGAATATTTGAATAAAATCCTATTTTTTCACGAGAATTAAATATTGGGAAAAAATCTATGTAATGTTCTGTTAATTTTTTTACTGTGTATTTTATCCAATCTAATGCTGGGTAGTTATTATCATCTTTGTTATATGGATAATTTATATTTGGGAATTCATTTATCATTGTTAATCCCATGTCATATAATTTTTCTTGGGAAAAATATGTTTGTTGGATTATTATTGTTGGATTATATTTATTTAATGGAGAATTTTGATTTTTTGTATCGTAACGTATGTCTGATAATATTAAATTTATTTCTTTTAATGTTAATTTTAAATCTTGTCTTACATATGTTTCAAATGTAAAGTCAAATTGAGGAAAGTCTATTTCAGAATTTTCTTCTTGAATATCTTTGAATATGTTATCTATTAATTTAGATATGTTTGGTACTTCTATTTTTAAGGATATTGGGTTTATTATGTAAAATTTTGCTATTTTTTCTTCTATTTTTAATAAGACAAATACATGTCTGTTTCCACAATTTGAATGATATAAATATATTTTATTTAAGTAAAATTGATTTTTTAATTCAGAGTCTTTTTCATAATTATCATTTTTTTTTCTTAAAGGAATTTCTGGATTTTTTATTTCGAAATCATCTATTGTAAATTCAAATTGTTCAATTGGTAAATTTATTTTTCTTTTATTATTAAATTTAATAAAACTACCTAAACTTTTTATCACTTCATAAACTAATGGAATTTTAGTTTGATAAACACCTTCAATTGATGGAGTGACAATATAATCATTAAAATTATTAAAAGTACTAATAAAATCTTTTTCTTCTAAATCAAATTCATATAAATTTAAAATTGGTTTATTTCTTGGTAAAATCATTTTAACTGGTTTAAATACATCTGAAACATTTTGTTTCATTGAATTAATAAATATTTTCCTTTTAACTTTTAAATTTATTTTTGTCATTATATTCCCAAAAACAACCCATAAATTTAATATACCTAAATTTTTTGGATTTTCCTTTACTTGAATTATATGAATTAATTCTTTTCTAAAAGCATTTTCTATATTTATATTTAATTGAGTCATTCTAATATTTTGCATCATAGGTTTTTTATTTATTTTATTTTTTAATTTCTTCCATTTTTTTTTCTGTTGTTTTAACCAACCATTAAAATCATCATTTACATTAATAATATCTTCATTTTTTTCCTCTTCAATCTCATTTTGAATAGGCAAATTTTCATATTGAATAACATTCTTAGACATATATTGTTCAATTTTATTAACATTATTTTTCTTTTTTTTCCCACTTTCCTCTTTTTTTTCTTTAAAACTTTTATTAACAACATTTTTAATTTGACTATTATTAATATTATCATTATCAGAATCAATATTTAATTGTTCAAATTCATTTTCAACTAAAGTAATTTTATTAACATTTTCTAAATGAGTAAAAAAATTATTTAAACTCTTCTGTTCATTTTTTTTTCTACTCATTAACCGATTAACCCATTCAGGATATTTAATATTAGGATAAGGATTATCAACTTTTTGCATAGCTGCAGGAATAATAACAATTTTCAAAATATTACCAGCTAATCTTTCTTTATAATAATCCCAATCAATAACTTCTCTCATATCAATATCTTCAATAGAATAATCTTTTAACCATTTTCTTAATAATTTTTTCCTTACATTTAAAGGACTTTGAAAAATTACAGTAGGAATTGCTCTTTCAGCAATAGGAGCTTCTATTGGTTTTTTACTTATAATAAAACGAGAACATAAACCTTTTTCTCTTAATAATTCATTACCTAAAATTTCTGATAATCTCCTTGCACAAGTTATTGATGTTGATTTCTGTGATCCATATTCATCAATTGATTTACTCATCATTCTACTTTCTTCAATATAATCTAATAATTCATCATCATTTATTCCTTCACCATTTAATTCTAATATACTATACCATCTTTTTGCTATTTCTGCACATTCTGAATAACATTCTGTTAAATTATTCCCTTTCAGAAATTGACCAAAAACTTCTTCTTGGAATATTTTTATTATTTTTAATTCTCCTCTTCTTTTTAATTCAAATCCTTTTAATTCTTGAATTTTATCATCAAAATCTATTACTATATATCTTTTTTTTAACATTTTACCTTCTTCTTTTGCTGCTGGTAATACCATACATTTATATGGACCATCTATTTCGAAAAATACACTCATTTCACGACGGACTATCCAATTGTCATTTTCATCTTTTTCATTATATACTGGATTTGAGTATTTATCATATGTTCTTTTATTTAACATTGCTTGTGGGAAAGCAAAATTTATTTTTTTACCATTTTTTAATTTTAATTTATAAAATTCAGGAAAACCTTT
>JAEEGL014585976.1_pt1 | contig 13772 bp, 6 predicted proteins | sample 9134231 | NCBI WGS metagenome assembly JAEEGL01 (sample SAMN16246548, study PRJNA631951) | gut metagenome | biome: gut microbiome; feature: rumen; material: fiber-attached | host: Bos | place: Iran: Karaj | collected 2018-10 | reverse complement strand
TTTTTCATATGCAAGGGACATTATACATATTCATATATTTTGTGTCAATAATAAAATTATGATAAAAAAAACACAATATATTGTGCATTGTTGCTAACAAGGTGATTATGAAATAAAATGTTACTATTCACAGTAACAATTAAATAAACATTACTCAAATAAACACTTGTTCACTTGGTGCATGACATCAAGAAAAGAAAGACAACAAAAAAGCAACCGCCAACGCCAAAGGTAGGGTTGCTTTTTGTTGTTACTCAGTGAAAAGGGAAGATCAGCTCTCTCCCCCTTTTTTTGACTGGTTAGAACGAAATATGTCAGCTGTACAGTTTAGCCTTCGCTACGGCGGTGAGACCGGCTCTCTGGTCGTAGAAGAGACCGGTGGATGCGGTACCCTTGGTGACATACCAGCGGTCGCTGCCATCGAATCTGCTGAGCTCGACGTTCACCTGATTGCCTGCGGCATTGCTCTTGATGGTGTACACGATGTTGAGCCTTCCAAGCTGTTCAAAACTCTGGCTGTTGAGAGCCTCGGTGTTGGGTGCGTTGTAGTGGAGCGAAACAGACATCGGTACCGGCGGGTGGAAACCGTTGTCAGCCACAGAACCGTCAAAATATGCTCTTGGAAGCCAGCGGTAGTTGTCGTCCTTTAATCTGTCATTGAAAAACTGCTCCCAGCCTGCTTTGCCGTTGTTACCGCCTTCTGTGAAGCCTCTGCCGAAGGGTTCAAGGTCGGCATAGAGGTATTTCATCATGCTCATACCGATCTCAAAATCGGCAGTGAGTGCCATAACTGCATAAACCCAGTAACCCGTGATGCTGCCGGGATCGGAAACATCTACGGCTGCTTTGAGTTCATCAAGGCTTTCCGGTGCCGGATCTTTTAATACTATCTTTCTGTCGTTCTTCCATTCCGGCAAAAGAATTGCCGGAGTTGTTGCCGACGGTGCAACAGCACCTGCGAAAGTTCCGCTTGCGGCGGTCATCGCTTTGTCTAATAATCCCATGTTGTCCCTCCTCCTGAAGTAAAACTATTCGATGTATGACAGATATGAAGATTTTATTGATCTGTCAGAAAACTCATGTTTATATAATGGCACAGTTTACAAAGAATTTCAAACATTTCTGAATTTTTTTGTGAATATTTGATGATTTTATAAAATGAATGTGGTACAATGTTTTCATTGCAAGTCGAGAACAGGCTAGAACACCTGTATTTACGGCAAACATATTAGATGACCCGTATGGAACGCGGGAGAAAAACGGGAGGTAGAATGTATGGAGGTTTTTATCACAGACAAAATTCGAAACGTGGCGCTGTTGGGGCATGGCGGATGCGGAAAGACATCTCTGGCTGAGGCGATCGCTTATCTGGGCGGCATTACAAACCGTATGGGGACGGTTGATGCAGGCAATACGATCAGCGACTATGATAAGGAAGAAGCCAAGAGACATTTTTCCATCAGGACCACGGTTGTTCCGGTGGTGTGGGGAGATTACAAGGTTAACCTTCTGGATACTCCCGGATATTTCGATTTTGTCGGCGAGACCGAGGAAGCTGTATCCGTTGCGGATGCTGCCATTATAGTGGTTTCCGGCAAGGCAGGTGTTGAGACCGGCACAAAACGTGCATGGGATCTCTGTGAAAAGCATAAGCTTCCGCGTATGTTCTTCGTGACTGATATGGATATAGATGAGGCCAGCTTCAGGCAGGTAGTGCAGGATCTTCAGGATCTCTACGGCAAGAAGATCGCTCCTTTCCATCTTCCAATTCGCGAGGAAGGCAAGTTCGTAGGATATGTTAATGTAATACAGCAGAAGGCCAAGAGATGGAATGACAAGGGTACTGTAGACAAGTTCGATGTTCCGGATTATTCACAGGAAAACCTTTCAATCTGCAGGGAGGCTTTGGTTGAGGCGGTTGCCGAGACCAGCGAGGAGTTCATGGAGAGGTTCTTTGACGGCGACGAGTTCTCTGAGGATGAGATCCGCCAGGCTCTGAGGACCAATGTTTGCGATGGCTCTATAGTGCCTGTATTGATGGGATCCAACACCCTTGCCAGAGGAATGTACACTCTGATGGCAGACATCATCAAATACTTCCCGGGACCGGACAAGTGCAAATGCGCAGGTATCGATACCCAGACCAATGAGGTATTTGAGGCGGATTACGATTTCTCAAAACCGAAGTCAGCTTATGTTTTCAAAACACTGGCAGATCCTTTCATCGGCAAGTATTCGCTCATCAAGGTTAACTCAGGCGTGCTGAAGACCGATGATGTGATGTTCAACTACCACAGGGATTGTGAGGAGAAGATAGGTAAGCTCTATGTTATCTGCGGCAATAAGACCGAGGAAGTCAAGGAGCTTCATGCAGGTGATATAGGCGCGTTGGCAAAGCTTGTCAGCACACAGACCACAGACACGCTTTCCACCAAGAAAAAGCCGGTTACTTATATCCGTACCACTATCTCCAAGCCCTATGTCAGCATGAGATATGTGCCCAAGAATAAGGGTGATGAGGACAAGATCTCCCAGGCTCTCTCTAAGATGATGATGGAAGATCTGACACTCAAATATGTCAATGACAGTGAGAACGGACAGACCCTTCTGTACGGTATCAGCGGAATGCACCTTGATGTCGTGACGAGCATTCTGCTGGAGAAATACAAGGTGGAGATCGAGCTGATGCGCCCGAGGACAGCATTCAGGGAGACCATCCGCAAGAAATCCGACACAGAGTACAAATACAAGAAACAGTCCGGCGGACACGGTCAGTACGGTCATGTAAAGATGACCTTCGAGCCGTCGGGTGATCTTGAGACACCCTATGTTTTCGAGCAGACGGTTGTAGGCGGCGCAGTTCCCAAAAACTACTTCCCGGCAGTTGAGAAGGGTATCGCGGAGGCTGTCAAGAGCGGACCTCTGGCTGCATATCCGGTTGTGGGTGTGAAGGCTGTGCTCTATGACGGAAGCTATCATCCGGTTGACTCTTCGGAGATGGCATTCAAGACTGCAGCTATCCAGGCTTTCAAGAAGGGATTTATGGATGCTTCACCGGTACTCTTAGAGCCTATCGCTTCTTTGAGAGTAGTGGTTCCGGACAGCTTCACAGGTGATGTAATGGGCGATCTCAACAAACGCCGTGCGAGAGTTATGGGCATGAATCCTCTGGGTGACGGAACTCAGGAGATATTGGCGGATGTTCCTTATCTGGAGCTTTTCGGATATGATACAAAGCTTCATTCCATGACCAGCGGAAGCGGCAGATTCTCTTACGAGTTCTCGGCATATGAGCAGGCTCCGGATGAGGTTGCACAAAAACAGATCGAGGAACGCAAGAGCGAGATCGCAGGCGAGTAGTATTGTAATGAGCGGGTTAATTTCGTTTGCTAAATATTCGGGTATTTGATATGATACGGGGGCAAAATTTGTTTTGCCCCCGGTTTAACATTCCGGGTTTCGGGTGGTAGTAATGAGAAAGACAGGAGTTTTATAAGATGGGTAATAACGAAATGTTTCAGGAGAATACAGGCAGAGGGAATACAGCCGGACCATGGAAGATAACGGTCGCTGTAATGGCTGTTGTCATTCTGGTCATGGGATGTGTTATTCTGGGGCTTGTCATGAGACCATTTGACAATGGTAAAGGTGTTGCGGGTTCTACTCAAACGGTCAATGCCTCTGAGCAGGGGAAGAAAGCCTCCGGTAAAACGGGAGGACAGTCGAAGGACACAGACAAGGTTAAGGAGAGTGTATCGAAGTCGGAGAGTTCTCCATATGTTCTGACTTACTCCGGCGATAACTCATGGAATGAGGGCGGAGCCACTATGAGGACTCTTGATCTTGCTCTGACCAATAATTCTGACAAGCCTGTTAAAAACTGGAAGCTGGTCATTAAGATCAAAAAACCCGTGAGCGTCAGCGGCTGGAATGGTACCTACACCATCAAAAAAGGAAAGAAGCTGGTCATAAAGCCTGCTGATTACAACGGTGAGCTGGCAGGCGGCAGTACCATATATCTCGGATGTAATCTGGGCACTAAGGGCGAGCTTAAGATAAAATGGGCAAAGCTTAAGAAAAAGCCTGTGACGGTTAAGGGCGGAACTGTAGATCAGGATGCCATCAATCAGGGCAGCCAGGGTTCCGGAAATAAAGGGGATAGCGGAAACAACGGAAATTCGGATAACAATGGAAATACCGGTAGCACCGGTAATTCGGGCAATAACGGTAATACCGGAAATTCAGAAAATAACAGTAATACAGGTAATTCCGGCAATACAGGTAACACAGGAAGCAGTGATGTTTCTGCGGTGTTGAAGAGATCGAAAGACGCTGTACAGGGTGATGACTGGCTGCATACGGACGGTCGCAGGATCTTAGACAAAAACGGTAAGGAAGTATGGCTTACAGGCTTAAACTGGTTTGGATACAACACAGGCACCAATACCTTTGACGGACTGTGGAATTCCGAGATGGATTCCACCATAAAGGCCATAGCTGATCACGGCTTTAACCTGATACGTGTTCCTATCAGCGCTCAGCTCATCAATGAGTGGGCTGCCGGAAAATATCCCCAGGCCAATTATAATCAGGCTTATAATACTGCATTAAATGATCTGAACTCACTGGAGATCTTCGATCATTTCCTGACCATGGCCGAAGCCTGCGGCATAAAGGTCATGATGGACATCCATTCTGCGGAGACCGATGCATCGGGGCATGTAGTAAATCTCTGGTATACCGATAAGGTGTCATTGAATCAATACTATGCCGCATTGGAATGGATGGCAGCAAGGTACAAAAATAACGATACCATTATAGCCTATGACCTTAAAAACGAACCACACGGTAAACCGAATGAGGGCGACAAGGCTGCGATCTGGAACAACTCAAAGAAGACAAATAACTGGAAATATATAGCGGAAGTTGCTGCAGGAAAGGTACTGGCTAAAAATCCCAATGTTCTCATAATGGTGGAGGGCACGGAGATTTATCCCAAGAAAAAGGGCGGTGATTACACGTCCACATCCAGCGAAGATTATTACTTTACATGGTGGGGAGGAAACCTCAGAGGTGTAAAGGAATATCCGGTAAACCTGGGCAAATACCAGGATAAGCTGGTATATTCACCTCATGACTACGGTCCGACCGTCTATGAACAGCCATGGTTTAAGAGCGGGTATGATTATGATTCGCTGATGAAGGATTGCTGGAAGGATAACTGGTTCTTCATATACGAGGATAACACGGCTCCGCTTTTGATCGGTGAGTGGGGCGGTTTCATGAAGGAACCAAACCTCAAATGGATGACCTGCATGCGCACCCTCATATCCAAGTACCACATTAATCACACCTTCTGGTGCTTAAATGCCAATTCCGGTGATACAGGAGGACTGGTGCTTGATGATTTTGTTACCTGGGATACCGAGAAATATAATTTTGTAAAGAAAGTACTGTGGCAGGAGAACGGCAAGTTCGTAGGCCTTGACCACAAGATTCCTCTGGGTGATAAGGGTATCAGCCTGGATAAGGCGAAGGGGTTGTGAGAGTGCGAAGCATGAAATAATCCGTGAATCACCTGTTGATATTTTGATTTACAAAACAAGCCGGGATCACATATCGTGATCCCGGCTTGTTTTTTGAAAAAACCGGCATGTGAAAGTATGAGTCAGCATTCACCTGCCGGTCGTAAGAACATGTTTTTAAAGGATGTTTTGTTTTATGAATTCGGAAAGCTTAACCGCAGCAGCTTCGTAGGTGGCTTCCGATGGATGACTGTCTATGACCTGATCAGGTCCCTGCTCCTCAAAGCCCATGGTGTAAACCTTGGTGTCGCCGGTCTCTTTTGTGTATGCAGCAGCGGCTTTCTCCATGGCAGCTAACAGTGTGCGTCCCATAATGCCTAAAACGCAGAGGATCTTTGAATCGGGATTTAGGGAGCGTACCTTTTTCAGAAAGCTGACATACTCTTTGGTGTAGAGTTCCTGGCGTTCAGGTATATCTTTGGTGTAGCTGGCATCGTTGGTGCCTAAGTTAATCACTATAAGATCCGGTGTGTACAGGGAGAAATCCCATTTGATATCCGTTACGTCGTATTTTTCAAGGATCTTATCATATGAATGTCCGATGCTCTCATAGTAGTCAGGCAGGATGTGGGTTAAGAGCCTTTCGTCATTTTCGGTGTATCCCGATATAATGCCGAATCCACTGAAGCTTACAAGGCTGTAGTCACAACCCAATTTGCGCGCGGTCTTGTAAGCAAAGGCTTTAGTGGCATTTTCAAGGGCAGTGCAGTATGTGTCCTGAGGCGTGCCGTCAACCCCGTAGCCGCAGGTTATGGAATCTCCGATGAATTCGATCTTAAAGTCCCCGGCGGGAGTGGGAGATATGACTGCACCGTCATCGACACCGATATCTTTGATACCGAAAGTTGAGTCACTGGATTCCGACAGCTTTATGAGTCTCACTACACAATCCTCCGGGGGAAGATCGATCTCAAAGGTGTCGTTTGTTTTACCAAGCTGTGTGTCCAATACCATAACATCATCCACATATATTGCAAATCTTGGGTGATGCATTTTCTCAGTCTCAATTGCGGCCTTACCATCCCCGATGAGTTCAAAGGCACATTTGTGGCTGCCCTTTACATTAAATTCCACGCCCGCTGCCGAGAATGATATCAGGGTAACGTCCTCCACGACGGCGTAACGCCCCAGCATCTTTACATTTTCCGGTATTGCCCTAATTTTTTGCATTATAAACTCCTCCTGTATCATCTATAATGGCTCTTAAGCTATGTGCGAAACCTTTGCCATAAGTCTGTTATAACATCATGAGAAGAACGTTGCAAGGTGTTTTTACTCTCGACAAAAAAAGACTGATAGGGTATTATAAAGGTTGGTATTTTTATGCGATAAGATAAAACCAAAGCTTTTTGTTTCGAAAACAGGAGGTAGTACAAATGGGATTCACCGAGCGCAAAAACAATCTCAAAGAATCACTGAAAAAGATCAAGCTGGACATATATGCATCTGCAGTGCTCACCCTGATCATAGGCGTGGTACTCATCATTAATCCGGGGGAGGTAACACTGCTGCTGTGCAGGGTTTTAGGTGTTGTGGTGGCAGCCATGGGACTGATCAGTATCGCAAATTTTATAATAGGCAACAGAGGTACCATGACACTGGCGGTAGGTCTGCTGCTGCTTTTGATGGGGGCTTTTGTGCTGGCGAGACCGGATACCATCATAAAGTTTATATCCGTAGTATTTGGTATAGTGCTGATAGTACACGGGGTAAAGGATTTTCAGATGGCAATGGAGGCAAAAAAGGGCGGTTCGCCCTACGGCCTTTTGATGATAGTATTGGCGTTGCTTGGCATAACTGCAGGCGTGCTGTGTATATGTGACTGTTTCGGTATTTTGAAGCTTGCTACTATCATCATAGGCATCGCGCTGATCTATGATGGAATCACGGACATATTGTTTGCATCACACACCATTCATATGACCCGGAATATGAGCAGTACCGCGGAATCGGACACCATTGATACCGAAGGTAGATTTATAGAATAAAAATATCTGTAAACCTGCAACCTTTTATCTTATACAGGTGTTTTATTATCAGAACACAATATGGTTGAGCGTTTTCAGAGTCAGCAAAATATCCGGCAGCTGTAAATGCCGACGGGTGTGACTGTCTGACGGGAATGATGAATAGGAGGATACACTATGCCGTACGGACTTATAGTAAGCGTTAAAGAAGGAAAAGCAAGAAAGAACATTTTGCCCTTAGACCAGCAGAATCTGGGAACCTTTACCGAGGAGGAAAAGAAAAGGCTGCGTGAACAGGCTGAGCAGAGGCGCAGGCTTGAAGCAGAGGAGGCAAAAAGAGCCGGAAAAAAACTTGAGGCGGCCCAGGATCCGCTTGAAGTTGCAATGAATCAGCTCAAAGAAGTTGTAAGTATCAACGCAAAACGTCAGTATTTCAGCTTGGATCTTCTCTCACGTCAGGCCCAGGAGCTCAGAAAGGCCGTAAACCGTATGATGGGATATGCTGATGATGCGGATAAATTCAGTATGGAGGTCACCAGCCGTCATATTGATAACCTGAAGGTCAATATTGAGGGCCTGTTAAAGTATGCCGGAGAAGAAGATAAGGCAGAGGTCGAAGCCCTGGATAATGAACTTGAGGCTGTCGATAAGGAATTTATGGATTGGTATAACAATACGATAATCAATATATCTGCCAGCAATGTTCTGGAGGAAAATGGTTGCACTACCGGCAATTACATGCCGGATGAGATCGGAAAAAAATTTGTTGCATTAAGGAATAAGGTTACGGCATATGTCAATAGGAAGATAGAGGAATTGGACAGGGATCATCCGAAGAAAGATAAAGACCGCCCGGATGATTTTGATGTGTTACGCGAAGGCTATAAGGCTATAGCCGATTATATAGAGAACACAAAGGATAGTGCGGCGCTTTATGAAAAGTATGACGCCAATCCGTATGTGCGTATGCGTGCGTCAGCCAGAACAGTTACGGCAGATGTTCTGAACGGTGACAGGTTGAAACGTGATAATACAAAGCTGTCTGCGGATCAGATGCACAAAGCTGAGCTTTTGTATGAGCTTATCCCTATAAAAAAGTATTACGCAAAGATTGACGAGCTTGGCAGACTTAATGATGAGGTGAATGCCCTTTACAGACAGGCTGTCAAAGCGGAAGCTGACGCTTTGAAGGATCCTAAATTCAAAAAGCACATCGATGAGCTTAATAAGGATTATGAGGCAAAACATGAAGAAGCGCTGAAGGCTGTTGGAACTCCCGATGAACAGGAGAAGAAGAGGCTTTCGGATGAAGCATATAAGAAACTTTATGATGCCAAAAAAGAAAAGATACAGCCTTTTATTGACACTTACAACAAAAAACGTGAAGAGTTACTGGATGAGAGCGCTAAGCTTGACGGTCTTTACGATAAGATAAAAAAGAATATGTCTCTCATGGCATCAAATAACCAGATCAAAGTATGGAAAGCGATCACAGGGAATACGACGGACCTTGATTCACTCAAAAGGACCATGGTGGAAGGGGATCTGGGTATCAGCTCGATGTCTGTCGGAGTGATGTTGCATAAAGCACATGAAAATCATAAGCAGTACCAGGAGATGATCACAAACGGATGGAGCCCTGATCAGGCAAATCTTATAATTAAAATCAAAACATACATTGACAAGAGAACTGATTATTTTCGGAATAGTGGGGATCGTGAAGATGCACTTGATGATATAACAGAAAAATCACTGAACAGAATTGCAGATGACTGTCAGTTGTTGGGGAATACTCATGTCGGTACAAGTGAGGGTATGAAGGAGAGAACGGATGTACTGAAGGACAGGCTGTTTCTTTTGATGCAGCATCTTCATGAGACCGGACCGCAAGGTGACAGATGGGAGACTATTTCAGAAGATGATATAAGGATCTTAATGACGGAATTTGACAGGACCTTTAATCATGAACCCGGAGTTCTGGAGAACGAGCTTTTGGCCGAGGCCACAGGATTAAAGGCATATGTGAAACGTCAGGACTCAAAATATGAATATTCAAAGAAACAGCAAAAAGAAGATGTTGATTATGTCCATAAGAATTTTAATGGTTTTGAGATAGAAATACAACTAAATGAAGAGGACTTAAAGGCTGATGTTGATTTTGATAACGTAAACCCGCATGAAAACATTAACATGCAAGGGGTAATGAAGCCTGAGGAAGATATTAATACTCAGGAAGTAATAAATCCCGAAGAAGAGATTAATCCCGAAGAAAAAAATAATCTGGAAGAAGATATAGATCTCGACGACATAGAGCAGAATCTGAACATCAACAGTGTTCAGGAAAAAGGTGTTGATATACAGCCGGATCCGGAACCGCAGATCGATGTTCCGGAGGAAGTAACAAAGCTTATCGACGGATACGTTGCAAGGCATCCATTCGAAAATGCCGCGCTTGGTGTTAAGGCATTGCCGCAGCAGGATGCATTGTACAGATATAATGCGACACAGGCACTCATAACAGATGGGAAAATAGTCGAAAACGAAGTGCTGTTCGATGGTATGATGAAGGCAGCTGATGCGGGACTTGGTACACTCAAGAAAACCACCGGACCCAATGGCGCTCCTCTCGACGAGTACTATGCAGAGGTACGTTCGAAGCTGTTGACGGATCCCGTTCATGAGAAGTGGGATGAAGCGCATAGTCGCAACTGGGAGAAGGCATCCGAAGAGTTCGGTGAGATGGAGGGTTTGAGCGACCATCACAAGGAAATGCTCATCTCTGCGAGAGCTGTCGAGCTCACCGGTGAAGAGATGAAAAAGACCGGGAATCCGGCTGACAGAGAGCTGTTTGAGACTGTTTTTATGAGTACGCAGATGGCGCTTGGCAGAGAGAGAACAGACGATGGTTCTACTCTCATGGCAACCTATGACAAACTCAGATTTGAGGCAGAGAGGAAGGCGGCAGAGGAGCGCAGAAGACAGGAGGAAGAGCGCAGAAGGCAGGAAGAAGAGCGCAGAAGACAAGAGGAGGAAGAACGTTTAAGACGAGAGGCGGAAGAGCGGGCAAGACAGCAGAAAGCTTCTTTTGAAAGTGCCAGAGACGCGATCAAAGATGCCGGTGAGGTAAAAGAGGCAAAACCCGCAAAGAAGGTAGTGAAAGCCGGTGATATGATTCCACCGGGAAATCCCATCAGAAAAAATTCGGCTTCTTCAAGAGATATAGAAAAGATCAACAGTGTGGATATCAACAGACTTACCTTCTATATGGAAGACATTATGATGAGGGTTGGTGATCGCATTTCGGATGACAGGAAAAAGGAAATGGTCAGCAAACTGAATGATTTGAATTTCAGACTGGTTGATTCCTTAAGCATGCAGGTTCCATCAAGGGGCTCCGGCATGGCTGCCAATATGGACTGGTTTCCAATACCTGCCGGGTTAGAAAAAAATGTTAAGGAAATGCGTCTCATTACTGATGAGCTCAGAAAAGCTATGGACGACTACATCAAGGGTCCTAAGCATGATCCTAAGGATCTCAGGGAACATGATCCGGTAGCTGTTTATTACAGTGATTATCTCAGGTGTTTGTCCGAGGGCAGATCCTACTACGCCAATGTTCAGGGAGACGGAGTATATGAGCGCCTTCTGGCCAACACCATCGGTGCCATGAACTATGACAGAAATCAGTTTGATTTCGACAAGACACGTAAAAGCCTGGCGGAATTCCCGCTTTTGCAGGCTATGTCAAAGGCCAACGCCATGCATCGCATGATGGAGGATGAGTCCGCCGGCATCGATGAGGGTAATGGCGTGGAGATGGAGAACGAGCAGAAGATGTTAGTCTTTGCAAAAGGTCTGAAAAAAGACTTTGAAGCAATGAATGAGATGGATGATGCTGTATATAATGAGAAATATGAGAAGACACAGCTATTCCAACAGAATCAGAGAGGCAATCTGAAGCTTGGAGCAGGTCGCGGTTTTGAAAAGGCTTACAGGGAAAATAATGAACGTATTCAGGCCCTGGAACACAAGTGGCTGGTGAGAGATCTTTCACTTATTTCCAGAATGGGTGACCTTGCCGAATCCATGGGTGAAAAGCTTGCGGAAGATAAGAGAGCACGCGAAATGAATGAGGGTCAGAACTCAAAGCTCATCATACCGGAAGATCAGAAGAAGACTATGGAGGACTTTATAAAATACTATAAGGAGACCATGCTTAAGAATTCCGTTCCCATGACTGAGAGCAGGAGAAAAGAATTGTTGGATGGTGCGGCCGAAGTACTTGAAAAGGTGACATATCCTCCGGTTAAAAAGGGCATAGAGATTGAGAAGGAAGGTAAGGGTGTCAACAACGATACAATGAGGACAGGGGATAAGGGTATGGCTACTATGGCAGGCACTACTCTGTCCATATTGAACAAGGTCACGGAGAGAGAATTGTCGCTTTCCGAGAAACAGACTATGATGATGTCCTCCGGCACAATATCCGCACTGGTGGACAATCTGGATGGCAAATGGAAGGGAATGCCCAAGGAGCCGTTCTGGCATAAGGCTAACACTGCGAAGGATCCCTTCGGTAAAATGCAGCTGGCATGGGACGAGCTTCAGGCAGCGATCAAAAGGGACGGAGGGGATCATCCCGAGCGCAGCGTTGAAGTGCAGGAGGCAGCAAGAAAGCTTAAGAAGGCCAGCGAAGTTTATATAAAAGCCAAGGATGTTCAGAAAAAGCTTGATAAAGATAAACTTAACATCAGGGATCTTCGTGCAGCCAATAAGGAAAAGAGAAGCGAGTTCGGACAGTACCGTTATGACCTTGCAGATAATCTGAGAACGGCAGCAGGTATGATAATGGCAGTCGGCAAAAATGAGAGACTTCTCGCAAAAGCTCTTCCGAAACCGGAAAAGAAGGCACCTGTCAGAGATGAGCTTAACAGTGATCTTAACATTGCGGATATCGCAGCAAAATATAATACGGTAACCGCCAATAAGAAGCCGGAGAAGAAAAAAGCAGCAGACAAGGCATCAGGCCAAAAACAGCAGCAGAAGCAGCAGCCTCAGGGCGGCAGGACTTCGATCCGCTGATGCGCAAGCTTTAATAGTAAAATATTGAAAGATCTATAAAGGGACCGGCCGGTAAAGGGTCGGTCCCTTTTCAAATTATTTGTAGACCGTATCTGAATAATGTGTTATCATAAAGTTTCAGGTGTAAAACACTTATTATACATACTACGGAGGAACAGCATGGATATCATCGCTAAGATATCGGACGAACTTAAGATCAGGAAGAGCCAGACTGAGGCGGCAGTAAAGCTTTTGGATGAGGGAAATACGGTTCCCTTCATCGCAAGATACCGCAAGGAGGCAACAGGTTCCCTTGATGATGAACAGCTCAGGGATCTGGCGGCCCGCCTCGAGACATTGAGAAATCTGGAGGAGAAAAAACAGACAGTATTAGCGCAGATAGAGGAACAGGGAAAGCTTACGGAGGAACTTAAGGCAGCTATCGAGGCTGCGGAGACTCAGGTTGCGGTTGATGACTTATACAGACCCTATCGTCCCAAGAGAAAGACAAGGGCGTCGGTTGCAAAGGAGAAAGGTCTCGAGCCCTTGGCACAGTTGATATCTGCACAGGAATTTACAGGTGATATCAATGCTGAAGCCGAAAAATATGTCAACGAGGAAAAAGAGGTAAAGACTGTGGCTGAAGCCATAGCCGGAGCATGCGATATCATAGCCGAGGAGATCTCGGATAACGCTGATTACAGAACCCGCATCAGAGAGCTTACTTCAGCACATGGTCAGATTCTATCCGAGGCGAAGGATAAGGAAGCTGAGTCGGTATATGAGTCGTATTACGAGTATAACGAACCGGTGGAGAAGATCCCCGGACACCGTATCCTGGCCTTAAACCGCGGTGAGAAAGAGAAATTCCTCACAGTTACCGTAAAGGTTGAGGAGCAGGAGATCATAGATTACCTGAATCGTCAGATCATACATACGGATAACGGCCAGATAAAGACTTTGCTTGAAAATACCGTAAAAGATGCTTATGAACGTCTCATAATGCCATCAATAGAGCGCGAGATCAGAAATGACCTTACAGAGAAGGCAGAGGATGCAGCAATAAAGGTATTCGGTGAGAACCTGAAACAGCTTCTCATGCAGCCACCCATCGCAGGCCGCGTGGTCTTGGGCTGGGATCCTGCATTCAGGACAGGCT
>JAEEGL014501852.1_pt1 | contig 13772 bp, 10 predicted proteins | sample 9134231 | NCBI WGS metagenome assembly JAEEGL01 (sample SAMN16246548, study PRJNA631951) | gut metagenome | biome: gut microbiome; feature: rumen; material: fiber-attached | host: Bos | place: Iran: Karaj | collected 2018-10 | reverse complement strand
ATATCCTGGAAGCTCATGGTGAACGCCGTTATAAGAGGATAAATCCAGAAAACAAGAAAGCTTGCTATGAACGGCATAACAAAAACGTATGGGGCAACTTTTTGCGAATAGAGGAAATTCTTACCTTTCATCTTCTACTCCTTTTTTATTGGCTATTAGAAAAGGGGACACCGGAGATCATACCGGCATCCCCTCTGGATCTAACTTAAGAGCATGTCTTATTAAATCACTGCTCCATGTCTACTGCATCCTGCAGCTCCTGAAGAGCATCATCTACACTGTAATCAGGATCTTCAAGAACCTCGTTAAGTGTTGTTGTGCATACATACTCGTTGATTGTAGGGCTGATAGCTACAACAGAAATCTTACCAATGTTGTCCATTCCGATATCGTTAAGAACATCGTATGGATAGTTGATGAAGTAAGCATTGAACTGGTTGTTGTCATCGTGTGCAAAGGAATCCTTTGTCCACATTGCTGTATTACATACGTCGAATCCAAGCTTATCCCAGATGTGCTGTTCGCCTTCATCTGACATCTTAGCCCAGCAGAGGAACTCAGCTGCAAGCTCTTTGTTCTCTGACTGCTGTGTAACAACTGTACCTGTTCCACCGATACCTACTGAGCACTTCTGGCCATCCTTGAATACAGGGCACTTAGCAATGTACCAGTTTCCTGATTCCTCAGGCATGTAGTTTGTGAAACGGCTCATGTACCAGAGTGCCTTAGGGAAGGAAACGATATTGTGATCCATGATATTCTGGAAACCAGCCTCAAGATCCACATGTCCGTCAGGAGAGATCTCGGCAAGTCCGCTCTTTAACCAGCTCTGCTGCATTGTAAGCATCTCTTTTACAGAGTCAAGCTGGCAGTTAGCAGGATTCTCAAATCCACCTGTCCAGTCATCGCCGTACTCAGCCATTGCGAGCCAGAGCCAGTCTGTTCCGCCTGTATCAACTGATGTCCAGTACTTGCCATCTTCACCGATTGCTGTAACATACTCTTTTCCAAGAGCCTCATAATCTGCCCATGTCTTAACAGCGTCTATCTTGGCAATAACTTCATCCTGTGAAAGGCCCATAGCCTCTGACATAGCTGCTACATTATAATACATTGCAGTAGCTCCAACGTGATAAGGAGCTCCATAATAATGTCCATCTTCTCCCTGGTAAGTCTGCATTCTGGCAGGAACCATTGTTGACATATAAGGTGATGCATAATCATCAAGAGGAACAAGCCACTTGTCCAAACCTGCTACAACGTTAGGGAACTGTCCAACCTCTACGTCACAGATATCAGGAGCGCCTGTACCAGCCTCTAAAGCTGTAAGGAGTTTGGTGTGCATATCGCCGTAAGGATATGTTGTACATGTGATCTCGATTGTTCTGTCCGGGTTCTGCTCATTCCAAACCTCAGCCATGTCCTTGTAGTGCTGGCCGTGAAGTTCTACAAATGTCCACATCTCAAGATGTGTTCCGTTTTCATCACCGAATGTAGCATTTGGGATTTCCTCGGCTACTGACTCTTCTGTGGTAGCTTCAGCAGTTTCTGTCCCACCATCTGTCTGCTGTGTTGAAGCATCTGATCCACATCCTGCAAGCAGGCCTGCAACCATTGCTACGCTCATTAAAGAGCTGACCAACTTCTTTTTCATTTTGCTTCCTCCTTTTTTAAAGAAATACCTTTTGATTACACGTAAATCATATAGTGGAGGGAATTGTGTGTCAATAATTATTTTAGATATTTTTGAAGTATTTTAGTAAACCGTCGTTATATCCTAAATGTCATATGATTAATTGTGCAATATAAACAATTTCTAAAGAATATTCCATTTTTTATACCATATTATTCCTTAAATTCACCAAAAACCATACTTAAACGTTTTCTGAACATAAATAACTTTAGATTATGCTAAAGAATTTCGCTTATACCAATTGACTTTTAATTATCATATGATATATTGAATTCATAATACAAAAAGTAAAATAAAATAGAATAATCTAAAAATATATTTCTAAAAAAGGAACAAAACAATGCTTCATATTGAAAAATTCGAAGACGGAGTAGAGCTCTACAAGGCTCTGGGCTCTGAAGTAAGAGTTGAGATCATAAAGCTCCTGGTCCAGAACAAGGGCATGAATATGAACGAGCTGGCAAGCAGCCTTGGAATCACTGCAGGAGCTCTTACTGCCCACATCAAAAAACTTGAGAGCTGCGGCCTTGTTACCACCTCCGGAGAATCTGCAGGACATGGCAACCAGAAGATCTGCTCTGTGCCAATCGATAAGATACTCATAAATATAGTTCCGGCTGAACCCGTTGAGAATCTCTATCAGACCGAGATCAAGGTGGGGCATTATTCAAGCTGCAGCGTTTTACCAACCTGCGGAATTTCCACCAGCGAGCAGCTTGTAGGCGCTGTTGATGACCCCAGATACTTTGCTCATCCTGACAGATTTAACGCTGATATACTCTGGTTCACCACTGGCTATGTAGAGTACGACATTCCCAATTTCATTCCTCCGGCTCAGCGCATCACACAGCTTGCCATATCTGTGGAGATCAGTTCGGAAGCCCCCGGCGTCAACAGCAACTGGCCCAGTGATATAAGCTTTATCCTCAACGACAAGTGCATCGGTATGTGGACATCCCCGGGCGACTTTGGCGATGTTCCGGGAATATTCACCCCCGACTGGTGGTTCCCGAACTGGAATCAGTACGGTCTTCTCAAAATGATTGTGATAAACCGCTATGGAACATTTATTGATGGTCTTAAGATTTCCAATGTATCAATAGACGAATTTGACCTGACCAGCACCAGCAGTATCAAGTTCAGATTTGCCGTGGACAAGGACGCGGAACACCCCGGCGGCTTCACACTTTTTGGCAAGACCTTTGGAAACTATGCCCAGGACATCAAGGTCGGCATCAACTACATTCCCATGAACGAATAACTTTGAGATCTAAACGGAGATCACTTTCAATGAACACAAAAATCTCTTTTAGAACTGCATCTGTTATATTAGCTGCAGTTCTTTTTACATCCGCATGCGGACACGAAGCCAATATTGAACCAACGGATATCGCCCTTGAAAAGAGCTCTTTTTCCAATCCCATTATCAGTCTCAAAGATGAAAAAGGAAGGATAATCTACGGCGGAGATCCCGCTGTTTTTGTTAACGGCGACACAGTCTATCTGTATACAGGCCACGACATATCAACAGACAAGGAGGTTGAGGAGAAGACATATCATATTCCCGAATATCTTTGCTATTCCTCTAAAGATCTTAAGACCTGGACTCCGGAAGGAGTTGTGATGAACATGCACGATGTGGAGTGGGCCAAAGACTCAAAGAGCGCATGGGCAAGCCAGGTTATAAAGCACTACGACGAGGAGGCAAAAAAAGATCTATACTACCTGTACTTCTGCTCCTGGGACAAGACCAGTCGCGGAAAACAGTCCATTGGAGTTGCCGTGTCCGATAGTCCCACAGGACCCTTTAAGGATATCGGGGAACCCATTGTAAGAGGCATTGTAACAAAGCCCGAAACAAGCGCCTGGAATGATATAGATCCTACAGTATGGGTTGATACTGACCAAGACGGCAATGAAAAGAGATACCTCGCCTGGGGAAACGGCAAGTTCTTTATCTGTGAGCTGAACCCGGACATGATATCAGTAAAAGACCAGAATGGCGATGACAAGATAAGTGCAGGAAGAGACCTGGATTCCGGGGACATACTCACCACCCTCAAGGGCTTTACTTCCTATACCGAAGCCCCATGGCTGTACAGGAGAAAAGATTCTGACGGAAATTATTACGGTGATTACTATCTCTTTTACGCCTCAGAATGGCGGGAATCTTTGGCTTATTCAACAGCCTCCGATCCAATGGCTGATGAATGGAGTGGCAGCACCATATTCATGAAACCCACAACCACCTGCAACACCAACCATGAAGCTATCTTTGATTTTAATGGCAAAACTTACATCATGTATCACGACGGGGCACTGCCGGGAGGCAACGGCTACAGGAGAAGCGCCTGCCTTCAGGAGCTCACCTTCAATGATGACGGAAGCATTTCCTTGATGGAGGAGTCCACAGCAGGCCTTTTTGGTGATATTACTTCGATAAAGAGCAGTTCCGGTTCCTACATAAGCCATGGACACTTCACCAATTCATCAGCAGATTCAGACTACCCTTATCTTGATATAACAGTCGGAATAAACCTGTCTGATTCTGAAAAAGACAGACAGTGGGTGATCACCCGGGGAAAAACAGATCCTGATGATGAATATCTTGTATCCATACAGTCCGAGAACAAGACCGGTCTATACCTGACAGCAGGCGAAAATAATACCATCACCCTCTCCCAGGACATTGATGCATCTATAGACACTGCCAAAAGACAGACCTTCAGAAGTGTTACTGCCCTTAACGGAAAAGAGGGGATGGTATCCTTTAGAAGCGTGCTTGACGATAGCTCTTATGTAACTTTAGCTGACGGCATTCTGACCCTGACTGCCGGAGCAGATGCCGATGGATGTTCATTCATTCTGGAATAATAGAATCTATATGAAGTTTGGACAATAAACATACCGTCTCCACATGTACAGTATGCGGGAACATGTCGCAGGGACGGATCTTTTTAAGCTGGTAGCCGCCATCAGACAGGATGCGAAGGTCGCGGGCAAGAGTCGCAGAGTCGCAGCTTACATAGACTATGCGGGATGGTGCCATTTTGAGCATTGTCTCAAGGCAGGCACCATCGCACCCTTTGCGGGGAGGATCAACCACGATAACATCCGGGTGAAGAGCCGAGCTGTCACCCAAAGTCACATCCGATCCACTGACAGAGCCCTTCTGCGCTTTCTCGTAAAATTCCGGGAGGACATCTTCTGCTTTTCCCACGTAAAATGTGGCATTATCTATTCCATTATTTCTCGCGTTATTTCTTGCATCATCAATTGCGTCCGGAATGATCTCTACGCCATATACTTTTTTCGCTGTCCTGGCCATGGACAGGGTAATAGTCCCTATTCCGCAGTACAGATCCCAGACAGTTTCTTTTCCGGAAAGAGCTGCATACTCAATAGCCTGACCATAGAGCTTTTCTGTCTGAAGGGGATTTACCTGGTAAAAAGAAAGCGGAGAAATCTCAAACTCTGTTCCCCTTAAAGTATCAGTAATGGTATCCCTTCCCCATATGGTGTGTATCTCAGTTCCCATTATGACATTGGTCTTTTCAGTGTTTATGCTGACAGAGATGCTGGTCATTCCTGTAATCTTAGACAGCACATCCAAAAGAGCCTGCTGAGCCGGGATATACTCGGCCTGATGCCCCGTAGCACCTTGTTTTCCATCTCCTGAAGAAACCGTCTTAGTCTTAAAGTTTATCACCAGGCACACCATCAGCTGCCCGCTGGTAAATCCCTTGCGGATAAGAACATGCCTTACCAGCCCCTTGCCGCCAGCTTCGTCATAGGGTTCGACTTCAAATCTCTCCATATGAGCAATGACCGCATCGAGTATCTCTTTATTTTCGCAGGTACCGATCAGGCAGTCGGAAACAGGAATAATGCTGTGGGTCCTGCCTGCATAAAAACCTGCCACAATCCTGCCGTTTTTATCTCTTCCAACGGGATACTGGGCCTTGTTTCTGTATCTCCAGGGATCATCCATACCGATTATTGGTTCCATGATGGAGTCTACAAACTCACCATCAAAGCCCCCAAGGCGAACGATATTGTTGCGGACCTTGCCCTGCTTAAACAAAAGCTCCCTCTCATAGGTCATGTTCTGAAGCTGGCATCCGCCGCACTGCCTGGCAATAGGACACTTTGGCTGCTGCCTGAAGTCTGAAGCTTCAAGCACTTCCTCCAGATGGGCATAGGCGTAGTTCTTTTTCGCCTTCATTATCTTGGCCCTTACCTTATCGCCTATCACAGCATCTTTAATAAAGAGGGTATAGCCATCTATCTTGCCTATGCCCTCTCCGTCGTTTCCTATATCTGTAATTTCCACTGTCAATATCTGATCCTTCTGATACTGATGAGAGTCTTGTTTGTTACTCATAACACCTCTTTATTTTTCCAATGCAGCCTGTGAAGCTCGCCTTCCTTTTCAAGTCCCGCAAAGTCATTCTGCCTGAGAGCTTCGTACAACACTATTGCCACTGAGTTTGACAGATTCAGGGATCTGATGTCCTCCCCCATGGGAATCCTGATACATGTCTCTTCATTGTCCACCAGGATCTCTTCCGGGATACCCGCACTCTCTTTTCCAAACATAATGTAATCGTCCATGGCAAAAGAAACTTCGCTGTAGGAACGTTTTGCCTTGGTGGTGGCATACCATATCCTTGCCCCGGGGTGCTTTGCCTTAAAGTCCTCAAAGTCGATATATCTTGTGACGTCTAGCTTGTCCCAATAGTCCATTCCGGCCCTTTTTAGCTCTTTTTCATTGATGCGAAAGCCAAGGGGCTCGATAAGATGAAGGGGCGTGTTTGTTGCCACGCAGGTCCTTCCGATATTTCCGGTATTCTGCGGAATCTCCGGCTGGTGAAGTATAATGTGCATTCCTTACATATCCTCTGCGTCCATGACTGCCGCCTTTGGCAGTGAGAAAATAAACTCTGTTCCAACGCCTGGCGTACTGATGACGTTGATGTTCTCGTCATGGGCCTTAATTATCTCTTTTACAATGGACAGACCAAGGCCTGTGCCCTTCTTGTCCTTGCCTCGTGAGAGGTCTGATTTATAGAATCTGTCAAAGATCAGCTTCTGGTCCTCCTTGGGGATTCCGATGCCGGAGTCCTTGACGGAAACAAAGACCTTACTGTGCTTCTCCGTGGTCTCTATCTTGATGGATGAGTCATGGTGACTGAACTTGATGGCGTTGTCCACCAGGTTATAGAGCACCTGCTGGATCTTGCTCATGTCAGCATTGACCAGCATCTTCTCGTCTGTAAGTACCAGTTCAATGGCAATCCTCTTGTCCATGCAGGTTCCTCCGAAGGATTCAGACACCTTGCGGATAACCGTGTTGATATCAAAATCGCTCTTATCAAGGAGCATTCCCTTGGTACTCATGTTGTTAAGGGTCAGCATCTCGTTGGTAAGTTTGGTAAGCCTGTCGGTTTCGTTAATCACTATGCTCAGGTACTTGTCGTACATCTCTGTGGGAATGGTCCCATCCTGCATAGCCACCAGATAGCCCCTGATGGAAGTCAGCGGAGATCTGAAATCATGGGAGACGTTGGCGATGAACTTTTTCTGGTCATCCTCCTGACGGGCGATCTCGCCTGCCATATAGGAAAGAGACGCAGCAAGATATCCCATCTCATCCTCAGATTCCACAGAAAACTCATAGCCCATATTTCCCGCCGCATACTGCTCAGTTGCTGTGGTGATCTTGCGAAGCGGCACATAAACCAGCTCAGTAAAAAAGATCAGTATGATTAGTGACAACAGGAAAAGAACCAGCAGCATAAGATAGGAAATATTCAAAAAGGTGTTGGTCTTTTCCTCAAGGGCAGATACAGGTGAGTGAATGACAACATATGCCTGCACCTTGAAATTGGCTGTGATGGGCGCAAATACGCTCAGCATCTCCCTGTTAAAAGAGCCCCAGAAATTCCCGATCGTGTAGTAGGAGCTTCCGGTAACTGTGGGATCAAAGCCTTCGATCACCACCTCATCCTCAGGCCCCAGCATTCTGGTGGAATCAAGAACAAGTCGTCCTGACGGGTTGACGATCCAGATGGGTGATCCGTCCATATATATGGAAAGAGATGTAAGCTCTCCGTAGACCGCCTCAATGGAAGTCTCTGAATTGTAAAGATCTGCTGCATAGGTATTGGCTATCTGAGTAGCCATCTTGTACAAACTATCTGCCTTGTCGCGCTTTAAGCGGTCATAGGTCATGCTGTGCACAAAGGTGGCAACCACCACGAAGCCAAATATGGCAAAAAGCAGGTATGCCAGCAGAAACTTAATGTAAAGAGTTCGCTTCATTTACTGCTGTACCTCAAATTTGTAGCCTATACCCCAGATTGTAGCCAGGCGCCAGTTGGCATGGTCGCTGAGCTTCTCTCTGAGACGCTTGATGTGAACATCTACCGTTCTTGTGTCGCCTATATATTCGTAGCCCCAGATCTGGTCAAGGAGCTGCTCTCTGGTAAATACGTGGTTTGGCGATGCCGCAAGGAAATACAAAAGCTCCAGCTCCTTTGGGGGCATGTCGACTCTCTCCCCCATGTAGGTTACGGAGTAGTTTGTCATGTTGATCTCAAGGTCAGGGTATCTTACCACCTTATCGTCTGACTCAGGCACTTCTGCCACCTGAGGCTTGTATCTCCTAAGGACTGCCTTGACCCTTGCCACCAGCTCTTTTGAATCAAAGGGCTTCTCCATGTAGTCATCAGCCCCCATTTCAAGGCCAAGGACCTTATCAAACACCTCTCCCTTTGCTGAGAGCATGATGACAGGAACCTGTGACTTGGTCCGAAGCTCCCTGCACACCTGATATCCGTCGATACCCGGAAGCATCAGATCCAAAAGCACAAGGTTTGGCTTGAAGGTGTCAAAGGTGTTGATGGCTGTCTCCCCATCATTACATATTTTTGTCTCAAAGCACTCTTTTACAAGATAGAGTGAAATGAGCTCTGCGATGTTGTTGTCATCGTCTACGATCATGATCTTCTGTTTGCTAACCATTTGTCCCCCTTATTTTATAAACGTAACTATCGTAACCCCTGCGTCGCCCTCGCCAAATTCTCCAAGCTTAAAGGATTTGACGTAAGGAACGCTCTTTAAGTATGAATGGACTGCCTGCCTTAGTGCACCTGTACCCTTGCCATGTACAACCCTTACGTTATTAAGATGTGACATGTAAGCATCGTCCAGATACTTGTCCAATGCAGCCACTGCATCATCGGAGTTCTTGCCGATAAGATTTATCTCAGTCCTGATATTTGCAGCCCTTGAAAGATCCATCTTGCCGCCGGAGCCTGATCCGGAGCTTGTCCTTCCATAAAATTTCTTCATGGCAGCCTTGGGATCCTCATCTCCTATAAGCACCAGGTCTCTGATGTTGGCCTTGGTCTTCATGATCCCGCACTGGACAAAGAGATTGCCATCCTTGTCAGGCTTACTGGATATGGTGCCCTTAAGGCCCATGGATACTATCTTAACGCTCTCACCAAGCTTAAGCTGAGATTCCTTTAATATCGGATGAGTCTCTTTTGGCTTGTCAGCCTTAACTACAGCCTTGTTCTTGTCGGATATCTTCTGGGTGAGCTTTGTCCTCTCCCTCTCAAGGTCCTGCATTGAAGCAGACGGGCCGGCCTTTCTGAATACCTTGATGGTGTCGTCAGCCACAGCCTTGGCCTCCATAAGGATCTCCCTGGCTTCTTCGTTGGCCTGACGCAGGATCTCTTCCTTCTGGGCATCGATCCTGTCTGTCTTCTTTTCAAGCTCATGCCTTAGCTCTTTTGCCTCGCGCTTGTACTGCTCTATCTCAAGTCGCTCGTTCTCAATTATCTTGCGGCTTCTCTCAAGGTCAGCAAGAAGATCCTCAAACTTCTTGTCATCAGTGCCAATCTGTTCCTTGGCAGCCTCAATGATCTTGTCTGAAAGCCCAAGTTTGGATGATATGGCAAAAGCGTTACTCTTTCCCGGAAGGCCTATGAGTAGCCTATAGGTGGGCTTTAAGGATTCCACGTCAAACTCGCAGCTGGCATTCTGAACACCCTTGGTGTTAAGGGCGTAGACCTTGAGCTCGCTGTAATGAGTTGTGGCCATGGTCCTGATCCTTCGCTCATGAAGCTCATTTAAAATTGATATTGCAAGAGCCGCGCCCTCTGTAGGGTCTGTTCCCGCTCCAAGCTCATCGAACAGACACAGAGAATTCTCATCTGCGTGCTCCAGGATCGATACCGTATTTGTCATGTGGGATGAGAAGGTGGAAAGAGACTGCTCAATGCTCTGCTCATCTCCTATATCCGCATACACCTCTTCAAATACCGCAAGCTCTGACTTATCCCCTGCAGGTATTGCAAGCCCGGCCTGTCCCATAAGGGTCAAAAGACCTACTGTCTTAAGGGTAACTGTCTTTCCGCCGGTGTTGGGACCTGTAATAATGAGCATGTCAAAGTCCCGTCCGCCATAGACGTCTATGGGCACCACCTTGTCTTTTGCAATAAGAGGATGTCTTGCCTTCTTAAGGTCAAAGGCGTGATGGTCATTAAAGATTGGTGTCATGCCCTTTATCTCCAGGGCGTAGGATGCCTTGGCAAAGGTGAAATCCAGATCTGTCATGATCTCGGAGTTATACTTGATATCCTCCACATGCTCGGAGGCCATAAGGCTCAGCTGTGCCAGGATCTTGTCTATCTCTGCCTTCTCCTCCAGTGCCATCTCCCTTAATTTGTTGTTGAGCTCAACTATAGCAGCAGGCTCAATGAAAAGAGTGGATCCCGAGGAGGACTGATCATGGACAATGCCGCTTATCTGTGACTTGTATTCTGCCTTTACGGGAATGCAGTATCTGTCACCCCTCATGGTAACTACCGCATCCTGCAGGTAAGTGCGCATTGATCCGTTTATCATCCTGCCAAGCTGGTCGTGGATCCTGTCATTGGTGAGCATGATACCACGTCTTATATGCTTAAGGGCAGGGCTGGCCTCAGAGCTCATCTCGTCCTCTGAAACAATGCACCTTTTAATCTCTGTTGAAACCGGGGTCAGTGGCTCAAGCACGGAAAATGCTTCCGATAAAGAATCGGTCTCTTCCTGCTCTTTTGCAGGTCTTCCGTAGTTCTTGACCCTTCCCACGTTCTCAAGGAAGGATGCCAGCTGAAGAAGTCCCACCATATCAAGAGAGCTTCCGATCTTAAGAGCTTTGAGTGTTCCCTCAAAATCCCTGTTGTCCCCAAAGCTGATGGAGCCCTTTTTAAAGAGCCTTGCTATTGCATCCCCTGTCTTTTTCTGGTTGGAACGTATCTCGCCTATATCCGATGAAGGAAGGAGCTTTTTGCACATCCTTCTTCCTGGCTCAGAGCTGGCATGCTCTGCAAGTTTTTCTATTATCTTGTCGTACTCAAGTACCTTTAATGCTTTTTTATTCATCTTAAACCGTCTGCCTTGCTGTAATACACAATAATCCAAATTACAGTTTATCATTTAAAACAGCCCATGACTAGTATTTGTCTAGTTTTAGCCTGCAATCTATACTATAATGTATGTAATGTTTTTTGTTAGGGGGATCATATGGCATCTACTACAGATGAAAACAATAATAAGCTGGCCGATACCGGTTTTATCAGCGAAAAGATAAAGCAGCGCCCTATCAACCGCAAGAAGCTCCTTAGGCGCACGGCTATCACCTTCTTTCTTGCAATAATCTTTGGTATCGTGGCCTGCTTCACTTTCCTTCTTCTTCAACCGGTCTTCTCAGACCAGCTGTATCCCGAGGAAAAGCCTGAAGATATCTCGCTTCCCGAAGAGAATGTTCAGAACGAGCTCACTCCCGAAGAGATGTTTGCTGCCGAGGATGAGATCGCAGCAGAGGAAGCCGAGAATTTCGAATCCGCCCAGAAGGATCAGATCGATGAAGCCATCGCTTCCTATTCCTTTGATGCTTCAGACTACAGCAAGATGATGGCTTCCCTTAAAGAGGTATCAACCCAGGTCAGCCGCAGCATCGTAACAGTGACAGCACTGTCCAACGACACCAACTGGTTTAGTGAATCCTTTGAGAGCAGTGGCTCCTCTTCCGGAGTCATTATTGCCACCAACGGTTCCTACTACTACATCGCAGTTCCTGCACAAGCCATTACAGATGCTGAGACCATAAGGGTTACTTTCTTTGACGGAGCAGTTACCAACGCAGAGGTCAGTCTCACCGACGATGTAACAGGCCTTAGCGTCATAAGTGTTCGAAGGACCCAGCTGACAGAGACCACCAGAGAAAAGGTCGCAACCTCTTCCCTTGGAAGCTCCAATTCCGGGTCTCTTACAGGACTCCCTGTAATAGCTGTGGGAAGCCCTCTTGGCACCCAGGGATCCATCGCTTATGGTATCATCACCTCTGAAAAGACAGCTCTTGGTCTTGAGGACTCCTACTACAAGCTCCTTACCACTGATATTTACGGAGGCAAGAGCGGAACCGGTGTTATCGCAAACCTTAGCGGGCAGGTTATAGGCATAATCGACATGTCCTACAACCCCAGCGATCTTGAGAACCATATCTGCGCAATTGGCATCACAGAGCTGAAATCTCTTTTTGAAGACCTGTCAAATGGCAGAAACCGCCCTTACCTCGGAATCCATGGCACCACAATTCCTAACGACATACAGATATCCATGGGCATTCCTGCTGGTGCATATATAACCACCACAGAGATGAACTCCCCGGCCATGATGGCAGGAATACAGAGCGGAGACATCATCACCTCAATAGCAGGCACGGAGATATCCTCCTATGAGCAGCTCATCACAAGACTTGCAGGATGCTCCCCTGATGATGTAATATCTGTTACAGTGCTTAGACAGGCACCAAATGATTATGTGGAGCTTGAGCTGGAGATCACGCTCACCAGTGCAACCCATAATTAAACCATTTAAAGCTATATTAGAAATGAGGATTTTTTATGAAATTTATTAAGGACTTCACCCCCGGAGACAGAGTTTCCGACATCTATATGTGCAAACACAAGCAGGCTGCCACCACCAAGAACGGCAAGGAGTACTACTCAGTGATCCTGCAGGACAAGACCGGAACTGTGGACGCCAAGGTCTGGGAGCCCGGCGGAGCAGGGATTGATGAGTTTGATGCAACAGACTGCATCGATGTTTTCGGAGAAGTAACAAGCTTTAACGGAGCCCTTCAGGTCAACATCAAGCGCGCAAGAAAATGTGGCGAGAACGAGTACGACCTGTCCAATTACCTTCCTGTTTCCTCTAAGGACAACGACGAGATGTATAAAGAGCTCCTGGGGATAATAGGGACTATTGAAAACCAGTATCTCAAAAAGCTTCTTGAAGAATTCTTTGTAGAGGACACAGACTTTATTGAGGCCTTCAGAAGATCAAGCGCAGCCAAGACAGTTCACCACAGCTTCATCGGAGGACTTTTGGAGCACACCTTAAGTGTCACCAGGCTCTGCGACTTCATGGCAAAGGCTTATCCAATGCTGAAAAGAGACCTCCTTCTTACAGCAGCCATCTGCCACGACATAGGTAAGACAAAAGAACTCAGCCTCTTCCCTGTAAATGACTACACGGATCAGGGACAATTCCTTGGCCACATCGTCATGGGCTGCGAGATGATCGGGGAAAAAGCCCGCAGCATCGAAGGCTTCCCTGAGCTGTTAAAGCAGCAGCTTCAGCACTGCATCCTGGCTCACCACGGAGAGTTCGAATACGGTTCTCCTAAAAAACCCGCCATCATGGAGGCTGTAGCCCTTAATCTTGCCGACAATACAGATGCCAAGATGGAGACCTTTACTGAGATCCTTCAAAGCACCACAACTCCAGGCTGGCAGGGCTTTAACAAATTCTTTGAAACCAATATTTATCAGTCAAGACTGGACTGATCATATGAACAAAAAAGAGCTTAGCGTGATATTGATATGTACCCTCTTTACTGGACAACCAGTAAGGAGGGTTTTTTATGCGTTATAATAATCAATTTAAGCTTGAATGCGTGGAATTGTATTACAACGGAATTTATCCAGAAACACCTAATGGCATAAGCGAATGGAGATTT
>JAEEGL014399367.1_pt1 | contig 13772 bp, 17 predicted proteins | sample 9134231 | NCBI WGS metagenome assembly JAEEGL01 (sample SAMN16246548, study PRJNA631951) | gut metagenome | biome: gut microbiome; feature: rumen; material: fiber-attached | host: Bos | place: Iran: Karaj | collected 2018-10 | reverse complement strand
TTTCTCAGTTCCATGATATCTCGCCTGCTCTTCTGTTCTTTGTTTTTTGTGTTTCTGGGTTCTTGTCTCTCAGATTTTCTGCAATAGTTTAATTGCTTCTTCCATCGATACGCATTCCGCAAATCTTTTCGGCCACATCATTTCGTTATAGTACCTGTAAGTGGTCTCTGCATCCATGTAATCATTGTCAAATGTTGAATTGGTCCCTTCTGGAATAATTACTTTATAGCCTCTCTCAAAAGCAGATTTTACAGTTGCATCAATACAGAAGTTGGTCTGAAGCCCGATTATCATCAGCTCTTTTTCGCCTGTCTCTTTCAGGTATTTTGCGAAGTCAGGATTTCCGAAGCAGCTGTTTATGGTTTTAATAAAGATTTTTTCATCCTTGTTTGGAGCTACCTGGTCAGCTATTTCAAAAGCTTCATCCCCAATTGAAAATCCCGTTCCCGGTCCATCGTCATGCTGGATGTAGATTACTTCTACATTGTTGCTCCTGGCTGTGTTAATCAATTCAGTTATGTTATTGATAAAGCTCTCGTAGGCATATAGCCTGTCGTTTGTTATGCCCTTCTGCACATCTACAACAAGTAATATCATATCCTGCTCCCATTTTACGTCTCAAATCTTACTTTTCTCAATTTTGGATGATGCCATTTTAACTATTACGTCTGAAATCATATTTTTCGAATTTCAGATGTATTGAGCACTATTATAGCAACCAAAGTTTTCTTTCTACAAGCATTATTCGGTGGCAGTTATCTGACAATATATGTATTTATCAAATAATCTCCAACAATATCTATACATGAATTAGTGTTCACCCAAGCCTTACGCCTGTTCCTTACGTCTAAAATAGCATTTTTTCAAATCCAGATGTAGTCCATTTTGAGGCATACATCCTAATTTCAAAAAAATCAATTTCAGACGTAAATTATATGTTTTTTAACGTCAACTTATGTTCGTTCCGAACCGATCGCTCTTTTATTTTCACCTGGTTACAATTTGTAACCAACTGACTTCCTTATTTTTCACATTAATTCCATTATTTTCTGCTTACAATCTGCTCCAACATATAACCGGCATATTCTTTTGCAATAATAGGATCATATGATATAACATTACCTTCAGTGTACTCATTAATAGCATTCTGTACCAGGCTATGATATCTTTCAGGAATATTGTTCAGCGCCCATACACCACCTTCTTTCTTGGAAAGGACAACGCCGTCTTTTAAATATGCAAGCACTCTTGCCAGATTCAATATCAGATACATTGGATTGTCTGCGATTTCTTTTTCTGCATCAGCAATGTCATTCCAGATAGAATCTATGTAATCATGTATCGGTACGTCCGCAAAAGTATCTTTGATAGAAGCCCCATAAAGACACTTACCCCTATGATTTATGATTGTAAAGTGCGCTGCAAGGTCTTTATCCTCACCTTTCATTTTCGAAACATAATCATCCGGATCATTTCTGTACCAATCAAGATGAGCAATAGAAAAATGCAGCTCAAAGGGAGTCGGATAGGCAAATGGTTTGCAAACACTTTGTTTAACTACACTCATTTCAATCCCTTTAGCTGGTCCTTGGCTGCTTAGATCAACCACCATGCCCATATAGGCTCTTTTATCAGCATCTGACATAGAGTTCTTCACTACTACGATCAGATCAAGATCACTCTTGGCAGGATTAAAACACCCCATGACTGCTGAGCCGTGGAGATATATGCCTACAAGATTATCCTGCAGGATTTCTTTTGTTTTTTCAACAAAACCGGTTGTAATAGTATTTGTGTCCATACAGTAATGAATTATAACAGATTCTTCATATGTTTTTATAATTCATATGGAAATCCCTACGGGATTCTCCGTAGCTATCAAAGAACCGGTCTTGAATGCAAGCATTCAGACCGGTTCTTCGCTATCTACTAAAACCACTTCGTGGTTTTTCCATATGAATTTCTCGTGCCCGGCTCGTTATCACTCCAGCTCTATCGTGAGCATCATGCAACCCTCGGCAATGCTAGTATTTGAGTGCACCTTGTGCATTCCGTTACTATCTTTTGTCATGTCTGCAAACATTTTTGACGTCAAAATGACGTCACGGCACATCATCTATCCTCTTTTATTGCAATAAAAGAGAAGCACTATTTCCATCCCCATTTTATCACTACAAAAAGAAGGATGAAACACCGAAAAGGTATTAGGGATGATGCAAATGCCAAGAGTAAATTCCGAGTGGCTTAGTTTGATGCTACTTATAAATACCGATAACTTCTACTTTCAGTACAGGTCCGTCAACAACTATATTTTCAAGCCCACTTTTTGCCTTATCATCCATTCCACGTCTTACCGCTCGTGGTAATTTTATAAAGTCTTTAAGCGGATTAAATATTTCAACCCTTTCTTTATCCATTATCCCGATAACTTTACATAAGACAAAAACATCCTGCTCACTATACTCTTCCAATTCAGAATACGCTTCAAATAGTAAATCCATGCTTAGTTTCCCAGATATTACTATTTCCTCATCCCCAATTAGCACAGGAATATCAGCGGAAGCTTTCCCCATGAATGCTTCTATTATTTCTTTTTCATCACTACTCGAAGTCTGTATCTGGCTTGTTATCATAGGCATAAAAGCCTGAGCTATAGTATACATATCGAACTGTTCTGGAATCTCAATTCTTCCATTTACTCTTATAATGCTCATCTTTGGAACAGTCTTTAAATCATATTCGTCATTTAGTGCAAAATCAAAATACTCGCTTGCTTCTAGCTTCTCTAGATCCTTTTCAAATCTATCGTAATCATTGAACACATCTTTGTTTATACTTCTACGTTCTTCAACCTCTTTTTCAGCATTTATACTTATTGCGGATACGCTCAATTTCCCACCACGTGTTCTTTTCGTATTAATTTCTGTTGGATGCGTCGCAAATTCTTTATCTATTTGTCTTAGATAGGTGTACATTTTCTCTTCATCTAAATATACGAAACTTCTAAACATCTCCCGTCCTCTTTACTATGAAACATTCTACTAGTCCTAAAACCGTATCAGGTATTTCTCTATTGTGTAATGCTCCAGTGCATACTCTAGGAACATTCCAATTAACTCATTTCTTGTATGCCCTGTCTGAGTTGAAACATCTTCAATTCTTGAAACCGTTTCCTCTTTTACTCTTATCGAAAACGTCTTGTACCCATCTTCCCCCTTGGGTCTTTTAGGGCGAATGATTAAATCATCAGATTCTTTCTTCATATGGCACACCTCCTAACATAAGACTATGTTTGAGAAGATGTGATTTATATGTTATATTTTATGTTATAAAATATGTTGGCATTGTAAGGAATTACGTTTATGAAGAAAGATGAATTCTGGAATCAAATGAGCAACTTCGCATTTGATACATATCTTAAAAGAAAAGTGGGCTTAACATACTCACTTCAATTCAATGAAAACTTTTCCAAGATTTTAGATAAAAACTACAGAATGAAACAATATGAGGAAAATGGCAAATTGTTTATGACATCCAACGAAAGGCTCTTTCACCTCATTGGCTTTGTCGATGCTTTATCCTGGCTTACCAACCAAGGTCTGATTGATACAAAAACCATTCAAGAGGTAGCAGGCGGAAAAATCAACCAAGGCGATGCCGGACAAAGTTATGATGGTCTTACTCGCCCCCAAAAATATATTGAGGGAGCCAACTGCGTAAACACCTTATATTGGTATGAGCTTATTGGTAGTGATGCATGGGATTATTAGTTATTCAGGTGTAAAATAAATCAAATTAGAAAGTAAATTAAAATGCGAATGTGGATATAGCAATCCACATTCGCATTTTTAATATCTTTAATCCCGCGTCAATACTAATGTAAGTATATTAGATTTAATGATCTTCGCAGATGTTCATATCATCATTATTTTAAATCCCACTGCCGCCACATAGCCAATATATCGGCTATGGTCATCTTTTTGGCTATGTTCTATCCTTAATAACGAGGTGATTGTTAATGATTACATATGAACCCTTTTGGGAAACATTAAAAAGGAATAATCTAAGTCAATACAAGTTAATAAAAGATTATTCTATAAGCACTGGTACAATGGATTCCCTTCGCCAAAACAAAAACATAACCATGAAAACACTAAATGATTTATGCAACATTCTAAATTGTAACGTTGAAGACATTATCAAGCACATTCCCGATTAAATCTTTGGAGGTAAAAATGCCCAATTTCAACTTATCCCAACAACCACACTATCCAATAAAAACGATAGATACTGATGAACCAATCTTGTCGTCACAGCTCATTCCTTTATTCACTAATGATAATGGCATCACTTTGTGTGTGCGTTCAAAAAGTGGACATCCTCAACGAGGAGGTTATTTTTTCTGTATTACGAAAGAATCAGAGGATTTGTATATATTAGAAACTATTGAAGGAGTTGAAGTTGATACATTCGACCTGCCATCTCTCATTTCTTTTATTAACCATGCTTCTGGTAAAAAATTTAATGCACAATTATTGGATTACTGTCAAAACAGTATCAATTTTCGAAACGATTAATAATATCAACAACATTTTTAGGTTTTTCGTTTCTCGCCAACTCTTGAACCCCATTTGCATCTATATGATAAACCGTACTCCGATACTTCTCGGTCATAGCAACTATTGTTGAAAGCCTATTTTTATTGGCTATTTGCTCTGCCTTATTAGGTCTCATAGATTCCATCGTATACGCAATGTCATCGGAGGACAACCCTATGACATTGCTGTTATAAATTAGGTAATCGACTTTCGTATCACCAGTCAACTCCTTAAGTTGCCTTTTAGCAAGTATCTCAAATCCTTTCTTTATTATTTCTTTTTGGAATATCAAGTATTCTGCTTCTGTGTCCAATAACTCAGGTGTCTCTATCGGTCTGTAAGCAAAATCTTCTTTCCATATTCTTGTAAGCTTTCCATAGTTTCCCTGTTCTTTAGAAAAGATGCTTTCAGCACATGTTACGGCAAATCTCACATCAAATCCTTGATAACCATTCCCCAAATTTGCTGGTGGTTTATTAAGCCAATATGTATCACGAAGCATCGCCAGCGAATAAGCATGGAAAACATATATTTTGTGAATCATTGGAGAACTATCCCAATTACATTGGGATTTTCCATCCTCATTCCAATCCCACAAACACACAATAACGTAATCAGTGTTAGGATTAATATCTTTAATCAAAGTATCAAAATTCGCCGATTTTTCCTCTGCCACACATTGAAGACACTTTATCTCCAAACGTAAGAGTCTATTCCCATCATTTTCTCGTATCTCCAAATCTGGAAATCTATTTGCAACAACATAGCTCCAAAAAATATCATCTATACCATATTCTGGTAATAACTCATTTGATATTCTTGCAAGCTCAAATTCTATAAGTACCCCTAATCTAGTTCTTACATCCGTAAGATTCCTTTCATTAGATGGTATTTGCTCATTTTTATATAATCCAAATCTTTTTCGCGAAGATTCTGAATTGAATCGCTCAACAATTTCTGGAAAATAGTATTCCCTTAGCCATTTTGCAATTTCTACAGGGCTCTTTTCAGCTCGCAGTGTTTTTACCAATTCTTGTTTGTCCATCATATTCCTCCCGCAACAGATATTGCCACATCATTAATCATTCTTTTTTCCAGTTCCTCCGCTTCGCTCTGCAATGCAATAGCGCGCTTTTTTAATTCGTTTACAGTCGCCTGCTTAGCCACTAAACTCTGCAATGCTTTATTCTGCGTTTCTTTCCCAGGAAGTGGCACCTTAATATTCCTTAAATCCTTTCCACTTATTCTAGGTCTCCCAATGCCAGTAACACATGACATTATTTGACCATAAACAAAATCAGACCTAAGGATAGCAGATAATATCTCTGGTTCAATAACTGGTAGTCCATCCTCGCCATTTCTAACTGTAAAAACTGTACACTCTGACGAAACATATCCCCCATTATTCATATTCATAACCGCAACTTTGCGTAAAGCTGGTCTCATTTTCGAGAAAACAATATCTTTTGGTTCATATCTTTTTACCGAGCTCTTTATTGAAGCAGCCGGTGTAAGCTCTTGTGTTGCTATTCCTGTATTTGATTCTATGTTAGCTAACCCTGTAAAAGGTATGCTTGTAGCATCAGGATCTGCAGCAGGTATATACGTCTGATTCCTTTCGACACATAATTCTGCAAGTGTAACTAATGGCGCCTTTGAATGATTAAGCATTTCTCGGCTTTCATTTCTGTAAGGGTGATGGAACGTATAATCCAATCGTAAAGACTTATCCTCATCCATATACTCCTCAACATTAGCAACAAAGCATTCCTTATAGGAAAAATCACTCGAACCATTCAAAAAGTTATTCCAATCACAAAGGATGTTATCCAAATCGCTATTAAGCTCCATCCTACCATCTGGGTAATATACTATATCGTCATCTCCATTTGACTTACGCCCAATATTATTAGCCTTTGCAAAGAATGTTTTCCCTTGTTTGCACTTCTTGACAGTCTTCTTCAAGACAAGTATAGAAGAACTTACATTTGCATATGGCATGAACGCACTCTCAGGCAAATCAATTACACCCATTACAATAAAGTGCTCTAAAATATACTCTCTCACATCAATATTGGTAGTAGAATTTAAAACGCCTTGGTCAATGATTATTGCAATCATTCCGCCATCCTTAAGGAGATTCCATGCTTGTTCAATGAATAGTATTCCTCTTCTTCGGGATGTTTTTTCCCGTCCAAGCACAAACCTATTAAGTATACTTGGGTCGGTATAATCACTTCCGAATGGTGGATTCGTGAGAATAGCATCCATCGTGCCATAATACTTCTCCGCTTCTTCCCCCAAACTTCCACCTTGTCCTAAGCATCTAGTTTCAAAAGAATTTGCTCCATGTATATAGAGATTCAACGTAGAAACCCATGAAAGACGCTCATCAATCTCAAATCCAATAAGATTTACATCAGCATAATCATTTATTTTCGTCAAAAATCCTGCTGTACCACATGCAGGGTCGCAAATATTTCCTTTAAGAAAATCATCCATAACCCTTACCATAAACTCAACAATCTGATAAGGTGTAAAATATTGCTGGTTATCACTCTTGTCAAAGGTTCCTCTTATTGTATCTTCATAAGCCAGCCCCTTAATATCACAATGATAGTCATCTATATCCAAATCATATAATTCTTTTCCGCATAGCATAAGCGTACTATCAGAAAGCAAAATAGATTGAAATTGCTTGGGGATTTCTCTATCAGTCTCCTTAAGCAAACAACTATATTCTGCTTGTATTCTCGCTGAATAATCTGATGCGCTCTCTAGCTCCTGTATTTTAAATATATTATTTCCACGTGTTAATCTAACAAAAAGAAGTTTTGAGATTTCATCAAATCGAGTTACAATATTACTGTTGGCATCACCATCTCTAATTATACAATGTAACTTATTAACAACCTTTTTAATATCTTTTGTTTCAGCTTCTCTCTTTGTTTCTGAAACACAGTTAAACATATACGCACCATCTCCATTTATTTCATTTTTTATAGATACCAAATCTTCCATATCATATTGTCTATACCCATTAATTGGATTTCGATACGCCTTTAACTTATCTCCATGATCCCAATTTCTAAGTGTAGCCTTACTGACTCCCAAAAATGTTGCTGCCTCATTTAACGTAACCATTGTAGCCATGTTTGGTAACCTCCTAACCTTACTAAACATATTTTATTATCTCATTACCATCCAGTCAATCCCTTAGCTTGTACCTAAATCACATATTTTTCAGAATTCATCTTTTTTGATACACAAAAAGAAGGAAGTACATACTCCCTTCTTCTCACCGTGAATATCATCGCTCACGTTCGCGTTTTTTCTTAGGCGCTCTCCTCTCAGCATCGGCTTTTTCTATTACTGTACCAGCACCTTCTCTTTTATTGCGTCTACGCTCTATTTCTTCCCAAACATCCGAAAGGTCTGCGTTTTTTGCTCCATTTGAATCTCTGAGAGATGCGACTGCATCCTCATATCTCTCAAGTTCGCTCCTTTTTTCTACAAGTTGCTTTGCAAGGTCAGCGTACTTTTCTCGCCAGTTCTCAACATCAACCTTAAGCCGTTCTATTTCCTCTGGACTTTTTCTTTTCCTATACTTTTCGGGATTGGCAATAATGTACTCTGCCCGCCTAAGACCTACTCCCACTTTTGACACAGTATTTTCTTCTTCATGTATCTTTTCCCATAATCTATCTAACGTGGAAATAATACTCCTATAGTTCCGAACATTGTATTTTTCCAAAAAGTGTAGTGCATCTAATCTATCCTGTATTTCCTGCTCTCTGGAATTGATTGGACGCTTATTCTCTTTTCCCTTAAATATATGACGTTCTATCATCCACGACAATGTTTGTCTCTCATAAAAGCCATCATTGCCAAGACTGCTATCCCTTACCCCTTTACTAAAAGACGGATGCTGAAAAGTTATATGCTTCAAGAACTCAAATTCGTGCTCGTTAATCTTACTCCGTTTGTATGCTTTTATCTTGTAGCCTTCTTTCTGCTCTAAAAGAGTTAGTAGTTGATAATAGCTGTCAACATATGGCAGATACTTGTTAATATCTCGCTTTATCATGCTCTTTTGAGAAGCCATGCTCATTTTCTCATCGGCATAAGAATTGTTATTTCTATATGATGAAACCCTGTCTCTTGAAATAGTTTTCTTTTCTCTTTTATGTATAAGGTTTATCTTTCTAGGTGTTGCTTCAAACGAGTGCTTTTTGCCATCAGCACCTGTCCAATGTTTCGGCTTATAATCCTTCGTTCGTTCCAGTACCCCCATGCCATGTTCTTGGCATATTCTGTCAGACACCTTACGCATTTTTGCCATTGTAGCATCGCAGTCATTATATCTTTCGCCACGATCATTTACACAAGCAAAGATTATGTGATTATGAACGTTATCAGTATTGGTATGTGTTGATATCTGCACACGGTATCCACGCAGGAACTCGTTAGCAAATTCTATCCCGATGCTATTAGCAATCGTTGGAGAAACAAATCCATCAAAGCTCTGTATAATATGATACGCAAGCGCAGGCTTCTCCCCGCCATGAACAACTCTTTTTCTTGGCTGGCGTTCTAAAATATCTTGGAAATCCTTTAGTACATCCTTCCCATTACTCGGGCAGTTCAAATATGAATTCAATGTATAAAAGGTTGCCACTCCACTCTTCTCATCTATATCAAAATGAATTGTTTCCGGAATATCTTCCTTACAATATTTTTCAACCTTTTTATCTTTAGCACCATATCGGATTGCACTCCCTAGTGTCCGTGTAATTTTATGAATCTGAACCGTCGGCATACTGAATCAACCCCTCCAACATATTCACATCTTCACTGAACATTTCCTGCAACTCTATCAAATTATTCCAAGCCTCTGCAAGCTGTTCTAAATCAGTCTGCAATCTTCCATTAGTATTCCATGCAATCTGATTTATATTATTTCCAATACAATTAATCTCATATACCCTCTTACCCAAATACTCTCGCAAATCCTCCAAAACCTTCTGAGATTTTTCATCAAATTTCTTAGGTCTTATGTGACCATAAACAATCAGATATCTTATAACATCCGCTACCGTCAGCTCCGCTTTTTCTGATTTAGATTTCAGCGTTTCGTACTCGTCTTCCGACAGTTTTATATGAATTTGTTTTGTTCTGATTCTATCTTTTTCTGCCATAATCTGCTCCTTATAATTCTCACGGTGAGAATTTTCTCGGGGGTCTTAGGGGGCTTGCCCCAACGAAAGTGACTAACAAGCGGGTGAGTATAAACCTACGATAGTGGGTATATCTCACCCAGTGCTTGCTATATATCGAAAACAGCGCTTTTCACTGTAAACTCTTCTAGTCCGTTTATACTGTCTGCAATAAAAGGGAAAAGAAGAAATCTCTTACCTTTCCCTTTATTGCATTCATCAACTCCGCAAAATTTATGGTTCTACCCTTACACCTTTGCGGTGTTTCATCCTTCTTTTTTATTTCTCCAAACCCACATATTACCCACCTTTTTGGATTCGATTTTTAAGTCCTTCTTTACCGACTCCAATGTTCTTTTTGAAATCTGCATACCTCGTAATTTTTCTTCAATCTGCTTAACAGAAACTTCTCTTCCACCTGCAAGTTCTGATTCGATAAAGTTCTTTGCTTTTTGATATTTATCTCCGCTTGAATAGCCATAAAGAAGAGAATCCATATCAATGTCATAATCTCCCAACCATTCAAAACTGTTCTTGCTTCCAAGTCGAAAAGCCACAATATTTCCCTCTGGTGCTAAGCTTGATTTTATTGGTGCAACTGCTCTGACATTATCATCCTCAGGGTCTCTTGCAACAAGCAAAACACTTCTTGCGGCTGCTGCAAAATCTATACCACCAAGACCTCTGTATATCGCTTTACCCACACCACCTTTATTCATATGACCGATTAGTATAACAGCACAGTTATATTTCTCTGCCAAGTCACCAAGCTTCTTCATAGAAGGTCTTATCTCGTTAGCTCTGTTTATATCGACATTTGAGCCAATATATGCTTGGATTGGATCAAGTATAAGTAACCTCGCTCCTGTCTCCTTTAATGCAATTTCCAATCTTTCATCCAACATGGATAATGGATGTTCTCTATCATCTATTACCAATACTCTGTTACAATCTGCACCTGCTGATTCCAGTCTTGGTTTGATAGTATCAGCAAGTCCGTCCTCTGCTGTCTGATAGATAATGTTCATTGGCTCACGGCACTGCTTATCATCAAAATGTTCTCCATTTGTAAGTCTAGCCCCAAGCTCTAAAGCAAGTTTTGTTTTTCCTTCGCCTGGATCACCTTGGATAATCGTAATTTTCCCAAAAGGAATATACGGATACCATAACCAATCAACTTCCTTTGCCTCAATATCACTCATTCTGATGAGGCTTAACCCAACATTACTTTCTTCCATAGCGTTAATCTCCTTTTTTATTGATAGCGGAGATTCCCGATGCTATAATTATTTTGTTGAAAAAAGATAGCACAGAGGGGTCTCCGCTTACTTCACTAGCGAAGACTCTTCTTATTTTTTATCGAAATCTTCTTTTGATAATTCATTTTTCTTTTGTTCCTCTACTAATGGTTTCAGTTCTATAAGCAACGATTTGGTTTCTAACAATAACTTTTCCAAGTCCTCGTTCAGATTATACTCTGCTAAATTGTTGATAGCCTCTCTCAGCCTTTTAAACTCAAGACTAAGCCTGTCGCTCTGATACTTACCTACTACTATATTTATTTTCTGCCCCAAAAATGTTTTTATATAATAATCGGATTTTGATGTACCAAGCACTTTCATCCGTTCCTCAATCCGAATGCGTTCCTCTGGTGTGACTCTGAAATTCACATATGAACTTCGCTTCCTGTTCTTATTAGGACATGGCATATCACAAACCCTCCCTATACATATCGTTTAATTTCTCAGCCATTCCCATTTGTTTATTAGGGAATAGATGTCCATATGTGTTAAGGGTGGTTGATACCTTTTCATGCCCCAATCTGTCCGCAACAGCGATTGGCGAAAAGCCCATTTCAATGAGCAGACTGGCGTGTGAGTGCCTAAAGTCGTGGACTCTAATATCGGGCATACCACTTTCCTTTACTGCCCTGCTCTTTTCATTTTCAAAAAAGTGCTTTGTTGCAGGGAAGAGTCTATCAGTCGGTGCAACTACGCCCATACTGTCTATGTAATCTTTTAAGTCTACCAACAGAAAGTCCGGAAGGCTTATTACTCTATTTGACCTAGGTGTCTTAGGCTCTGTAATGACATCCTGCATATTGATACGCTGATATGACTTATTTACCACCAACTGCTTTTTCTCAAAATCCACATCCTTTATCTGCAATGCCAACATTTCACCGATGCGAACCCCCGTATAGTACAACACCTGAAATCCCATCCAAGATATCCGCTTATTCATAAGGCAGTTACAGAAGTTATCAAACTGTTCTCTTGTATATATCTGCTTTAATCCTGCATTATGCTTTCCCATGCCACCTGCAACCTTACAAGGATTATTTGATAGCTGATAATACTTGCTTGCATAGTTGAATATGGCGGATAACTGTATTTGTATGGTGCTCAGATAGGTGTCTGCGTACCCCTGCTCCATAAGTGACGCTTGCCATTGCCTTACATCACTAACAGATATCTCATTGATTCGTTTTTCTCCAAAATAGGGCAATATCTTAAGATTGATGATGTACCTCTTAGATATAAGAGTGTTTTCCTTGATTCTGCTCTTCATATCATCAAGATAGATAGCCACAAAGTCTTTAAACAGCATATCCATTTCGCCCTGCTTCATGACTATGAAATTTGAGTAGTAATCCTGCGCCTCTCTTTTGGTCTTAAAGCCTCTCTTCGTAGTCCTTACACGTTTCCCAGTCCAGTCTTTGTATGAAAACTGTACGAACCATTTTCCTTTTTTGTCTTTACCGCAAAACATATTTCCCTTCCTTTCTTCAATTTGTATTTTTTGCGTTCCAACGTGACTGGAAATAGTTTTTATTTACCTTCCCCTTTATTACAAAGCATCCCTGCTTCTCAAGCTCAGTATTTAGCTGTGAAATCAAGTAATAAGCTTTTCTCCTGCTTACTCCAAGCAACACCTCTAGATCATGGGCATCGTAGTATGACTTTGTAACTTCCATCTCCTTTACTGCTTCCATACGAAATCTCCTTTCATAAAAATCCACGATATTTTTCTTGTCATTGTGGGGCGTTCGTGGTAATATAATGTTTAACAAGATACATATGTGCATATAGTTGCATATATATGCTATTAGTTACACATATTTGCATAACTAATTCTATTATGCATTTCATGTCCTTTTATGTCAATGACTTTAAGGATTATTTTTGTGTATGAAAGGATTTGGCTATGAAAACAGGTCAAAGAATAAGGAAAGCTCGCTCATTTTATGACATGCCTCAAAAACTCCTTGCAGAACTGGTTAATCTTCCCAAAGAAAGAGTTAGTGCTTACGAAGCAGGCACTCGTAATCCCAAAGAGAAACAGCTTGAAGAATTCGCAAAAGCACTCAGTTTACCTATGGACTACTTTACAGACCATCACATAGAGTCCATCGAAGATGCATTCATGGTTTTATTTGAGTTAGAAGAAACATATGGACTCTCAGTAGAATTAGTAAAAACCGCAACATCTACCGATGAATCTCCTAAGTACACCTTAGCATTAACCTCTAATGACCAAGTTTTCTCTATGTATTTGAAGAGATGGTATGATAAAAAACAGCAACTCTTATCTGGGGAAATAACACAAGTTCAGTATGATAGATGGTGTGCCCGTCTAAAGCTGAGCATACAAGAAGATGATGAAAATGATTTGCACAGACAAATGATTCGTCAGATTGAAAAAGACAAAATAGACAAGAAATAACGTTAGTCTACGTCAAAGTAACGTCACGAAGATAATAAAAAACCCGCAAAGCCTTGAAAATACTAGCTTTGCGGGTTTTGATTTTTTACTCCAGCTCTACTGTTCCCGGGGGCTTACTTGTAAGATCGAACATTACGCGGTTAACACCCTTGACCTCATTGATGATGCGGCTCATGACCTTCTGAAGGACTGCAAACGGAATCTCTGATGCCTCTGCAGTCATGAAGTCTAC
>JAEEGL012443849.1_pt1 | contig 13772 bp, 6 predicted proteins | sample 9134231 | NCBI WGS metagenome assembly JAEEGL01 (sample SAMN16246548, study PRJNA631951) | gut metagenome | biome: gut microbiome; feature: rumen; material: fiber-attached | host: Bos | place: Iran: Karaj | collected 2018-10 | reverse complement strand
TTGCATTTGTATTAAATGCAAATGACCTACTAATTAAGGCTTTAAGAGTTGACGGCATACAAAATAGTGATCTTATGGACAAGTTACTTTTACAAATATGGTGGATTCCTTTTACAACAAGTTTTGCATCAGCAATAATGTATTCTGCACTGTTAATTACGACACTTATATTTTTAATAATGTATATTAAGCGTATGCTAATCGTATCATACCTTGTTGTAATTGCTCCACTAATTTCTGTTACATATTCAATAGATAAAATAGACAATAATCGTTCAGAGATTTTAGATACATGGCTAAAAGAATTTTTACTAAATGTTTTAATTCAGCCGTTTCATTGTATATTATATTTAACTTTGGTATCTAATGCAATGAATATAATGTATGCAAGTGGTTCACTTGATTTTGGTGCAATGACATTTGCGCTTGTTATGACATTCTCTATATTCTTTGGTGAAAAAATGATTAAGGAAATTTTTGGCTTTACAAAAGCAAGTCACTTAGCAGAGAAAATAGCTTTAGGAGCACTTGCAACCAAGGCTGTATCCAATGTTAAAAACGTTATTGCAATAAAAGATTCTGCAAACGATATAAGGGCTCATAGAAAAGTGTCAAAAGTGGCGGGAAAAATGCCAAACGGAGAAAAGCCAGATTTAAATAGACTTGCAACTTTAAGAGCACAAGCAGAAGCAAATAGACAGAGCGAAGAATTAGAACAAATACATGAAGTAAGTGAATCTAGCCAACCAAGAGCAGGTGCTGCCCCAGAAGGTACAATAGCAGATAGCAATACAAGAACAAGCGATGCTACAAGAAGCACTACGGCTACAGCTACTCAAAAAGAAAAGGTGCAGAGGAGAAGAATACTTAGAAATGCACCTAAACCTGTAAGAAGAATTGCTAGAACATATACTAGAGTCCTTAAAACAGCAAGTGGATATAACGTTACAAAAAATGCAATAAAAAAACATAAGAAAAACAAAGCAAGAAGAAAAGCTTTGCAAATGACAGATAGGGATTTATTCATCGCAGTTAGCGAGGACTATAGGCAACAAAAAGGCATTAATAATGAACAACTATCACAGGAAATGGAAAGAATATATAATGCAAAATTTGAAGACCTAAAAACAGCAGAAGAGATATATTACAAAACCAGTATAGAAAAAATGAAGGAAAAATTCTCCAAGAATCCAAGTGAAGGCTTGCAGGAAATGAGAGAAGCTATAATTTATGGAAGCGGTCAAAATAAAAGATGGGCAAGGTAGGTGAAGAAAGCAAATGGAAGATGAGGAATCAGAGAAAAAAAAGAAAAAGAGAGATTGGTTAGGGACAATTGGTAAAATAGTTAGACTAGCAAAATATATGGCAAATCCAATTATATTTTGGATTGTAATTGGAATAGCAGCGCTAATTTTACTTGCAGCAGTAATTGGATTTCTTATGTCTATGCCGGGAGACACACTTGCCAAAATTACTAGTTTTTTAGGGATAACTGGCAATAAAAATAACATATATAAAGTTGAACAAAAAGAACTTATTGAATTATGTGACTATATACAAGATATGGGATATGATATAGAAGGTTACGGATTTGCAGATGAGGTTGAAAGGGAAAATGATCCAACATATAATACTCAAAGTTTCCAAAATAATCAACCTGCAAGAGGCAAAATAAAAAGTGTGAAAAGTAAGTATTTAACAGCGTATTTAGTTGCGGAGAAAAAAACATATGCTTTTTCAAATCCAAATTATCAAAGAGATGCAGACATTACAATACAAACAACAGAATATCAAACATTCTACAAAGAGCGAGCAGTAAGTGAAGTGTTTGAGAGCTGGTGGGGAACATCTGGAGGAGAAATAATAAATAGCGTAAATAAGGTTTATGATTTAAATGGTGGAGTATATGAGAAAAAAAGACCATTTAATGATTACGTTGAATATGACAAAATACAAGCAGACCAAATTAAAGATAAAATGAAAACGGCTCTTACATACTATTACTTATATAAAGACGACCTCAAAATGAGCATTGCAGTTACGGTTGCAGGAACTTTCTTAAGTCCATATGATATAAAGTTAGTTAGAGCATATCAAGTGGGAGCAGAAATAATTAGAAATATGCAAGATGGAGCCGCATTTATAAGTGCTATAGATGCAAAGAGAGTTGAACTTGAAGAACAATTTAGCCAAGAGAATGATAAGGGTGTGGGAATGATTGTTCTCGAAAACTCTGAGGGAATAAATACTAATGCAACAATTTGGGATTGGCTATTTAGCCCAGATTTAAAAGTATCTGTAAAAATAGACGAAAAAAGCAGAAAATTTATAATAGGGTCATCAGATTATCCTGATTGGCTCGCAAAAATATTTGGAGATTATAACAGTTATGCATATGATTTAAACGAATGGACATGCAAGTATGGAAAACCAACAGAATTTTTAATTGCTTTACATTTGGCAACACAAGCTCCAGATTTCGCACTTCAGGTTGCAACATCACCAGCGGTTGAGACAAAAGTGCATGTTGCTCTTTATCCAACAACTGTAAAAACAGAGCTAATTACAATGGGCGATGGAAACAACCCAATGGAGTTAAGTATAGATGATAGCATAACTACGGCGTCTGAAGATGCCTTAAAAGATATAATACAAAAAGAAGAGTTTGGCAGATTAAGAAATTTATTAAATTCCAGAATTAATGCTATAAAAAATGAAGCAGAATCTTCAAGTAATAATACTCTTAAAACTCATTTAAATAACCTGATTAAGGCACAGGAAATAATAGAAAAAACAGCTAATGGACAAGCAACCTTAAGTGAGCTAAATAGTGCATTAAACAATATTGAAGAAGCTGCAAAATACTTAAATAATATGACTGGCACTTCTGAAGATGAAACCGTGCAAAGAATACTTGGAGCTCCATATAATACAAATTTGAATTTGTTACTAAATATGCCACAAATAATTAGAAGTGGAGTTAGTTTAACTGTAATGGGCGTATCTGGACTAAATTTATTTGATATTTGGGAATTGCAATCTCAAATCAGAAAATATAATTTGTCATTCAAAACAGCCACACCGTACATTACAAAGGTAGTAAACCATTGGTACCGTAATCAATATTTTACAAAAAGTGATACGGAAATAGCAGGAGCTGCATATCAAATAACTCCTGCACCAGCACCATTTTATTATGAGCTTTCACAAATACAGGACGGTAAGCTTAGCGATAACCCTAAAGTAGACGAAATACTAAAAAGGTCAGTTATAAAGGAAACAAGAGGAACAGATATAGTACAAATGCATAATCCACGATTTGAAGACAATTCTATGTACATACGTAGTTGGCTCAAAGAAAAGTACTACATTTTTGATGGTAGTACAACGCAAAATACAAATGGTGGAAAGACGATAGTATTAAATAGTGAAAAGATGGCTGAAGGTAAAAAATATATACAAGGAAAATCTGCGCTAGAATCTGTTAAAAATATGTTGGAAAACTGTGATGACAGGCAAAATGTAGTATATATGCAGAGAGATTTAATAGAGCTTTTTGAAGACTTTGAATTTGATTTAGAAAATGTAGATGCACCAGCTCAAAAAGTACTAAGTAATGTTATGCCAGAATACGTTCCTTATACTGCTTGGCCATCAGTTTATGAAAAAGAAGATAGCAACGGCACAAAAATGATTTATAAAGCTTCTTCTGCAAACTTAGTTGCACCGGCAGATGGAGTTATTACAAAAAATGACAATGGAACAATTGAAATAGAATTTGAAGGAGACAATTCTGCAACATCAATATTATCAGGAGGAACATTAAGAATTACTGCTGAACAAGGAACTATTTCATCAAGTGCATCGCTAAAAACAGAAGTAAAACAAGGAGATACAATTGGCAGTGTGTCTGCGCCAGACGGAACAATAATTATAAATTTGAAATTGTTTTCTGCAACAAAACAACTTATGAAAGTTGAAGATTACATGAGAGTTGACAAAAAATCGTATCAAGACTTAAGTAATGAGGAAAAAACTGCATTATACAACTTGCAAGAAGCAGAAGTTGAAAAAAAACAAGTACTTTTATGGAAAGAGGAAACGACTGTTACTGTTGCTCAAAGGACAGCAATAGTTAATGTTGTATTAAACAAAATTAACTCGCCTAACCATCCTAACTGCAAAGATGTAATTAGTGCGATCGAAGATTCAAAAGATGAATTTGAAGCTTATTCATCGAGTACAAGTGGTGGCAGTTTAGCTATTTTAGAATCAAATGAAAATGCACGATATGCAATAATAAATGCTTTAAATGGAATAGACAATACAAAAACATCAACACTCTTAGGAGCGACAAGTTACCTAGGAATATATGATGGAGATTCTAAAGAACAAGAAAAACTTGAAAAAATGAATGAAACAAAAATAAAAATGCAGATACAAAATAGATTTTTCTATATATCAGAAGAAGATTATGATTGGTTTATTTCACATTTAGTAGACAAAAAAATCAATGAAGTTATATATGTTTTAAATAAAGAAAAATATGTAATGGGACTTGAAGAATATTCAAGAGGCAGTAGCGAATATGAGAAATATGCAAAAAACTTTGAAGATATTAAGAAGCAAATTACAGAATACTATAAAGATAATAAATATCAAGAAGGTAGCTTTTATATGCTAGAGCCAACTGTTACAAGTTTAGTTAAAAGTGGTATAAAACAAGAATTTAAGGATATAGAAAATGGACAAAAAGAAATAACAGATACTTTTTTACTTACTGCAAATGCCAACTATGTAACAGAATTTAAAATGAAGTATAAGACAGGAGCAGAAGGCAAAATTATCACAGATATAGAACTAGAAATAGAAAATAAACCAGGAATTTAAAAGAAAAGAGGGATAGAATGGAGAAGAAAGTAAATAACAGAAAAAAAATAATAAAGATAATGATAGTAGTATGTATTATATTAATTCTAATACTTCTTCTCCTAATTGCAATATTAGGAAAGCAAACAACAGAAGAAGTAGAACCAAAAGTGATTTCTAATATTGAAAGAACAGAAAAAGTTAAAAACTTGGTAAAAGCAAAAAGCGAAAAAGAAAGAATACAAATTTATTTGGCAGAATATATAAAACACATTGAGAGAGAGGAATATGAAGAAGGATATAATTTACTTTCAGATTCCTTTAAGGCAAATTATTTTAATACATTAGAAGAATACAAATCTTATACAAAAAGAACATACTCAAATCTAATAGGAATTACTTACAAAGATATTCAAAGGCAAGGAAATTACTATATTTTAAGTGTAACTATAACCAATTTAGAAAATGATGAGGAACAAATTGAACAAAATTTTGTTATTTTTGAAAAAGGATTAAATGATTATGAACTATCTTTCCAAGTAAAATAGGAGGCGTAAATGCTTACAGACATAAGAATAAAAATTCTTAATTTTATAAGAAAATACAAATTTATTATTGTTATAATACTGGTTGTATGGGCAGTACTTATTGCTATAAACTTTATGCTTACACACATGCAAACTACACTTGCACCTGAGACTGGATTTACTCCTTACGAACCTATTATTGAAAATGGGGAAAAAATGCCATCAAAATGGCAGGAGACTATTGAAAATAAAATAGCAGAATATATAAAGTATTGCAACCAAAAGGAATATGAAAAAGCATATAATTTGATAAGCGAAAATGCAAGGGAAAAAATATACCCTACACTTCAAGACTTTAAGACTTATGTTGATTATGTATTTGATACTCCTAAAGTATATACAATACAAAATTATTCTAACAGAGGAAATGTTTATATTTATAGAATAAGAATATTTGATGATATACTTGCAACTGGAATGAATGGGCAAGAATCATTTACATATTTTGAAGAAAAAATGGCATTTATTGAGAGTAATGGGAAGCTTAATATGTCTGTAAAATCTTATATAGGAGACGAAAAGCAAGACGCAGTATATGATGACCAATATATGAGGATTTCAGTTATAAATAAAAGCATGAGTTACGACGAAACCGAATACTCTTTGATTATACAAAATAAAACCGAATATACTTTAGTTTTTTCAAATGATAGAAATATAGATGAGATTGCTCTAGATACAAGTGATGGATACAAAGGACAAACCAAAGAGGGAAAAGACTCTGCAGTTATAGTAGGCCCAAATGCAACATTAGCTTATAGATTGACTTTTAACGATTTTTATGATGAGGCAAATAAAGTAAATGGTATAGTATTTAAAAACGTAAGAGTACTTAGATCTTATTCTGGAACAGAAGAAACAAAAGAGAAGGAAATAGAAGAGGCAATTTCAATTTTTGGTTTTACGTTACCATTAAATTAGTATGGAAATGGAGGAATACAATGAAATCAGTTATAGGAAAAATAATTACTATAATGCTTGTAATGTTTATAACAGTGAATACACTATTTCCATGCTTTAGCAAGGCAACAGCAGAGAATATTACAAATGAAATTACGATAAGAAATGAGCTTACAAAAGAAGAAGCAAAGAGTTTATTTCTCCAAAGCCTTGCGAGTGAACTACAAAACAAACAAACTGGAGAGTATAAAGATTTAGACGAAGAAACACAAAGACTTAAGTTAGAAGAATACTTTAATAACCTTATTTCTGAACATACAGCTGGAAGGGGAGATTTTTATAACACAAAAACAAAGGTAGTAGGAGAAAAGATAGTCCCAGAGTCTGCTAAACAACAGTTTTATAGCGAAGTACCAAATTACATTAAAGACTTTATAGAACAAAACTTAGGAGAACCATTTTCACTTTCAGAGGCTGTTTTTGGCTCATTTAGTATAGTTATAGACGGAATTGCAGGAGTATTACTATATCCGTTTAGATTACTATTTATAATAGTGCCAGGGGCAATTATAGAAACTATAAGTACTATGATTGCGAGAATTGGATCAGAAGGACAGCTTCGTCTAATAACTCTTGATGAGATATTATTTAACAAAATACCATTAACAGATATTAATATATTTGATTTTCAAATGGCTGGCGGTAGCCAAATATCTAGTGGTAATGTACTTTATTCATTAAGGGAAAATATATCAACATGGTATTATGCACTAAGAAATTTAGCTATAGCTCTGAGTTTGGCAGCTCTTGTATATGTAGGAGTGCGTATGGCAATATCCACTATTGCAGAAGATAGAGCCAAATACAAAAAAATGTTAAAAGATTGGATTGTAAGCTTTGCCTTAATATTCCTGCTACATTATATAATGGTGTTAATGGTAAACTTTAATAATGGATTGGTTAGTGTTATGGCAGAAGCAAATGAAAAACAATTAGACGAACTAAAAATAGAAGTAGCAGGACTTTTAACAGTGCAGACAGATTCACTTGAAGCAAGAATTCTACTAGAAGCACTTCATCCACAATTAACAAGAGGTATGACTTCAGCTGTAATGTATTTTATGCTTACCATTATGACTTTTTTATATATAATACTGTATATGAAGAGATTAATAACAATATCATTTTTAGCAATGATTGCGCCACTTATTACGGTTACATATCCGATAGACAAGGTAGGAGATGGAAAAGCACAAGCACTTGGAAAGTGGTTAAAAGAATTTGCATTTAATGTTCTTATACAACCGTTTCACTGTATTATATACATGGTATTCATACAAAATATTTTTTATATAATTAACAATATGCAATTTCTACAATTTGGAAGAGTAATAATTGCTATATGCATGTGTGGATTTATGTATAAAGCAGAAGATATTGTTAGATCAATATTCGGTTTCCAAACAACAAGTTTAGGAACAGCAGCATTAATTGGAGTGGCTGCATGGAGCAAAATACAAAAGGTTGCAAAAACTGCTTCAGATGTAGCATGGGGCGTAAAAGGAGCTACGCAGCTTAGCAATGTTGCAACTCCTGATAAACTTCCAAGTAAAGTAAACTTAAAAGATGAAAAAGCACCAGAATCTAGTGCAAAAAATGAAAATAACAAGAGCGAAAAAGCTGGTAATGGAGAAGCAAAAAGTGGGGCAATTAGTAAATTGGGACAAGCTATATGGAGAATTAATACTGGAAAAACTGCAAGAAAAATTGCAAAAACAGGTATGTTTGGAATTGCAGGATATGCAATGAGTGGGGATTATAAAACTGCAGAAGCAACAATGGCATTTAGGGAAAAAGGAGAAAAAACAAAAGAAAAAGTAAAGGCTAAAGCAATTGTAGAATCTAAAAAAGATGACTTACTTGATGCATATCAAGACTACAAGGAAGATAAAGGATTAAGTGCAGAAGAAATGCTAAGTAAAAGCGAAGAGCTTCTTAATACTGATTTGAATGATATAACGGATGAAGAAGATAGAAATTTTGCAGAATGGTTACAAGCAGGTGAAAATGTTCAAAAAATATTAGGAGAAAAAGATGCCAAAAAATCTGTAATGGATATACTGAGAGATTACGAAGGAGAAGGATGATATATAAGTTTTATATATAGAGACGTTTATAAAATTTAGGTAGGTGCTAATTACGCCTGCCTAAATTTTTTTTAATATTTTGAATAAAATAAAAAAAAGTGGGTATATTTTATTAAATAGCTAAAGAGGAGGAATTTTTAAATGGTTTTATTTTATTCAAAAAGCAAGAAAAAATTAATTATTTTATTGCTTATTATTTTTAGTATTACATCTGTGATATTTGCAAATAATAGCTTCGGAATTCATACATATGAAAAGCTAGATTTTGTTACCGGACTAGTTACAGCAAATGCACTTAATGTAAGATCTGGACCTGGGACAACATATAAGATAGTAACACAGGTGTACAAAAATGAATACATAAGAGTTTTTGCAAAAGTGGGAAATTGGTATGTTATACAAACAGATAAAGATTATATAGGAGCGGTAAGTAAAGCTTATATAAAACCAATTTATCCAAATACAGGAGAACAAAAAAACTCGGAATTGGATACACAAACAGCACCAAATACGCAAACAACAAGTTTAACAGTAGATGAAAAAGAAACATATAATTTAATAAATGAACAACGCACTGCAATAGGTTTGCCAGCACTAAAAATTGATGACGATGTACAGAATGTAGCCAGAATAAAAGCTCAGGATATGGTGGACAATGGATATTTTAGCCACACATCGCCAACATATGGAGCACCTTTTGATATGCTTAAGAATTTTGGAGTAACATATAAAACTGCAGGTGAAAATATTGCAGGGAATAGTAGTAATAGTGGTGCAGTAAATGCATGGATGAACTCGGAAGGGCATAAGGCTAATATATTAAATAGTAGTTACAATTATACAGGAATTGCTGTAGTAAATAGTCCTAAATATGGAAAGATATATGTACAAATGTTTATTGGAAAGTAAAACGGGGGCAGATTTATAATCTGTCTTCATTTTTTATCCAAATAAGAATATTATTAATTTTAATAAATATATTATTAAAGGTGGTTTCATTGAAAAAGATAATTTGCCTAATAAGTATTATAGTTATGCTAATAATACAAAGTACACTAGTTCATGCAAATGAAGAAGATGATGAAGAAATCGATTTAGAAGAATTACAAAGTGAAATAATACAAACAGCAACGAAACCTTCAAAAGAACCACAAATTAATTCTAAAGCAGCAATTGTAATTGATAGAAACACGAAGAGAATATTATACAGTAAAAATGCAAATGAAAAACGTGCAATGGCAAGTACTACGAAGATTATGACTGCAATAATAGCTTTAGAAAATAGTTCTCTTAACCAAACAATTACTGTTTCTAAAAAAGCAGCAGCTGTAGGAGGCTCAAGGCTTGGACTAAATGCGGGTGATAAAATTACGATGAATGATTTATTATATGGACTAATGATGCGCTCTGGAAATGACGCTGCTGCACAAATTGCAGAAACAATAAGTGGAGGATATGAGGGGTTCGCAAGAAAAATGAATGAGAAAGCGAAAGAGCTTGGACTTAAAAATACAAATTTTGTGACACCACATGGCTTAGACAATGAAAAACACTATACAACTGCTTATGAACTTGCGATTATTACAGATTATGCATTAAACAATAGTAAATTTGCGCAAATTGTAAACACTAAAACAAAAACAATTTTAGTTAATGGAATACAAAGAAATTTATACAATACAAATGAATTATTAGGAGTATTAAACGGTGTAAATGGCGTAAAAACAGGTTTTACTGGAATGGCTGGAAGATGCCTAGTTACGTCTTGCATAAGAGGTGATAAGAGCATTATTGCAGTAGTGCTTGGAGCAGACACAAAAAAATTTCGTACCAAAGATAGCATACAAATTATAGAATATGCATTTAATAATTATAAGACTATATCATTAAAAGACATTGTAAGAGCTAAATTTGACAGGTGGGCAAATGAAAATAGCATAAATATAATTAAGGGAAAAAAGAATTTAAGGGAATTTAAGCTGGGGAAAATTCTAGTAGACAAATATCCTGTAAAAGATAATGAAGAACAGGAAATAAAACTTGAATTTGAAGCAAGCAAAATTATGGATGCACCTATTATAAAAGATACAGCAGTTGGTAAAATATATGTAACAATGGCACGGAAAAAGAATTGAACAAATCGACATACTTTCTAATGAAACGGTTCAAAAAAAGGAAGCAATAGATTATTGGGTAGAGATATGGGATAAGTATAAGAAATTAAAATTTATTTAAATGCTAATTAACTATTGACTTTTTCAAATTTTTTTGGTATTCTAGTATTACTTTAGTTAATGCGGGAATAGCTCAGTTGATAGAGCGCTACCTTGCCAAGGTAGAGGTCGCGGGTTTGAGCCCCGTTTCCCGCTCCAATTTTTTTGAGTGAAACGTTAGGGACGGTTCTAAACGTTTCAATTTCAACTTGAAACGTTTAGAACCGTCCCTAACGTTTCACTCACGGCGCTATAGCCAAGCGGTAAGGCACGAGTCTGCAAATCTCTGATCCCCGGTTCGATTCCGGGTGGCGCCTCCAGATGTGCTATACTTGCGTATCTCAGTGAATAATGAAAAGCTAATAGGGACTTAATACAACCTCCCCATTGGCTTTATTTTTTTGCTGGGAAAATACAAATTCCATATATTCACATGACATTCGACAAAATTCCATAAAATTCCTTTGCCTATAGTATTGACAAGTAAAGAAAATAATCGTAAAATATAAATGTATAAATTTAAAAATGGGGAGATTATTGAAATGAAAAAAGCAAAATTTTTTGTAGCTATTATTACAGTAGTAGCCATTGTAGCAGCTATATTTATGCTAGTACAAGCGTATGCAACAGATTCAAAGTTCCTAAATATTACGGGAACCCGCGAAGGAAATGAAGTTTACAAAATTACAAGTACTAATCCAAATAAAACAATTTGGAAAATTGTAAGCTTCGATAGCATGAATCCTACAGACACCGCAAAATATGATGAGGCAATTTATTGTATTAATCCTGAAATCGGTTTTGGAAGTGCTACAACAAGCGGAAACGATAGAAAAGAATATAATGATTCTTTTGACATGAAACAAATTGGAAAAGCAGCTCAAAAGTATCAAGATATGTTTCCTAATAAGAACAAATATAATTCAATGTTATGGATTATAGACAATATGTATTTGCCAAAGCAAGTGCCAGAAAGCCTAAGAACATCATTAAAAAAGGCTCTACTTGATGCGGCTGAAATTGAAGAAAATATTCTTACAGATAACGACATTGAGGTTGTACAACAATTAGCTTTATGGTATTTTGCATCAGAAAATGAAGGTTATCATTATGAGCCAGAAAATTATCCAAGCATTTCACTAAATGACATACCAATGGCAAGATATGAAAGTATGATTGATCCACTTACCACAAAGGATGGACAACGTAATCGTGCAATGAAAAAGTTGTTTACATACTTCGTAAATAATGCAAAAACAAATGGAACAGCTTATGGAGATGGAAATGTAAGGAAAATTGCAGAGCCTTCAATAAAATTTACAAAACCAACAACTGCAAGTATTAAGGCTGAGGTAGAAACAATAAATGGTACAGAGTACTTTGTCTCAGGACCATATAATATTGAAGATTCAAATCATTCTTCAATACAATATACGTTTGAAGCAAGCATTAAAAATCAAAGTGGAGAAGTAATTACAGATTATGTTTTATTAGATAGAGCAAAGACTGTAATGAATAACAATACAATAGATAAAACATCTTTTGAAAAAGATTTTTATATTGCTGTACCAACTACTAACCAAACAGTTACAAAAATTAATTTGGAAATAAAATATAGCTATTTAGAAACAACTGCAACATGTTGGACACATAATGAAAATTATGCTACAGAACAACCTGTTGTGATTGTTACAAAAGAACCTAAAAATGTTACATTAAATAAAGAGGCAGAAGTTGTAAAACCAAGTGCTGATTTTGCTTTAAGAAAATTCATTACAATGATAAATGATAAAGAAATTACTACAAGAGAGCCACAAATTACAGACATTGACAAATTAAAATCTGGAGAGAAAACAACAGCAACATATACACACCCAAAAGATCCAATTGGTGTAAAAACTGGAGATGTTGTAGTTTATACAATACGTGTTTATAATGAAACATCTACAAGTGGATATGTTAAAGAAATAACAGACTACATTCCAGAAGGATTAAAGTTCTTAAAAGATAATGCAATAAATATAGAATATAGATGGAAATTGTCTAAAGACCTTAAGACAGTAACATCAGATTACCTTTCAAGAGAGAAAGATGATAAAAACTTAATTATTGGATTTGATGGAACAAAGATGAATTCACTTCCAAACAAAGAGGTAAAAATTGCATTTGAAGTTACAGAGCCAAACACATCAACAAGAATATTAAGAAATATTGCTGAAATATCAAAAATTAGCGATAAAAATGGTGATGATATAACAGATAGAGACTCTACTCCAGATAATGTTGATATTAATTCATACACACCACCTGCAGATAATTCAAGTTATCAACAAGATGATGATGACTATGAGCAACTTAAATTACAATACTTTGATTTAAGTTTAAGAAAATTCATTACAAAAGTAAATGATAAAGATATTACTACAAGAGAGCCGCAAGTTTCAAACATTGACAAGTTAAAATCTGGAGAAGCAACAACAGCAACATATACACATCCTAAAACACCAGTTAAAGTTCAAAAAGGAGATTTAGTTACATACACAATTCGTGTATACAATGAAGGAGTAATATCGGGATATGCAAGTGAAATTGTAGACTATATTCCTGAGGGACTAAAATTTATCGCTGATAACCATACAAATAAAGAATATGCATGGACAGCATCTCAAGACGGAAAAACAATTAGAACTACATATTTATCAAAAACAAATGGAGAGAAGAATCTAATAAAAGCTTTTGAACCAGATACAATGCAAACATTAGATTACAAAGAAGTAAAAGTTGTATGCGAAGTAATTGCAGATGAAAGTATAGGAAATAATCTTAGAAACATTGCAGAAATTAGCAAAAACACAGATGAAGCAGGAACAGATATTATAGATAGAGACTCAAAACCTGAAAATGTTGATAAAGATAAATACACACCAGGTCCTGACAACTCTACTTATCAGGAAGATGATGACGACTATGAAAACTTAGAAATTGAATACTTTGATTTAGCACTACGTAAATTCATTACAAAAGTAAATAGCGAAGAAGTTACAACAAGATATCCA
>JAEEGL011933000.1_pt1 | contig 13772 bp, 9 predicted proteins | sample 9134231 | NCBI WGS metagenome assembly JAEEGL01 (sample SAMN16246548, study PRJNA631951) | gut metagenome | biome: gut microbiome; feature: rumen; material: fiber-attached | host: Bos | place: Iran: Karaj | collected 2018-10 | reverse complement strand
TGGATTGTACTTAGTTCCAGTTCCATCATCTTTTGTATTCCAGCTATCAAATGTATATCCACTTGCTGTTATTGCACTTGCTGCTGTTGTTGCTTGTGTATATCTCATTGTCACTGCATCTGGTGCTGTTCCATGTCCATTCGCACTATATGTTAATGTTGCTGTTTTTTCTGTTGCTGTTGATGTTATTGCTTCACTTGCACTCGCATTAAATGTTCCAGATGCATTCGTTATTGTTGTTGATCCATGTTTTAATACTGGATTTTCATATCCTGTATTTGCTGTTGCTTTTGCAAATATTGGGGTTCCATGTAATACAACCAATGAACTTGTAAAGTTATTGTTTGTATTTGACGTATTTTCTGTTGTTCTGTCAAATTGTGTTAATAATGTCGTTCCTGTTCCTTGACTTCTACTTATTGTATAAGCCTTTATATTTGCACTATTTGTTGATACATTTCCGGCAGCATCTTGCACATATACATAATATGTTCCTGCTGCACTTACATCTTTAGTTGTTGCTGTCACCCATCCTTCTGCATTTGCTGCTGGCGCTGTTGCACTCGTGCTTACAAAGTATTTACTTCCTGCTGTAGCAGTATATGTAAATGTATTATAATCACTTCTTGTTATTGTTGGTGTGGCATTATATGTTGCACCACCACTTGTTACAGTTTCTGTTGCGCTTACTGTAAATGCTTGACCACTTGCTGTCATTGTTGTTGAACCATGTTTCAACGTTGCTGTTCCTGTATATCCACTATTAATACTTGTGCTTGCCCATACACTTGTTCCAGCAAGCATCACTGTACTATTTGTAAATGCTGTTCCTGTACTTGCACTTGTAGCATCATATCTTGTTACAAGTGTTGTTCCAACTCCTTGGCTTCTGCTTATTGTATAAGCTTTTATATTAGCGCCATCGCATACATTTCCTGCGGCATCTTTTGCCCATAAATAGTATGTTCCAGCTATAGATATATCATAATTTCCACCAGTTAATGTTCCACTTGTTGTCCATCCGCTTGCACTTGCTTCTGGTTTTGTGCTTTGTGTTGTTGAAATCATATATCCTGTTACCGCTACTGTATCACTTGCTGTCCAAGCAAATGTGTTGTAATCAGTTTTAGAAATATTACATACTGGTTTAGTTACATCAGCAAATGTTGCTGTTATTGTTTGTGCACTTGTTAAACTTCCACTTGTTTTACTCCAACTACTGAAATTATATCCAGTTTTTGCTGTTGGTGTGATTGTTGCAAGTGTCGCTGTTGTAGTTCCTGTTGTTACACCTTTTATTTGTAAGTTATTTCCACTTGTTGCAACAGTTGCTCCAGAAATTACATTGTAACTTGTTGGAGCTACTGTACCCTTGTTGGTATCGTTACTTGCAAATGTAATTGTTATTACTGTTACATCATCACTTGCGCTAGAACTTTCTGCATAATTATCTGTGTCATCACTATATGCTCTTACATATACATGTCTTGTTCCTGTTGCTGCATTTATTGTACTTAAATAATCATGTCCACTTGATACATTGTTAGTAAATGTACTATTGTTTGCACTAATCTTATATTTTGTACATGCACTTGTTGCTGATGCTGTCCATGTTACTCTTCCTGCTGTTGATATCGCTACATTTCCTGGTGCCGCGCATGTTGCTTTATTTATTGTTATTTTCATAGTTGCATCTTTTGTCTGATTTGTAATATTATCCGTTGCTCTTACTACTACATTATATACTCCGGCATTTGTACTATTTGTAAATGCTATTGTTCTATGTGCACTATCTATTGTTGCCCCTGTTGGTGCGCCACTTACAATGGTATAAGTATAATTTCCAGAACCATTACCTGCTCCCGTAAATGCATTAGATGTATAACTTGATCCATATGTTCCAGAACTTAATGTTTGACTACTAAATGTTAAACTGTTAGCACTCCAAATTGCATACAATGTTACATCTGCTTCAGGAATTGTTCCTCCAGGATTATATTGTGCAGTAGTTGCATTTTTGTTTGTATTCCATCCTACGAATGCATATCCTCTGTTTGTAAATGAATTATTTCTTACTGAATACGTATCGCCAGTTTTTACTTCATCTTTAATTGTTTGAGCTGGACTAGTATTTGAATTATATAAAACTGTATAGTAATCATTAACATTTGATACTGTTAATGAACATGTTCCTTCATTACCAGCAAGGTCTTTTATATGAGCAGTATATGTTCCATTTGATTTGATTTTAATTGTTGCTGTTTTATCTTCCAGACCATTCCATGAATATCCTTTAATATCAATATCTGTAGCAGTTGACATAATTGTAAGTGTCTTGTAATCTGTTCCGTTTGGACCAGCATTTAGTCTAATTGTACATGTTGGTGCCACTGCATCTATTCTTTCTATTACTACTTTTTCTCCAGTGCTTATATTTCCAGCATTATCTTTTGCAAATACATAATATGTTCCATTTGAATATGTATGAATTGTTGTATATTTTCTTGACGATGTTGCTTCCCATCCAGCTGCATTTTCATCTGGCTTTGTGTTAGTTGTACTTACATAGTAACCTGCGATTACTCCATTATCCTTTGCACTTATTTCTATTGGTTTATTTACTTTACTCCATCCTTCATCTACTCTTGCATATTCAATTGTTGGTGCTGCAGAATCAGAACTTGGTGTTAAACTTCCATATTCTCCTGTTACATAGAACGGATCAGCATCAGTTCCTGCCCCTAACAACTTAACATTATTCTTTAATGTTATTACAGCTTTTATTGGAGCACTTGTTGTTCCTGCTACTTCTGTTAATCCGTTTGTTCCAGTTTTATAAATTGTACTGCTTGAAGCAGCTGTTCCTGTTAGTGTTTCTCCGATATATGTTGTTCCACTTGTATTATATTTTGCACCCGCATACATTGCTTCATCTGCTGTTGGTAAACCAATTTTTGTATAGTTTGTTGTGCCACTACATTCTCCAGTCGGATTATTATGTTCTACTCTTTCTTTTCCTAAGTATTCTCCGGAGGTAGCTCCCTCACGACAGAATGTTGAATTTGTTTTAATATAATTTTCTTCTGTTGATAAATTATTGTTATAGAAGTTTAACAAAGTTGTTGCTGCATTAGTATATGTGCTGTTTCCTATCGCTGTATCTGTCATGATGTTAATACTTCCATCTTCGTTAGTGCTTATTACTCTCCACTTAATTGGATTGCTATTTTGATCCTCACCAAAGTATAATACATTGTTTACTGAGCCTTTGTAATAATATCTTGCACCATCATCTGTTTTTACTTCTTTAACTCCGCTTGTATTTGATTTTCTTGTTACAATGTTTTGTTTACTTGATGCATAATATCCTGCAGTATTTGTCTTATATACAATGGTATTGTTATATCTTGATTGCGAATTAATAATTACTTTATTTTCTACTTTTCCAGTTATTTCGCTTGTATTGTAATCAACCCAAGTTCTTAAGTTAAATGTCTTTTCTTCACCAGCTTTTAAATAACCTTCATCTAGCTTATATGTATTTTGTACACCCGTTACAGTATCATCTAAAAGTGTTCCTGCTGGTAAACTAGCTTCATATACAGGTCCTACTTCGCTATCGCCGTCAAGTGCTAGTTTAATTTTTGATAGGTTTGATAAATTAGAATTATTCATAACGTTTATTGTTGTTTCATAGAATACGTCTACCGAGCAAGTGTTTTCAATTGTAAAAACATATGGGCTTGAAGATAAACCTTCTTCATCAGACACCGGATAAGCATCATCCATTCTGATTGTTCCATTATCAGTCATGTCCACTTTAATACAACCAGTTTTTATTCCTTGATTTTCATGCCCTGCAATGCTTCCTGAAAATACCGCAAAACTAGTTCCAATAACGACAAAAAGGATACCTAGTATCCCAGAAAGCAGTGTGATTATTTTTAACTTTTTCTCTCTACTCATAAACGTTCTCACCCTATCTTATATTCAACGTATAAACGTCATTCTCAATTTTTTTATTATTACTTATATAAAGTTTATCATTTTTTGTAGCTTTTTGCAAGAAAAAATGGTCTTTTTTTTATAAAAAAAAAGACCATTTTTGGTCTTAATAAACATAGTCCTTTTTAAACATGATAACAGATCCTAAAATAATTGAAACTGGAACCAAATATAAAGCATAATCTTCTATACCAGTACTAGGATTTTGTTCAGTATTTGCAGGTGTTGTTTGACCTGGATTAGTTTGTTGATAAGCAGCCTTATCAGCGTCTAAAAAGGTAACAGCACCTAAAGTAGTAGCATTAACTGACTCCAATGCTATTCTAACTGCATACACATTTGCAGTATCTCCATCTTTCACACCAGCTACCGCCAAAAGATAACCACTATGTTGTCCTTGAACATATGTTAAATCTGACAAAGCAATAACTTTACCATTCGCAGGATTCCATCCGCTACCTTCTGCTTTTAAGCCAGCAGGAGAAGTAACAGCAGGAATAAGCCCAGCAAATTCGGTTTCTAAAGTAGTCTTTGTAGTTGTAGCTTGAGTATATTCACTTGAAGTTGAATCTAAATTTTCTACACCATAAAGTGCAGCAGTATATTGACTAAATTTTGCACTATCAATAGGGACATATTTATAATAATATGTCATTTTAAGATTCTCTTCTGTTTCAATAATAGATTCTTTTTGGCCATCAATTGGATTGGTAGCATCAACGTTTATGCTAAACATGTCAGCAGTCTTTTCCTCAGCATTTACCGTAACTATAAAGCCTAAACTAATAAACATAATAAATAATAAACATATTTTTTTCATAGATATCACTCCTATGATACCAATATAGCTTTACCATCGAAAAATGTAAATACTATTTTGACAAAAAATCAATATTTTACACAACAATGTGTAAAACTATACAGGAAGTTGAATTATAGTGTCGGTATATTCTCCTAAAACAGATTTATATTTAAGAGTACCATTATGCAGTTTTATTATCTCTTTAGATAAAGAAACACCTATTCCACAGCCTTTTTCTTTCGAAGAATAAAAAAGTTCATCAATTTTAGAAAGTTCATCACTACTTATGCCATGCCCAGTATCATGAACAACAACAATCACATGTTTTCTTGTTCTTCTAACAGAAATATCTATGACACCATTTTTCCCTATAGCTTCAACACTATTTTTAACTAAATTAACAAAGACTTGTTTAAGTCTTGAATAATCCCCATTAATATATATTTCATCATTCATCTTATATGATATTTTAATATTTCTAGAACTAATAACATACCTAAAATTCTTAACAACCTCTTCTAATAAATAACTAAGATCCATAATATCTAAATTTACCTCTATTTTAGTATACTGGCTAAAATTATTCATAATATCCAAAGTCCTATTTAACTCTTCTTCAATAATGTCATTATATTTTTGTACTTTTTCCATATCACTATAATCCATCATTGTTAGATAGCCTTTACATACTGCAATAGGATTTTTTACTTCATGTGTAATCTTAAATAATGATTCTTTTAGATTTTTTTCTTTTTCTAGTTCTTTTAAAGTCATATTAAAACTAACAGTTTTAGCTATTATATCAATAATATTAATCAATAAGACACCAATTATATAAAAAATCGTTAAGCATATAAATACTCTCATTAAATCAAGAAAAGAATTATTACCTAAAACATAATACTCAAAGATAGTTAAGAACACTCCTTTTATAAAAGTAAAAGCAAGAATTAATATATTATAAGCAAACTGTTTTTTATATAACAAAAGAAATAAAACAATATAAAGTAAATACTCAGAAAAAGCAAAAATATAATTAAAACCATGCAATATATTAAAAAACACCAAAACAAAAGCAATAATAAGAGTTGCATTTTTTCTATTGTAAAGAATAGATATAATAAAAGGCATATTAGCAAGAAGCACACTATAAGCACTATTATCAGAGTATTTTATAATTAAAAATAAACTAGAAAAATTAGCAATATCTACCAACAGTTCTTTTTCCAGACTATTCGCACCATCTATATTAGACTTAACAATTAAAACACAAATAATTGGAAAAAGTATAAAAATAATATCTAAAAGTATAACATCAAAAAAAGACATATAATCACCAATAACATAGTATCAGCATTATATGTCGAATCATGTCGAATTTTGTATAATTTTATTTTATTTCGTCGATATATTTTTTAAGTTGTTTAGAATCAGGTCCTAAAACTATTTTCAATTGATTTTCCATTTCTACAATCCCTTTAGCACCTAATGCTACAATGGCATCTTTATTAACCTTATTAATATCTTCCAAAGTTACTATAAATCTTGATAAATTAACTTCCGTATCAATAATATTATCTTTTCCTCCAAGATAATCAACAAGTTTATTTAAATCTAATTTAACATCTTTTTTATTTATTTTAATTATTGCCAAAAGTAAAATAGCAAAAACGACAAAAATCACAACGTACTCGTATGTCATATTAATCACCTATAACAATTATACAATAATTTTGTAAAAAGTAAAACTCTTTTTCATAGTATTAAATAAATAGGTATTAATGCTGCACCAAATAATTAAATGCGAATATCTTATATTAGAAAGAAAAAAGAGGTGGATTATATATATGAATAACATAAATGATTCTTGCTGCATAAATGACATTTTAAAAGTCATAAATGTTCTTCAAAATAATGCTGAAAAATTAGATGATATTCCAAACACATGTGATAGACCATTTTTAGGATTTGGAAATAATACTAACACCCAACTATACAATACTAGGCCAATAACTCTATATACTTCAAATAACACACTATTTGAGTTCCCATATACTTTAAATGATGAGTCCTCTACTTCTAGTGTTTTTAGAGTAGAAAAAGTTAGAAACAATTCAGTAACATTAAGAGTATTAGCACCAAATCCAGATACTACAAGCAATCTACCATATGTGAAAACAGATTCATATAGCACAATAAGCAGTTCTTGCATATGTGCTCTTAGATGTCTGGAAGATACATTTGTAGATTGCGTATAGAAAGGAGGAATACTATGTGTGAAAATAATAACTGTGAAGGATTGCAAGATGTTCTTTGCACAATAATAAAATTACAGAAGCAAGGAAAATGTTTAGATGAAGGAATAACTTCATGCAGTAGACCAATTCTAGGCTCAAACACAAATGCTATGTATAACACTAGACCAATTAGCTTTTATACCTGCCCCACCAACACTCTTTGGGAAATGCCTTATACTTTAAATGAGATAACAGCAAACTCTAGTGTCTTTAGAGCCGAAGCGATCGATGGTTGTTGTTGCACTTGTAGAGTGCTTGTAGCAAACGAAGATGGAACATACACATCGACTAATTCATTTTTTACAATTAATCTAAATTGTATCGGAGCACTACGTTGCTTACCAGATACATATATTGATTGTTTATAAAACAAAAAAGTAGAAATTCTACTTTTTATTTTTTTCATAGATCCTGACTATATCAGATGTACTTATAATATCATTATCCAAAGTAATGATTTTACTACCAAACTTACCAGCTATTCTAGTATCATAAATCTTTGTTTTAGTTTCAATAATCACATTTTTACTAAAAACATAAGAATTATCTCTAGTTAAATTTTCAATAAAACTATCAACATCATTAATAGTATCATAACTATCTTCTAAAAAAGAATAATATGTTTTTTTATTATTATCTCTGATGTTTACATTAGGTTTATATATTCTAGGTTTATTATTCATAGAAATCCTCCTATGATATTTTATGAAAATAGTATTAAAAAATGAAAAAAATAACATAATAATAGTATGAAAACAAATAAAAGTTTTATTTATATTTTAGCTATTTTTTTCATAATAAGTATCAACTCCATATATAGTTTTTCTACGTATTTAACAAAACATACCTATAGTTTAGTAATAAGACAAAGCTTATTCTATCTTATAGGAATAATTATTATACTTATTCTTTCAAGAATAAAAAAAGAAAACATATTAAAATATTCGCTACCAATATATATTATAAACATAGTATTACTAATACTTGTTCTCTTAATAGGAACTGAAGCCAATGGCAGTAAGGCTTGGTTTAATATTCCAATAATTGGAACCATACAACCAAGTGAATTTATGAAAATAGGTTTAATACTATTAATCGCTAAAACAATAAGTAATCAAGAATTAAAAAGCGCAAAAGATGAGTTGAGACTAATCACAAAGGTTATAGTAATTACAATAATACCAAGTATCATAACATTTCTAGAACCCGATACCGGAGCAGTAATAATATATTTCATAATAGCTTTTATTATGTTATTTGCATCTAAAATAAGATTTAGATGGTTCGGCATTATGAGTGTTTTTATAGCCACAATAGTTTCCGCAATATTTTATTTATACATGGTAAAAACAGATACACTTATAAGTTTATTAGGAACTAATATGTTCTACAGATTTGACAGAATCTTTGATTGGCAAGCTTCATCAGGTATTCAATTAGAAAACTCAATTATATCCATTGCTTCAAGCGGAATATTTGGAAAAGGCATAAATAACATACTATTATATTTTCCAGAAGGACATACTGATTTTATATTTACATCATTTTCTTCAATATATGGACTTGTAGGTATATTTATATTGATGATTACCATTATTTGGTTCGATATATTAATCGTAAAAACTCCTACAAAAAAAGCAGAAGAACAATATATCATTGCAGGAATATGTAGTGCCCTATTTTATCAACAATTACAGAACATCTCAATGACTATAGGACTACTACCTATTACAGGAATAACTTTACCATTTATTTCATATGGAGGAAGTAGTTTACTATCGTATATGATTCTTCTAGGAATAATAATATCAATACAAAAAGAAAAAAACTATAAAAATAGTTTTTATAAATTCTATAAATAATGGGAATCATCTTTAGACACTCTATCTACCTCTATAATAGCGCCAATATATAGCGCTAAGACAAAAGCAATAAAAACTATGAAGAATCCATATTTATCAGTCATCAAACAAAAATTATAAACTGTGTGTAAAAGAGTTGGTACAAGAATTGCTAAAATCATATATAAAAAACTCATTAGTTTATTTTCTTCTTCGTTAATCTTAGCAAATCCTAAAAAGACACCCATAAAAATACCAAAACCAACATGACCCGGAACTGATAGTATAGCTCTAGAAAAACCAAGTACCATTCCGTTATCACTTGAAAAAACATAAAATATATTTTCTAACATAGCAAATCCTAAAGCTACAAAAACAGAATAAACAATAATATCATATAATTGATCAAATTCTTTGCTTTTATAACCAACAACCACAATCATAAGCCACTTTGAAAACTCTTCTACTAAAGCAACTCCCAAAAATGTCATCAAAAATAGTTCTAAAAAGCCAGCATTTTCTTCAGACATAAAGTTAGGAAAAAACTTGGAAATAAGCAGATTAAAAGACAAAACCATTATAGCAGCTAAAAAACCAGAAGAAAAAAGTTTTAAAAGCAAAACCTTAGGCTCTTTTTCACTATCTTTTTCATATATATATAATCCAAGTAATATAACAGGAAGAATTGAAATAATTAATAACAGCATAGTCTTCATACTATCATTCCTAACTATTTTAACAAGTCAACATCAGGCATATCAATGCCATTTTTTCTTATGTAATGATAATGTTTAACAAGTTGTTTCATACAATAAGAAGTAATCTCCTCTTTATCTTTTTTAGGTAATTTAAGATACTTAATCGCATTAAGTACAATATGATATCTATCAATACAATTTTGTACTCTCATATCAAAAGGCGTTGTAATAGTTCCTTCTTCTTTGTAACCATGTACATGCAAATTACTATTTTTTCTCTTATAAGTAAGCATATGTATTAAATCTGGATACCCATGAAAAGCAAAAATAATTGGTTTATCTTCAGTAAATAAAGCATTATATTCCTTATCCATTAAACCATGAGGATGGTCTGATTGAAGACGCATTAAATCTATAACATTAACTACTCTAACTTTAATATCCAAAAAATGAGATATTATCTTTTTAGCAGCAACCACTTCAATCGTTGGAGTATCTCCAGCACATGCTAAAACCAAATCCGGATCATCACATTTATCACTAATAAATGAAAGTTCTCCAATACCGTTTTTACAATGAACCATAGCATCTTTCATATTAAGCCATTGTTGTCTTTCATGTTTCGAAGCTACAATAACATTAATATAGTTAGTAGTCCCTATACAGTGATTAAAACAAGACAACAAAGTATTAGCATCAATTGGTAAATAAATCCTAGATATTTCTGCCTTTTTAGTAGCAATATGGTTTAAAAAGCCAGGGTCTTGATGAGTAAAGCCATTATGATCTTGCTGCCAAATATGAGAAGTAAGAACATAATTTAAAGAAGGTATTTCTTTTCTCCAATTAAGTTCGTTACATATTTTAAGCCATTTCGCATGTTGGCTAGCCATTGAATCAATTATTCTAATAAATGCTTCATATGAATGCATAAAACCATATCTTCCAGTAAGCAGATATCCTTCAAGTAAACCTTCACAAACATGTTCTGACAAAATTGAATCTACTACTACCCCACTTTTAGATAGAAATTCATCACCTTTACGAACATTATAATTCCATTTACGATTAGTAATTTCAAAAACTGCATTAAGCTTATTAGACAAAGCTTCATCAGGCCCAAAAATCCTAAAATTATTGTTTTTCACATTAAGAGAAACAATATCACGAATATATTTTCCAAGAATAGTCATATCACTAGCATGAGTTTTACCAGGAGTAACTTTTATACCATATTTAGTAAAATCAGGTAAAACTATTTCTTTAGCAATACCCCCATTTGCATATTTACTATTACTCATTCTCTTTTCATAAGGAGGAAGCGTATCTTTAATTAAAGAAACGGCTTGCCCTTTTTCGTCAAAAAGTAATTCTGGATGATAACTTTTAAGCCACTTTTCAAGTAACAAAAGATCTTTTTTATCGTTTATAGTAAAAGGAACTTGATGAGCTCTAAATGAACCTTCAACTTTCTTGCCTTTTACTTCTTTAGGGCATCCCCAGCCTTTTGGGCTTCTTAATATAATCATTGGAAAAGTAGAAATAGACAATTTTTTTAATTTTTTAATGTCCTTATACACCTTTTCCATAGTGCTAGCCATAGCTTCATGCATAAACTTTGGAGTACTTCCTGAGACAATATATGGTTTATATCCAAGCCCTGAAAAGTAAGAAGTGAGTTCTTTATCACTCATTCTACCAAATATCGTAGGATTAGCTATTTTATAGCCATTTAAATGCAAAATAGGTAAAACTATTCCATCAGTACGAGGATTAATTAATTTATTTATATTCCAAGAAGCTGCAAGTGGTCCTGTTTCAGCTTCTCCATCCCCTATAACACAAGCGGCAATTAGTTTTGGATTATCAAGGCATGCCCCATATGCATGAGAAAGACTATATCCTAGTTCCCCACCTTCATTAATAGAACCTGGCACATCTGGAGCAACATGAGAAGAAACTCCTCCGGGGTAACTAAATCTCTTGCATAATTTCGTAAGGCCAGCTTCATCAAGAGTTATTTCAGGATAAAAATTAGAATATACTTCTTCCAAATATGAATTAGCAATCATAGCCTGACCACCATGACCTGGGCCAGATATATAAATCATATCAAGATTATATTTTTTTATTATTCTATTTAAATGAGCATATATAAAATTTTGACCTGGAGCAGTACCCCAATGACCAATTAATTTAGTCTTAACATCTGACATTTCAAGTGGCCTTTTTAATAAAACATTATCTTTTAAATATATTTGACAAATAGACAAATAGTTTGTAGCTGCCCAGTAATAATTAATCCTTTTTAATTCAGTATCACTTAATATAGCCATTCTAATCACCCTATCTTATATAATTATAGCTTAAAATATAAGTTTTCACAAGAACTAAATAATAAAAAACTATGTATTAATAAACATAGTTTTTTGTTCTATACTTTTCTTAATTCATTTTTTTCTATACTATACAAATAAGTATTAACTGGTTTTTTGCTCTTTTCTTCAATATATTTTTTATACCCAAGAAGTTGTTTTTTATAACTAGGATCATCTATATTTGAAAGTTTATAATCAACAATATCTATGTAGTCATCATAAACAATCATTAAATCTATAATACCATGATAATCATTATTATCTTCTTCATAAATGAATTCATATTCTTTAAAAACAAGAGCATTCTTTATGTTTTTAAACAGATCATTATCTAAAAATTTCTTGACATAATCGCCATATAAAGTATTGAAATTAGGTTTTTTAAAATCAATCATTTCAAATACAGAATGCACCAAAGTACCTTTTTCCATAACATAGAGTTCTTTTTTTGTTAGCAAATTACTAGTTTTAGAAAACTTAGTAGAAGAAACAGGTTTATAATCAATTACAGCATTCTTAATAGAAAGTGGTTTCTCTTTTTCTATATCAACACTAATATTTTTAAACTTACGATATTCTTTTGTGCAAAAAGATAAATCCTCTATATTGTTAATAGAACCTTCAAAATCATCTTTTATTGTATTAATTATATCCAAAAATGATCTATATTTTAATCTAGTATTATTGTTTACAATAGACTCATCATTATAGATATCATCATCAAGAGGACAAATAAATATCATTTTTTCCTTAGCCCTAGTTAATGCAACATACAAAAGTCTAATCTTTTCAGATATTTCCTCTTTTATATAATTATCCCTTGCTAAAAATTTAGTTGGAAGAACTCCAATTCCTTCTTTAAAATAAGGGGTAATAATGCCATAATTACTATCAAACATAAATCTATCATTAAAATCACTAAGATTAAACGTTTTATAAAGGCCACTATAATAACATATTGGAAACTCAAGTCCTTTAGATTTATGAATATTCATTATTTTAACGCTTCTACCTTGTTTATTATTAAGTTTATATTTTATTTCTAAAGTTCCTTCAATCATTTCTTCTAAATAAGAAGAAAAATCATATATCGTATATCCAATATCTTCTAAAGTCATACATAAATTTCTAAGATATAAAGTTCTAATAATAATATTAAAAATATCATGTAATTTTACAATTTTCTTATAAAAATTAAATTTATCAATAATTATATCTAACATTAAACTCAAATTAGTATCATCAATGAAACCAGATACTTCTTTCGAAATTTCATATAATTCGTTATTTCTAAAATCATTATTTTTAAAACAGTTAAATATAAAATCATCGGAATACTCAAACAAATAACTTCTTGCTAGACTACTAAATAAATACTTAAATTCTTTATCAAATTCTGCTCTTTTTATTTTAATAATAAATTTAATCAAATTACTAATTATCATAATATCATAAGAAGAAGTAAGTTCTTCATCTTTACAAATAGCAAGAGGTATGTTTTCATGTTCAAAAATTTTTTTATACAAATCAAAACTAGTACCCCTATCCATAATGATACAAAAGTCATCATAGCAAGCCTTTCTAAGCTTTCCTGTTTTTTTATCAAAAATAGAAAAGCCAGAACTTATTTTTTCTTTTATATCTTTCGCAACAATAAATGCTTCAATCTCATCTTTCGAAAAATTACTATCATTATCATAATTATAAAATTCCAAATAATTAGATATATTACTGTCATTTTCCAAAGTATA